>Ga0102942_1000036_pt1 | contig 39479 bp, 37 predicted proteins | sample SalPon2_C_H2O_MG_FD_78171 | JGI IMG/M metagenome (GOLD analysis project Ga0102942, IMG submission 78171) | Salt pond water microbial communities from South San Francisco under conditions of wetland restoration - Salt Pond MetaG R2_C_H2O_MG | ecosystem: Environmental > Aquatic > Non-marine Saline... | reverse complement strand
TCCCCCACCGACGGTCCGCTGCCGCGCCCTCGGCTCGCGTGATCTCGACCGGCCTGGTTGCCGTCCCGTTGGTCCGGAGTGAGCCGCTCACCGAGACAGTGATCTCCTCGGCGAGTTCGACCGTCGTCCCCGGCGCTACCGTCAGCGTCGCGCCGGGTGCGATTTCGATGTCTTGGATGACTCGGTACGGCCCGTCGTCCGGCGTCCAGGTCGTGTCCGTCGTGATCCCGGATTCGACGAACGTAACCCCCGGATCCGTTGTCGTCGCGGCCGCGGCTACGGGCGCACTCATCGATAGAACGACCATCGCGCCTACGAACGCGGCCAAGACCGTCTGCGACCGGCTGTCAGTCACCCGTGTCACTTGTGTTACCCCACCAACGCTGCGATGTGTGACCGATCTCTCTCACTGGGTAAAAAGGTGCGGAGAGGTCACGACCGGGACGGTGGCTTCCCGGGAGTTGACATCCTCCCACCCCTGGATGGGCTTCCGCTCGCTGCGTGTCGGATGGGCACTCGGCGAGGGCCGGCGTCGCCGTCGGAGGCGGACCCGTGCCAGCGGCGGTCGCAGTACGGAGTTCGTGGGTGCCCGCGAACCCGAACGACTGCGTGGACCGCTGCGACGACGCTGGTCAGACGCCTGCGAAGTCGTCGGCGAACGAGAGGTACCCCGCGGGGCCGTGTTCCGCGACGCGTTCTAAGGTGTCGACGCTACCCTCCCGGTGCCGGCCGGCCCACAGCAACCGCCGCTCGTCGAGGCGGTCGACGACCTCGGGGTGGGCGTCGCTCACGTCGGTCTGCTCCCAAGGGTCGTCGTGCATGTCGTACAGCTGGGACTCGGGGAGAACGCCGCCCCACATACCGGGGTGGTGGGTGTGGATCAGCTTCCAGCGGTCGGTCCGGACCGCGCGCTGGGCGGTGTAGAGCCCGTGGTCGACGACGATCGCGTCCCGCCCGTCTGCGTCGGGGTCCTCGACGACCGGCCGGAGCGACCGGCCCTGCCACCGCTCCGGAGGGGCAACCCCGAGGTAGTCGGCGATCGTGGGCGCGAGGTCGACGTTGGTGACGAGGTGATCCCGCACCCCGGTCTCGACGGCGGTGTCCGCAGGGGGCTTGATCACCATCGGGACGCGCTGGGTGCCGTCGTGTGTCGACCAGTGCTCGCGGTAGAGGCCGTGTTCGCCGAACTCCTCGCCGTGGTCGCCCATCAGCACGATCAGGGTTTCGTCGTACTGGCCGGTGTCGCGGAGGTACTGAAGCAGCCGGCCGATGTGGCGGTCGGCGTACCGGATCTCGGCGTCGTAAGTCGCGATCAACTCCGCGAGGTCCTCGCGGGAGTCGATGCCGGTGTGGGACGCCGACCGCACCGCGTCCCACGTTCGGTGCTCGGCCAACTGGTCGGCAGTCGGATGTGGCGGCAGCCCCCCGTCGCGGAACCGGTCGACCTCCGCCTCCGACCGGTTGTACGGGGCGTGAGGATCCCAAAACTGGGCGTACAGGAAGAAGTCGTCGTCGGTGCGGTCGAGCGCGTCGATCGACGTGTCGACGACCGCCGACGCCCGCGGGGTCTGAAAGGACACGTGACCCCACTGGACGGTCATGTCCTCGTCGGGCTCCTGTGGCTGGTGGAACTCGTGCCAGACGTGGTAGAACCACGGCGCCGGATGTCGCGGGAACGACGAGACCCCGATGGTTCGGATCCGGTTCTGGAAGAACAACTCCGGGAGCGTCCACCACGGCCGATCGGGCTGGTTCTCGGTCCACGACCCCGCCCAGTCGGTCTGTGCGGCCGGCCGGTTCATCGACTGCGACTGCTGGCCGTGCGTTTCGACGCCGTTGGCGATGCCGTATCGCCCGGACGAAAAGCCCGCCCGCGAGGGCATACACGGCGAGTTCGCAACGTAGCCACGCTCGAACGCGACGCCGTCGTCGATCAGGCCGTCGATGTTCGGGGTGGTCTCCCGGTCGTAGCCGTAGCCCCCGACGTGGTCCGCGCGGACGGAGTCGACGTCGATGCAGAGTACCTTCATCGTTCCACGTGAACGACCGACACGGCAGGTAAAACAGTTCCGGCTCGGCCGGGGGACGGGCGGCAGCGGGCTCCGGTCACTCCGGCGACGACAGGTTCGTCAGCCGGGTCTGTGCGGTGTCGGCGGGGTGGACGATCCGCATCGGAAGTCCGCGACTGTCGGTCGGAGGCGTCTCCGGCAGCGTCGCACACCCGTCAGGGCCGCGTCGCGCCGTTACGACCGCCGCCACCGCGTCGACGACGTCGTCGGCGCCGCCCACGCTCGGGGCGTAGCTCGGCGCGGTGTAGCGGTCGATGGCGTTCTCGCAGATCTCCCGCGCGTCGGGGAACTCCGCGGCGAGAAGCTCGGTCCGCCGCCGGATGCCCGCCCGCGTCCGTTTGGGCTCCGCAAGCGGTGTGCGACCGTTCAGCGCGTAGAAACAGACCTCGGGGTGCGTCTCGATCAGCCGGTCGCGGGCGCTGGGAAACATGTCCAAGAACTCGTCGACCTCCCGGATCCGGGGAACGATGCTCCACGCCTGGTTCTGGATGCTGAAGTCGGCTGCGGCCTCGTTCACCGCCTTGGCCTCCTCGAGCGTCTGAGAGTAGACGGCATCACGGACCGGCGTATAGAAGACGCTGCTCCCGCGACGGCCCAGTTTCCGCCTCGCCGCCACGTCGCAGGCCCGCTTCGCGTCAGCGGGCAACCCGATCGGAACGTTGATCAGGATCCGGTCGGCGTCGCTGTGGTACTTCCAGGCGCTCCAGACCGACGGGTAGACGCCGGTGTCCCACCCGCCGCCGTCGAGGACCACCCCGAACCACCCGGTCGAGGCCCACTCGAGGCCGACGTACTTCCCCATACCGGCTCTCACTCGGAGCATCACAATAGGTTTTGATCAACGGAGCTCCGAACGGCCGGCGAGATACCGGGCTCCAACGGTCCCGCCGACGCGGCGCGTCGATGCCGGCGTGGTCGCGACGCTGCGTCGGCTCACAACTCGGCGTCGAGGCCCCACTTAGGCGTCCGACGGCGCCGTTTCGAGCGTCTCCGCGACGCCCTCGGTGGCCGCCTCGACGCTGTCGTAGTAGGTCGTTCCGGCGCTCCGGCATCCCTTCGCGAGATCGACGCGGACCGCGGCGTCGCCGAGGACGTCCGGTCTGACGGTCACCTTTCCGGCGGCACAGAGTCCCCGCTCGTCGGGGAGCCGATACTCGACGATGCCGCCACCGCTGTCCGTCCGCTGCCACCCCGCGGGCGGGGACGTCGGCAGTCGCGCCGCGAGCGCCTCCGGGTCGGCGGCCGTCTCGACCTGGCGTGCGTCCATACCAACAGTACGGGCGCGAGTCGTATGGGGGTTCCGGCACTCGGTGCGGACGGATGCACGCCCAGCGGAGCGAAACCCATAGCCCGCCGCGCGACGGGTGTGTAGTATGGAACAGTCCGGACGCTTCCGTGTGTACCGCGTCGTCGAGTCGGTCCCGCACATCAACCTCCAGGCGATCGACTCGCCGACGCTGTACTCGGTCTACAGCTCCGGTTACCCGGACCTCCAGCCCGCCGTCGACGACTTGGACACCGGCGACGTGGTCGAGGCGACCCTCGAAGGCGATCCCGACGACGACGCCGAGCCGTGGCGGCTGGTGGCCGTCGAACGGGTCGATCGGGTGCGAACCGCCTTCGCCGTCGACGTCGACCCGCCGGATCTCGCCCGGAACTGCTGGACGCCCGGCCGGACCGAGCCGGCGTATGCAGTCGTGACCGAAGCGGGGGAGCCGATCGGCGTCTGTGGGGTCCAGCCCCGCGATCCGCTGCCGAACGGCGCGTTCGTTCCGAACGTGCTGACCGGGCTACTCCCGCTCGAAGCCCAGTTCGACGCGGTTCCGGAGGTCGGCGACCCGGCCGTCGAGGCGGTGTTTCTCGATCCCGACGCCCCGGACGCGTCGTCGTATACGCACCCCTACGGCGTCGTCTTCCTGTTCACTCGGTCAGCAACAGCGTTCGCCGAACGGCTCCGCGCGGACTACGGATGCCCACTGGACGCCGACACCCGGCCGGCCTTCGACCCGTACGGGATCTGATACTGTCGGCGACGAACCGAGGGTCGATACGGCTGCGGCGCTGTGGAACGAACGAATGGTGGTGATACGCCCCTTGCAGGAGGCCGATCGGGAGGCGGTCGCCGGAATCATCGCGACGCATCTCGCCGACGAGTGGTCGTACGAGCTCCCGAGAAACGACGAGGACGGAGGGACATTCGTCCGCGTTGCGGAGCGAGGCGGCAGCCCCGTCGGCGTGATGGCGCTGAGCACGTACGCCGAGCCCGCGGCCCTCCGCAACGCGATGCATCTTATCGAGACGACCGACTCGATACCGGAGGCATCCCGGTACGGCCTCGTCCACGCCGGATACGTGGCTCCGGACCACACCGGAACCGGAGTCGGGAGCCGCCTGCTCGAACGGCTCCACGACGTCGGGGCCGACAACGGAGTGACGGCGTTCGTCGCCGACGCGTGGTTCCACGGCGGCCCCGATTCGCCGGCGCGGCTCCTGGCGGCCCACGGGTACGACGTCGTCTACACGCGATCGATCGCCGGCCACACCGACGGCCCGTGCCCGAAGTGCGGGAGCCACTGCGCCTGTGAGGCGGCACTCGCCGTTCGCTCGGTCCGGGAAGCGAACACGGGCGTCGGGCCGACGGATCGGATAGGTCGGTGCGGACGCAACACCGATGATGGGTGAGGAACCGGGCGGCCCGTACCTGATCGGCCCCGCCGGCCCCGTCGCGGCGCTTGAGCGGCTCGAACCGCCGACGTCCGGCGGGGGATGACGCTCGCGCCGACCGGCCCGCGTCGCACTACCGCGCCGCGGACGCTCGGTCCCGGAGCCGGAGAACGGAGCGCTCCTTTCCGCCGGACTCGATCATCACGTCCGATTGCGCGTCGAGCCAGTCGGGCACGGCGGCGACGTGTTGGGCGTGGTTCTGCGGGCGCGCCTCGGGGTCGCCGTGGAGCCGTGCCGGTTCGGAGTAGTGAGTGATCGGCCGGACGTCGCCCCACGTGTCGCGGGCCGCTGTGAACCCCTCGCGGTAGGAGCGCCCGCGGGAGGTGAAGGTGTGGTGGTGGTAGTCGAACGTTACCGGAATTTCGATCTCCTCGGAGACGGCGGTGACGAGTTCGGTGACGCCCCACAGCGACTCCGCGTCGTCGTTCTCGACGACGAGCCGCTCCCGGGCGCGCGGCGGGAGGTCGTCGACGACCGCACAGAACCGGTCGGCGGTAGCCGGCTTGTCGCCGTAGTGTGCCCCGATGTGGACGTTGATAGCGTACCGGGGGGAGCGCGGCAGCCCCATGAGGTCCAGCCACCGGCCGTGGTGTTCGACCGACTCGACCGACCGCTCGACCGTGTCGGCCGACTCGCTGGCCAGTTTACACCAGTGGCTCGGGTGGAACGTCAGCCGCATCCCGTTGCCCTGGATCAGGTCCCCACACTGCGTCGCGAGCGAGGCGATCCGCTCGTGGTTTGGGAGTTCCGTCAGCTCGAACTGGGAGTTCCACGGGACGAGCGTCGAACTACACCGGTAGAACCGGATTCCGTTGTCGAGGTTCCACTGGAGGATCGCGAGGAGGTCCTCGAAGTTCCGTTCGGTCAGCTCCGCTGCTCGGTCGATGCCCTCCCGCTCCCACGTCCGTTTCCGCATATCGCGATTACAACGTCGTGGCGGGTCGTGTTCGCGGAGCGTCCGGTTCATTGCGGCGTAGCCGATCATTACCGGGCCTTCGAGCGCCACGGTATAGACGCGTTCGGCCACCCGGCGGGCGAGCGCGTCCGGCGCGACGGACGGCTCCCGAGCGCCGGCGTGTGCGAACGCCCGCGTCAGGTCTTTTCGGAGAGCGACGACATCGTCGCGTATCTGGCGGCGACCTACGGCTGACGGCGTCTGGGCGACGGTCGGGGTGCGACGCGGTCCGCGACGGCCACGACGCGTTCTGCTACCCGCAGTGCGAAGGGCGGGTCACGCCCGGGAGCCGGTAGTCGCCGGGTCAGAACGGCAGTCGGGGTTCCAGCCGCTGCACCAGGTCCCGGACTGCCTCCTGCTTGTAGTAGCCGATCGCCGAGAGCGCGACCACGACGCCGATCAGCGCGACCCCTTCGAGAAACCGGCCGCTCGCGAGTTCGCCGCCGGCGTAAACCGTGAGCACGTAGGCGGGGAGCCGCCCGACGGCGATGACGGCGATGAACGTCCGGAGCCGCCACTTGGTGAGCCCGCTGAGAAAGCAGATCGCGTCGTCCGGGAGCCCCGGGATGATGACAAACGCGAAGAGCCCGGGGAGCCCCACGGTGTCGACGAAGCCGTCGAAGCGGGCGACCACGTCCTCGTGGAGGATGTCCTCGACGAACGACCGGCCGTAGCGTTTCGACAGGCTGAACGCCACCGAACTCCCGATCAGGACGCCCGTGACGCTGTAGACAGTGCCCCAGAGCGGGCCGAACAGGTAGCCCGCGACCAGCGCGACCACCTGTCCCGGAATCGGAGCGACCACGACCTGCAGCGCCTGGATGAAGACGAACACCAGCGGCGCGAAGATCCCGAACTGCGCGATCCACACGCGGAGGTCGGCGGCACTGAACACGAAGGGTGCGTACCGTCGAGCCACGACGTAGAGTCCGAAAAAGACGAGCACCACGGCGGCGAGGAGGGCGAGTCCGCGCCATCGGTCCCGGCTCGAAGAGAATACGCGCATTCCCATCGAGGGAGGTCACAAGGCGACTTGAGTCTTACTCGTAGCTCCTGACGACGCCGCGGGGACTGATCACAGATCCGTCTCAGCGTCCGTCGACGTGCGCCAACTCCCCGTCGAACGCGCGCTCGAGGATCCGTTCGAGGTCGTCGGCGTCGGTGGCCCGAGGGTTGCCGGTCAGGCTCCCGTCGTCGAGCGCCTGCGCCGCCAGCCGGGAGGTTGCGGCCCGGTCGGCGTCCGTCTCGGCCAGCGTCTTCGGGATCCGGACCCTGTCGCCGAGCCGGCGGACCGCCCTGACCGCCTTTCGACCCTCGACGTCGGCGGGCTTCGAGCGGTCGACGTTCTCGCCGAGTGCCGCCGCGACGTCAACCATCAACTCGGGGACCTGCGGGAGGTTGTACTCCATCACGTACGGGAGCACGATTGCGTTCACCAGCCCGTGGGGAACGCCGAAGGTACTTCCCACCTGGTGGGAGACGGCGTGGACGGCGCCGAGTCCCGCACCGTTGAACGCCATCCCCGCCTGCATACTCGCCCGGGCCATCTTCGTGAGCGCGTCGCGGTCGCCGTCGCGGTACTCCACGGCGCGCGGCAGGTGGGTGCCCACCTTCTCGATCGAATCGAGCGCCAGCGCCGACGTCGGGCTCTGGGCGTTGATCGAGACGTACGCCTCGATGGCGTGGGTGAGAACGTCCATTCCGGTGGCCGCCTTGACCGGCGCCGGCGCGCTCGCGGTCAGTTTCGGATCGACCAAGGCGAGATCGGCCAAAAGGTATGGATCGCCGATCTCCTCTTTGACGTCGGTGTCGCTGTCGGTGACGATGGTCCAGTGACCGACCTCGCTCCCCGTGCCTGCGGTCGTGGGGACGTACACGGTCGGGGGCGTCGGATTCGGCACGTTGCCGCTGCCCTCGAAGTCTAAGACGTGGCCGTCGTTGGTCGCCAGAATGCTCGCGGCTTTGGCGGTATCGATCGACGAGCCGCCGCCGATACCGATGATGAGGTCGCAGCCGGCCGCATCGTAGGCGTCGGCCGCAGCGTGGACGACCTCGTCGGTCGGGTCGGGCCGGACGCCGGACCAGACCTCGTAGTTGACCCCGGCCGCCGACAGCGACGCACGAACCGGATCGAGCACGCCCGCCTCGACGACGCCCTCGTCGGTAACGAGAAACGGACGCTCGGCTCCGAACTCCGCGACGTGACTTCCGAGTTCCGATACAGCTCCCCATCCGAACAGCATCCGGTTCGGGGCGTTCCAGGATTCGAGTGAATCTGTCATGATAACGGTCTCCGTGCCTCGGGCGGCCGAGCCCGCGCGACTCCCGCCCGACGCGTTGTGTCCGAACTCTTGTCAGTTCGCCACATCACTGTTCCGTCTCACATAGATGGGCGATTAAATGAGGGCACGGACCGTCCGGCGGCGCCGGGGTCCGCGGCTGCTCACTCGGAGTCTAACGGATACATCGGCCGCCGGACGTGTTCGTAGCGAAACGACGAGAGGTCGGGGCTGCACAGTCCCGGTGCTGACACCTCCCGGATCCCGTCGGCGATCGGCTCGAACGCCGCCCGGTAGTGGACGGTGCTCTTGAGGACGACCACCCGCTTTCGGTCGGGCGTGATCCCGTGGCTCCGGAACGCCTCGGGGTCGTACGGCTGCTGACGGTGGGAGGCGACGATCACGTCGATCCCGTCGATGTCGAGCACCGCGGTTCGGCCGAACGACACCTCGAGCCCGGTCGACATCGGGCCCTGGTTCCGGTAGCTGCCGTCGGAAAGCAGCCGGACGGCGCCCTCGACGGTGATCGGGTCGCCGTTGTCCTCGATGTGGCCGCCGAGATCGACCGTGACTCGCTCGCCGACCCCGGCGTCGGCCGCCGCCTCGACCGCGGCCGGGTCGTAGATGGCGGCGACAGCGGCGTCCTCGACGCCCGCGTCCAGCAACGCCTCAAGGAGCACGGTGCCGTCCTGGGCGCTCCCGCCGCCGGGGTTGTCCGCGACGTCGGCGAGCACTAGAGGGGCGTCCCGATCCCACGCGGCGGCCGCCACGACGGCGTCGTCGACGCTCGTGTACGTCCGGTCGAACTCGCGGCGTCGGTCCGCCGCAGCCCCCGCGAGGTCGGCACACGCGGTTGCCGTCTCGCTCGCGACGGACTCGTCGGCCACGCCGACGACGCTGAACCCCGCCTCGGGCACGTCGGCGTAGGCGAACCCGCCGAGCACCGACACGTCCGGCACCAGCGCCGACTCGGCGTCGGCCGCAGTCGCAAGCAGCGACGCCATCGGCTCCGTTGCGGTCTGCAGCGGCGGGAGCGGCGGGCAAAGCGGCGCGCGCTCGATCACGATCGTCGGCTCCAGGGTCCCGTCAAGGGTCGCCGCCATCGCCCGGGCGGCCGTCTCGCCGGTGTCGCCGATGTCGACGTGAGGGTAGGTGTCGTACCCGAAGAGGCCGTCGGCGTGTGCGACCATCCGGTCGGAGACGTTGGCGTGGAGGTCGAGCGTCGCCATCACCGGGACGTCGTCGCCGACCGCCGACCGCACCGCCTCGAGAATGTGGCCGTCGCCGTCCCGGTGGCGGTCTGTCACCATGGCGCCGTGGAGGCCTAACAGGACCGCGTCGGGGTCGGCGGCGTCGATTCCGTGGAGGATCCGGTCGAGATACGACGAGAACGCGTCGTGGGTGACGACGCCCCCGGGAGTGGCGTTGGCAGCGACTGTGGGGACGACCTCCCACCCCTCCGCGTCGGCCACCCGGAGGAACCCCCCGAGGTCGGTGTTGGTGCCGCGGAACTCCGGGGGGATCTCCTCGCCGACGTACAGCGAGGTCGACGCGAACGCCTCGCGCCCGGTCGACAGCGACGAAAACGTGTTCGTCTCGTGTTTGAGCCGGGCGAGCAGGACGGTGTCGGTCATCGGTACGGCTCCGCCAGCTCGTCGAACTCGACGACGACGCTATCGACCGTCGTGAACGCGTCGGCGCCCTCGAGCCCGCCTTCCCTTCCGAGCCCGCTCTCCTTGTTGCCGCCCCACGGGCTCTGCGGCATCGACACCGGGTAGGTGTTGACCGCCACGAGGCCGTGGTCCAATCGGCGCGCCAGCCGCGTCGCGTCCAACCCCGCCGTCCAGACGGCGGCCGCAAGCGCGTACGGCGAGTCGTTGGCGACCGCAACCGCCTCGTCGGTCGACTCGACGGAAATGATCGAGAGCACGGGGCCGAAGATCTCCTCGCGGCCGACCGCCATCCCGGTATCGACGTCGTCGAGAATGGTCGGCTCGACGAACGTCCCGTCGGCGAGGTCGGGGTCGTCCGGGACGCCACCGCCGGTCAGGAGGGTCGCACCCGCCTCGACCGCGCTGTCGACGTAGCCGAGGATCTCCTCGCGGGCGGCCTCGGAGATCACCGGCCCCATATCGGTGTCGGGATCGGATCCGGGGCCGAGGGTGATTCGGCCGGTCTGTTCGACCACCTTCTCGACGAGTTCGTCGTGGACGGACTCGTGGACCAGACACCGGGAGGTCGCAACGCAGTTCTGGCCGGCGTTCGAGAAGATCCCGGCGGCGATCCCCCGGGCGGCGTTCTCGACGTCGGCGTCGGGGAGCACGATCGCTGGCGACTTCCCGCCGAGTTCCACGTCGACGTGGGTGATGTGCTCGGCGGCGTCTTCGAGCACGCCGCGCCCGACGCCGGTCGAGCCGGTGAACGTGATCGCGTCGACGTCGGCGTGGGACGCGAACGCCGAGCCGACCTCGCTCCCCGGGCCGGGCACGAGGTTCACGACGCCGGCCGGCAGCGCCTCCGCCAGATACTCCCCGATCCACATCGTCGTCAGTGGGGCGTGGGTCGGCGGCTTCCCCACCACGGTGTTTCCGGTCGCGAGCGCCGCCGCGATGCCCCGGGTCCCCAGCAACAGTGGGTAGTTCCACGGGATGATGTGTGCGGTGACCCCGTAGGGGGTCCGGCGGGTGTAGTTCAGGCGGTTCTCCGCGGTCGGGATCGTGTCGCCGCGGACCTTGTCGGCGACCCCCGCGTAGAACCGGAACTGCGCGGCGGTTTCGGCGACCTCCCCTTCGGCGGTTCCGAGGCACTTCCCGGTCTCTTCGGAGAGGAGTTCCGCGATGGCGTCAGCGTCGGCGTCGATCCGATCTGCGACCGCACGGAGCGCCCGCTCGCGGTCGGCCGGTGGGGCCCGTTCCCACCCGTCGGCCGCGTCGCTGGCGGCGGCGATCGCGGCGTCGGCGTCCACCGCGTCGCCGCGCGCAACCCGGCCGACGGGATCGCCCGTCGCCGGATCGGCAACCTCGATTGCGTCGGCGGTCGACCGCGTCCCGCCGTCGATGAACAGGTCGTAGGATATCACACTCTCCCCTCTCGGAGCCCCCGCCTAAACGTTACCCCGGTGGATGTGTGAGTGTTTAAATTCGGGGCGTGCGGACGGACCGCACCAGCGCGTCGGCGGCGGCGCAGTCGGGGCTCGAGAGCCCCTGGTGGCGGCCGACGTATAGGTGGCCGCAAACCCACGGGCGAACTACTATACTCCGACGGCAACGTGAGTGGGTCGATGACCACGCTTTCGGAGTACGACGACGTCCGCGTCGTGTGGACGGATCTCAACGGCGTCGCTCGCGGCATCACACTCCCCGGCGAGCAGGCCGCAAACGCCTGCGAGGAGGGAGTCGGGTTCGCAAACGGCGTCGCCGAGTTGACGCTCGAGCCCGGTCTCCTCGACGATCCGCGGTACGGCGCGGAGGGCGGGGATATGCTCGCGGTTCCCGACACCGACTCGGTGCGGCCCGTGGCGTGGGCCGACGACACCGCGGCGGTGTTCGCCGACCTGACAACCGTCGACGGTGAGCGGTTCGACCTCTGCGCCCGGGGCGCGCTCCGCGGCGTACTCGAAGAGCTTGCGTCCGACGGGTACCGCGCGATGGCCGGCGTCGAGAGCGAATTCTCCGTGCTCTCTCCCGACGGCGACGGCGGGTGGGAGCCGTACAACGACCGGTGTTCATACGACCTCGGCGCGGTCGACACGGCGTCGGAGCTCATCGCCGACTGGACCGACGCGATGGAGGCCGCGGGCCACGACGTTCTCGGAACCCACCAGGAGTCCCAGCCCGGCCAGTACGAGGTCAACCTGGCGTACGACGACGCCCTGACGACCGCCGACGGGATCTGCTTTTTCAGACACATGCTCAAATCAGTCACCCGCCGGCACGGCCACAAGGCGTCGCTGATGCCCCGACCCTACACCGGAGAGGACGCCAACGGGCTGCATTTCCACCTCTCGCTGTGGAACCTGGAGGAGTCGGAGAACGTGTTCCGGAGCGACGACGACGACATCACCTTTCCGGCCGGGAAGCACCCCGCGGGCGAGTCGGGGCTCTCGGAGACCGGCCGCCACTTCGTCGGCGGCCTGCTCGACCACATGAAGGCGCTGACCGCGATCTGTGCGCCGACGGTCAACTCCTACAAGCGGCTGTTGCCCGGGATCTGGGCGCCGGTCAACATCGTGTGGGGACCCGACAACCGGTCGACGGTGCTGCGGCTCCCGCCCGAGTTGGGGTCGGCCACGCGGATTGAACACCGGGTGCCCGACTCGGCGTGCAACCCCTACCTCGGGCTGGCGGCGTCGCTGGCGGCGGGGCTGGACGGGATTCGAAACGAAACCGATCCGGGCGACCCGACCATCGAGAACGCCTACGAGGAGTCCTACGAGCGGCTGCCCAGGACGCTGTGGGCCGCACTGGACCACCTCGAGGACGACGAGGTACTGACGGAGGCGCTGGGGCCGGCGCTGGTGGAGTCGTTCGTGACGCTCAAGCGCGACGAGTTCGACCGCTCTATGGATCAGGTGTCGGCGTGGGAGCGCGGCGAGTACGTAGACGAGTTCTAGTTCCGCTGTCGCTGCGCCGCACCGCGTGTCTCCGGTGTCGGTCGATCGAGCATCGGGGCGACCGCCCGGAGGATCTTCGCCTCCGACCGCCGGAGGTGTTCGCCGACCGTCGAGGTGTTGGCGTCGTCGAGCGCCGCCAGCTCCTCGATGTTGCACGCCCGCGGCGAGTCGTAGTACCCCTCCTCGATCGCCCGGGAGAGCACTTCGAGTTGGCGGGGCGAGAGGTCCTGAATCGCCTGTTTGACCCCGGTGAGGTCGGTCAACAGCGCGTCGAGGTCGGGCGAACGCAGCGAGTCGACGTCGACGGAGCCGATCGCCCGAAGCTCCTCGTGGGCCGTGCTGACCTGTTCGTGGCTCGATGCGAGCACGCTCCAGTGCTCCCGGCCGTTGGCGACCGTCGCGGGGATCGTCGGGAAACAGTCGTTCCGGAGGAGCACGTTCAGTACGGGTTCGGTGTCCGTGTCGTAGTCGCCCGCGAGGCTAATGAACGCCTTCCGGCGCGTTCCGTCGTACGTGACGAGCTGGCTCGTGTTCATAACCGGATGAGCTTCGAGCCACTCGACCAGCCCGTCGAGTCGGCTCTCGTCGATACCGGCGGTCTCGATCATCGTGATGCTGGTGCCGGCGATCCGGTAGGAGTAGATGATCGTCGCCCGGACGTCCGGGTACGACTCGGCCAGGTCTGCGGTCCAGCACCCGTGGTGTCTGATACTGAACGTGTATTCGAGCATAGGGTGGCCCGTCTGTGGGTGCGTGAACGAATTGTGCTAGAGTACATATGTGTGTCGGGACTGCAGTATTGACTGTTTGAGTGTGTATACACTCCAAGACCTGTGTGGAGAGTTCGGGCCGACTCTCACTCCTGGCGGTCGACGTCCCGGTACTCGATGATCGCCGCGCCGACGACCAAGAGAATCGAGACGTAGAAGATCAGCGATGCCACTGCGGGCACCACCGGCGTGAACCCCTGGGTCATCCGGCCGTGGATCCAAGTGGTGATCGTGCTCTGTGGCCCCGAGAGGTACGACACGATGTAGTAGTTGTTCCACGACAGCACGAACGCGAAGATGGCGCCGGAGACCACGCCGTCGGCGACCAGCGGCAGAAGCACCCTCCGGTACAGCGTGACGGTGTCGGCGCCGAGATCCCGCGCTGCTTCCTCGATGTTCGGGTCGATGCCGAGCGCGGTGATGGAAACGACGAACATCACGATCGGGGAGATCCAGACGAGTTCGCCGACGATCGACGGAACGATCCCGTAGCCGAGGCCGATCTGACTCGCCCACATAGACATCCCGAGTCCCAGCAGGATCAGCGGGAAGAAGATGGGGAGCAGCGCGAGCAGTCTGAACGACTCGCGGTACGGGAACTCATACCGGGTGTACGCGAGCGCCGCTGCCGTCCCGATGACCGTGCTCAGGATGGTGACCGGGATCGAGATCGACAGCGTGTTCCTGAACGCCCGGCGGATGCTGCCCGAAGAGAGCGCCGCGTCGTACCACCCGAGGGTGAACTGGTAGTCGACGATCGAGAAGAACCGGCCGTCGTAGAACGACGCGATCACGAGGCTCACAAGCGGGATTATCAGGAACAGTGCCACGAGCGCGACGTAGCCGTACCAGATCCATCCCGACGACCGGCCGCTCAGACTAAAACTGCGTGTCGACATACTCAGTCCCCCCGTTCGGCGATCGCACGCAGGTCGATCGTCCGCAGGATGACGATGCCCGACACCACGGTGATGATGAGCAATCCGACCGCCTGCGTCGACCCCAGCGGCCAGTTCTGGGAGTAGCCGAAGGAGTACTGGATGTTGCTCGCGATGGTGAAGATCGACCCGCCGCCGAGGATCTCCGCTTCGACGTTTGCACCCAGGCTCAGCACGAAGACGAACAGCGATCCGATCACGATCCCGGGCTTGCTCAATGGCAGCAGGATCCGCCGGAACAGCGTGTAGTTACTCGCGCCGAGATCCTGTGCGGCCTCGATGGTGGCGTCCTCGATGCTTAGCATCGAGAGGTAGACCGGGAACAGCATGAACGGCAGATACACGTACGTCGTCCCCAAGATGATCGTCGAGCGTCTGTACATCAACGACGCGTACTCTTCGACCCCGAACAACCCTACGATGCTGTCGAGAACCCCGTTCTGCACGAGAAACAGCGCCCATCCGAACACCCGGATGTTCACGCTGGTGAAAAGCGGGATGATGAGGAGCATCAGAAATACCAGCTTGTAGCGTTTGATCCGGCGTGCGAGCGCGTACGCCGCCGGATACGACACGACAAGCGTCAGGGCGGTCGTCGTGATGCTCACCGCGACGGTGTTGACGAGGACGTCACCGTAGACGCCCTCTCCGGAGATCATCCCGCCGATGACCTCCTCGTACGTGGCAATCGACCACTCGAGGGGGTTGGCGACGATGCTGTTGCCCGTCTGGAACGAGAAGACGACGATCGCAACCATCGGTCCGACGAACATCACCAGAAGCAGGAGGCTCATCGGGATCAAGAGAATCCCCGGCGGGGCGAGCAGCCCGGCGAGTCCGCTCGCGGAGGCACCGGACCGGTCCAACCGGGTTCGGAGCCGCTGTAACGTCGACATCAGGGTCACTCCGGCACCAGGATGGATTTCGAGACGTCCCACTGGAGGTACGCCGTGTTACCCTTCTCGATACCCGTCGCTCTGAACGCGTCGACCGGCATTTCTGCGACGTACTCCTCGTCGTCGTCGGGCGGCTGACACTCGATCAACACCGTATTCCCGCGAACGAGCACGTTCTCGATCACGACCTCGAGCCCGAGATCGTCCACGAGTTCGGTCCCGACGGTCGTGTCGTCGTAGCGGACGACCAGGTACGCCGGCGTGTCGCGGCCGTGCTCGTACGGCACTGTCGTCGTCTGATCGAGGATTGCGGCGTGGACCTCGTAGCTGCCGTCACGTTCGGTCGCGCCGTCAAGTTCGAACGCGTTTGCGTCGCCCATGAACTCCGCGATGAACTTGGTGTTGGGCGCCCGGTAGATGTCTTCGGGGGATCCCGTCTGGATGATGTTGCCGTTCTCGAGAACGAACAGCTTGTCGCTCATCAGAAGCGCCGACTCCAGCGAGTGGGTGACGTAGATGAACGTCATTCCTAACTCCTCGTTGAGATCCGCCAACTCGCGCTGGAGTCGCTTTCGGAGCACGTAGTCCAGCGACGCCAGCGGCTCGTCGAGCAGGAGGATGTCCGGCTCGTACGCGAGCGACCGTGCCAAGGCGACGCGCTGCTTCTGGCCGCCCGAGAGTTCAGTCGCCTTCTTGTCGGCGTGGACGTCCGGGTCAAGCCGGACCTGCCGCAGGAGCTCCTCGACGCGGTCGCCGACCTCGACCCCGTTGTTCTGCATCGGGAACTCGATGTTCTCCCTGACAGTCATGTGCGGGAACAGCGCCCACGACTGGAACACCAGGCTCGTCGGCCGGTTCTGCGGTTCGGCGTCGGTGATATCGACCCCGTTGAGCTCGATCCGCCCGGCGGTCGGCTCTTGGTGTCCCGCGAGCATCCTGAGTAGTGTCGTCTTTCCACACCCGCTGGGGCCGACGATGGTGGCGAACTCACCGGTCTCGATCTGGAGGTCGATGTCGTTGACCGCCACGAGCGACCCGTATTCCGCCCTGAGATTCGTTGATTGTAGCATGTGAGGATCGAACGTCCCGCGCGTCTCAGATCCGCGATTTGGCTTCCCGCCAGATCGGCTCGAACTTGTCGAGATCCGGAATCCCGGTGTAGAAGACCGAGTTGTCCACGATGTCCGGCACCTCGTCGACGCGGAGTACCTCCCGCTGTTCGTCGTCGAGCTCGTCGATGGCCGTCCGGTGTGGCACGACGTTCGTTCCGCCGGAGGTCGGCCACATCAGGTTCTTCGCGGTCTCGCCCTGCTGCATATATGCGAGGTAGTTGTCGGAGACCGTCGGGTGGTCGCCTTTCAGCATACACGTCGTCTCGACCCAGATGACGCCGCCCTCCTCCGGAACGTGGGCCTCGAATTTGAGATCGCCGCCGCGCCGGAGGGTGCCGTTGATCCAGCTCCCGGAGATGAACCCGATGTCGATCTCGCCGGACTTCATAGCCTGATTCATCGAAGCGAAATCCGGGAGCAGCGTCTTCGCGTTGTCGAACAGGTCGAACGTCGCCTGCCGGACCTGTTCGAGCTCCTCCTCCGTGTGTTCCTTGTAGGGGTCGATTCCCTCCCGCAGCATAATGATCTGGACGCCCCAGAACATCAGGTCGTAGACGCCGACGTCGTAGTCGTCCATCCACGCGGCGTCGTAGCTCCCGTAATCGGACTCGGCGACGGTGTCTTTGTTCACCACGAACGACGCCCATCCGAACCGCTGCGGGACGCCGTACATCGTCCCGTCGACGTCGAAGGAGTAGTCGTCCTCGTTGAGGAAGGCGAAGGCGTACCCCTCGTCTTTGGTGAACATATCGATGTACTTGTCGAAGGTGTAGGGCTCCCACGCCTCGTAGTCCATCGGCCGGATCAGATCCGCCTCCGCGAGGTCCGGGAGCCACGCCATATCGAACGTGGCCTGGTGGAACTGCTCCCACTCGCCGGACTCCAGCCGATTGAACGCCTTGGGGTTCGAGGTGAACAGGTCCAGTTGGGTGTCGCAGTCGAACTGGTCCCGGAAGGGGCCCTGGACGTTGGATGCGTCGTACCCCGTCCACGTCAGGTGGTTGACGGTCTCGCCGGTCTCGTCGTTCTCACCGGGGTCGTACAACGCGTCGTACTCTGCGGCCGGAACTTCCGCGAGTTCCTGCTGGTACCACGACGAGTCGCCGCCGCCACCACCACCGCCGTCGCCGCCGGTACAGCCTGCGATTGCGGCTAACCCGGCTGTCGCCGTGGCAGCCTGCATATACTCCCGCCGTGAGATCGGTATTTCTCGTGACATCGTGATCCCCCATACGTACCCCGCGTATCGACGACGGCCGTCCACGCAACGGGCACGATGGTATGCCACAATGTCTCGAAGAACGGGTCATTACCATTCTGCCGTCAACTGACGGTTGTTTATACCTGGTCGGGGAATGCCGCGGGTCCCAGTGTGTGTGCGAGCGCTATTTTGGTGTATTTCGGCCAGATTGTCACGAAATTACAGACGTTAACTCTAATAGATTCTATTATACAGTCAAGTAACACACGGACGCACGATTCGGTATCGTCACCCCGGCGACGCGAACCCCGGAGAGTCACGCGTCTCGAATGAGCAGCGATTTCGCGCGGACGCCCGACCCGTGGATGCTGTCGTAGCGTTTGTGACTGATTACTCTCACACCGTACCGGTGATCGCCGCCAACGGAGGTGGCGATCACCGAGACGAGACGAGAGTGATCGGTGTCACTCACCCGATCGCACGCTGTCGTGCGATCGGACGAGCAATCACTTACGAACGCCACCATACTAACGCTGGAAATCTCCGACTTACTAATTCGGTTCGGAGTGTATAGTGTGTATGACCCAGATCTCGAACGGAGTCTCGCGGCGGCGGGTTCTCCAAGCGGCCGCCGGGACCGGCGCTGCTGGAGTGGCGGCCGGAACGGCAACCGCACAGAGTGGGACGACCCACACCGTAGACATGACCGACAGTCTGGTTTTCGACCCGGATTCGATCACGATCGCACCCGGCGACACCGTCGTCTGGGAGACCGTCGGGAACATCGGACACTCAGTCACCGCCTACGAAGACGAGATCCCCGAGGACGCCGACTATTTCGCCTCGGGCGGTTTTGACGTCGAATCGGGCGCACGCAGTGCCTACTCCGCCGGCGACCCGGAGAGCGGCGACATCGCCGAGGGCGAAACGTACCGACACACCTTCGCGGTCGAAGGGACATACGATTACTTTTGTATCCCACACGAGAGCGCGGGGATGCTCGGGACAGTCGACGTCACGCCGGGCGGGGCGACGACGGATACGGGTGGGTCGGCCGTACCGACCATCCCCGACGTTGCGAAGAGTCTGCTCGTGGTGGTGACAGGTGCGTTCGTCGCCGTGCTCGGACTCGCGTACGTCTTCCTGAAGTACGGCGGCGACTACGAGCTGCTGGACGAAGACGAGCGGTGACGAGGCCGGCGGCCAGTCGGGTCATACCCGCCGCTGAACGCGATCGACGCCGTTGAGCGAACGGTCGCGCAGGAACGTCGCATCGCGAATCGAACCAGCGTACACTCGGAGGCAAGTCCGTGTCTGCTCTGCGCCGTCAGAAGTCGCCCATCTGCGCACGCACGGCGTCTTCAACTCCGCTCGGAAGGCCGGACGGGTGCGGGCTTGTCGGTATCCAGCGCTCGGTTGCGGTCGGCAGCGACGGGTCGTTCCGGTTCCGATGTCACTGGTGTGGGTTCCGTCACAGCTCGGTCTCGACGCCCGTGAACTCGAACCGCGCGCCGCCGCTCGCGGCGTCGGTGACGCGGACCTCCCACCCGTGGGCCGCTGCGACCTCCGTGACGATCGTGAGCCCGAAGCCGCTGCTCTCGTCGGCAGTCGAGTAGCCCGCCTCGAAGATGTCGTCGCGGTCGGCCTCGGGGATCCCCGGTCCGTCGTCCTCGACATAGAATCCGGCTTCGAGGGCACCGACGCGGACCGCGACGTCACCCGCGTGCGCTGCGGCGTTCCCGTGGGGGTCCGACTGGGAGTCCGAGGACCCGTGCTCGACAGCGTTCCGGAACAGGTTCTCCAAGACGCTTCGGAGCCGTTGTGGATCCGCGCGGACGGTCGGATCGTCGACGACGTCGAGGGTAGCGCCGCCGGTGTCGGCGTTCCGCCAGCTCTCCTCGGCGACGCCCCGGAGAGAGACCCGCTCGGTTTCGTCGACGATCCGTCCCTGTCTCGCGAGGGTGAGCGTATCCGTGATGAGCTCGTTCATCCGGTCTAAGGCGTTCCGGACCGGCTCGATGTGGTCGCTGTCGCACTCCGTCTCCACCAGTTCGAGGTGGCCCTGGGCGACGTTGAGCGGGTTCCGGAGGTCGTGGCTGACGATGCTCGCGAACTTGTCGAGCCGCTCGATCTCCCGCTCGAGTTGCTGTTCGTGGGCCCGCTGTTCGGTGATGTCGGTGATGGTCCCGATGTGGAACGGGGTGTCGTCGATCCGGACGTGGGTGGTCGTGGTCTTGGTCGGGATCCGCTCGCCGGTGTCGAGCCGTTCGTGGACGGTCTCGTGGACGCGCGTCTCGCCGAGGTCGTAGGAGTCCCAGTACGCCTCGAACCGGTCGGGCTCGAACTCGGGGTTGACCTCCCAGAGGTGGCTGCCGACCAGCTCCGACGGGGTCGTCCCCAGGAGGGCCGCGTACTGCTCGTTGGCGTACCGGATCCGTCCCTCGTCGTCGTAGCTCGCGATGCCGACGCCGACGTGTTCGATCCCGTGTTCCAGCGCCGCGCGCTCGCGTTCGCGTTCCTTGCGTTCGGTGACGTCCTCCTGAAACCCCACCCAGTTCTGCACGGACCCATCGCCATCGGTGAGCGGCGCGATCGTAACGCGGTTCCAGAACTCGGTGCCGTCCTTCCGGTAATTTCGGAGTTCGACCGTCACGGGCTCGACGGTCTCGATCGCCGCCCGCATCGCCGCCACCGGTTCCTCACGGGTGTGTTCGCCCTGGAGGAACCGGCAGTTGTTCCCGACGACCTCCGCGGCGTCGTAGCCGGTGAGCGTCTCGAAGTGGTGGTTGACGTAGATCAGGGGGTTGTCCTCGAGTGCGGGGTCGGCGACCGTGATCCCGATCGGAGCCTCGTCGAGCACCCGGTCTTGCAGCCGGAGTTCGGCCTGACGGGCCCGCCGGTCGGAGAGGTCCCGTACCGTACAGACCAGGTCGCCCCGGTCAGTCAGCGCGAGGACGTGGTCCTCCGGGAAGGTAGTCCCGTCCGCTCGGAGTCCCGTGGTCTCGCCGTGCCAGTAACCGCGCTCTTCGACGGTCGGCAGTATCTCGGTGCGGGTGGTTTCGACTTCGTCGTCGGGGTAGACGAGGGTCCAGTGCTCGCCGAGCAGCTCCTCGGGGTCGTAGCCGTACAGCGCCGCGTACGCCTCGTTGACGTAGATGAACTCCCCGTCGGTGTCGAGAATGCTGATCCCCTCGCGAGCGGTCTCGATGGCTTCGAGGTGTCGCTGCCGCGCCTGCTCCGCGCGGGTGCGCTCGACGGCGTTCCGGATCCGGTTTGCGAGGAGTTCGTACTGTTCGGTCCCGGATTCCTTCTGGAGGTAATCGGTGACGCCCGCCGAGATGGCGTCGCTTGCGACCGCCTCGGAGCCCTTCCCGGTGTAGAGAATGAACGGGAGGTCCGGGCGCTCCTCGCGGACGGCTTCAAGGAGTTCGATGCCGTCCATCTCGGGCATCTCGTAGTCGGAGACAACGCAGTCGAACGTTCCCGTCCGGATTCGGTGGAGCCCCTCGGCAGCGCTGGTCGCGGTCTCGACGGTGATTCCGTCGGCCTGCCGGGCGAGAGCGGTCGCGGTCAGGTCCGCGACGTCGGAGTCGTCGTCGACGTGGAGCACCCGAATCGGGGCGGTCATACGAGTTGGATTCACTCTTTCGGATCAAATTTGTTGTGATGGGGCGGTCACGCTGGGTGTCAGCCGTGATACCTCGTCTCGCACAAGGGTTATCCTCCCGGGCGGACTCGGTACGGTTGCAATGGCAAACGGCACTGTCGACTTCTTCAACGACACGGGCGGTTACGGTTTCATCGAGACAGACGACGCTGACGAGGACGTGTTCTTCCACATGGAGGACATCGGCGGTCCCGACCTCGAGGAGGGGCAGGAAGTCGAGTTCGACATCGAACAGGCCGACAAGGGCCCGCGAGCGACGAACCTCCAGCGCCTGTAAGGCGGATCCGATCCGGCACCCGCCGTGGTCGATCCGACACGCGCATCGGGCGGCGACCGAACGTAGGTTTCTTTCATGTCTGCGGAGTCGAGACGCTCGGCGTCGCCGGCCCACCGCCGACACGTTCTCGGCACCGGCGACCCAACGGCGAATATGACCGGAGACGACGTCGAGATGGAATACGTAGAAGCCCACGGCGCGCGCGTGCCGGCTGTAGGGCTCGGGACGTGGCAGCTCACGGGGCCGGAGTGTTACGAGACGGTGTCGACCGCGCTGGACCTCGGCTACCGCCACGTCGACACGGCACAGCTATACGACAACGAGCGGGAGGTCGGGCGGGCGATCGCCGACGCCGACGTCGACCGCGACGACGTGTTCCTGACAACCAAAGTCTCCCCCCGGAACGCAGGCTACGACGCCCTGATCGAATCCACGGAGGCCAGCCTCGAACGCCTCGGCACGGAGTACGTCGACCTGTTGCTCCTCCACTGGCCGAACCCCCTCGTGTCGGTGGAGTCGACGATGGCGGCGATGGACCACCTGGTCGACCGCGGGGAGGTCTCTCACGTCGGCGTCAGCAACTTCCCGCAGGTGTTCCTTGACCGCGCCCGCGACGTCGCCGACGCGCCGATCGTCACGAACCAAGTCCAGTTTCACCCCTACAAGTCCCAGCGCGGGATGCTGAGCCACTGTCAGGACGAGGGGCTGTTCGTGACCGCCTACAGCCCGCTGGCCCGCGGGACCGTCCTCGACGACGATACGGTCGAGCGGCTCGCCGCAGAGTACGACCGGACCCCCGCACAGGTCGTGCTCCGGTGGGCGACCCAGCATCACGACGTCGCGGTGATCCCCAAAACCACCGACCCGGAGCACTTAGCGGAGAACCTCGCGCTGTTCGACTTCAAGCTCACCCGCTCGGAGGTCGACGAGCTCACCAAGCCGTCGCTGCTCAGATCCGGGAAGGCGATGCTCGACGGGATGGTGGGCGAACTCCGGTGACGGTCGGAATCGGCGTCTCGAGGGGCCGATGACCCGGCGGACCGACGCCCGAGGCCGCAGCGACCTCCCGGCCGAGCGCGCCCGCCGCCGCGCTCGCCGCGTCGCGGTCGCCTGGACCACAGTGGTCGTCGCCGCGTCGCTCGTCGATCCGGCGGCGATTCTAGAACTGGGCGGAGCGTCGCCGGCGGCCGGCGCCGGCGGAGCCGGGAGTGCTGGCGCGTTCGCGGTCGCTCACCTGATCGCGTACGGAGTCCTGGCGTGGCTTCTGGCTGGGGGGATCGGCGTGTGTGGACCCCGAGCCGTCGTCGCAGCGATCGCCGTCGCAGCGGCGGTGGGCGTCGGGGTCGAACTCCTCCAGGCCCCGCTCGCCGCCCGAAGCGCGAGCGTGGCCGACGCCCTCGTCAATGCGGTCGGCGCGGCGGTGGGGGCGGGGCTCCACTCGGCGTTCGAGCGTCGGGGGCGCGATCCCCCAGCGTGACGCGCGGCTTTTACCCGGCGGGCCCCAACCTCCCGCCAATACCTGATGTCGGTCACGACGCTCCACCGCCCCGCCCACCGGGACGCGCTATCGCTGTTAGAGACCGCCTTCGAGACGGGGCGAATGGTGACGGCGTTCGGCCGGTGCACCGTCGACTACGACGGCCGCGCGTCGTCGGACCTCGGGCCCGGCGACCGGCTCGTCGTCTGCAAACCCGACGGAACCCTCCTCGTCCACACCGACGAGAACCGGGAACCGGTCAACTGGCAACCGCCGGGGTGCACCCACTACGCCAGCCTGCGCGACGGTCGGCTCCGCATCCGCAGCGTGCGCTCCTCGCCATCCGAGCGCCTCGACGTCGACTTCCGCCGGCTCGAACAGGTGTCGGCCTACGAGGTCGAAGACCGGAGCGACCTGACGCTGACGGGCAGCGAGGAGGACCTCCGGACCCGGATCCTCGAGGAGCCGTCGCTCGTGGAGTCAGGATTTCAGCCGACGGCGACCGAGCGGGAGACCGCCGCCGGCCCGATCGACGTGTTCGGCGCCGACGCCGGCGGCCGACCGGTGGTGGTGGAGTTGAAGCGCCGGCGGGTCGGGCCCTCGGCCGCCAGCCAGCTCCGTCGGTACGTCGAGGCCGTCGACGAGGAGTTCCCCGACGAGGGCGTGCGCGGGATTTTGGTGGCGCCGTCGGTCACCGACCGGACCGCGGCGCTGCTGGAGGAGCAGGGACTGGAGTTCGTGTCGCTGTCACCGCCCGACGCCGACGAGGCAGCAATGGATCCCGACCCCGACGCCGACGGCGCGGGGAAGTGACGCCGTCCCCACTCACGCCTCGCCTGCGACGTCGACGAAGTTCGAAAGCGTCCGCTCGACCGTCACCCTCGAAAAGTCCCGGTCGTCGGGGTCGGTCGGCCACCCGAAGTCCGTGTCGATCTGCGGCAGCAGCGCCGCGGTGAGTTCGGGGTGGTACTGGACGGTCCACACCGGTGCCTCGCGGTGGCGGGTGGCGACGTGGTCGTGATAGTCGGCGTCGGCGATCGGCGTCAGCCCGGCACCCAACTCGACCACGACGTCGCCGTGGACCACCGGGACGCGGGACCCGACCCGCTCGAACAGCGGGTCGTCGCCGAACCGGACCGTCTCGATCCCCTGTCGGAGGCCGCGGTGCTCGACCCGGCCGCCGAACGCGTCGTTGATGAGCTGGTGGCCGAAGCAGATCCCCAGCGTGGGGGTTCGGTCGTCGCGGAGGTCCCGGACCACCGCTCGGAGGTCGTCCATCCACGGGTACGAGTCGGTCTCGTAGACGCCCGCGGTGCTGCCGGAGAGCACGACCGCGTCGGCGTCGGAGAGCGCGTCGGGGCGGCCCCCGGTGTCGGCGTAGGGATGGACCTGGACGGTCGCACCCGCGGCCACGAGGTGGCGTCGGATCTCCGGAACGAAGTAGCGGCTATCGGGATCGACCTCGTTTTCGAGGACGAGAATCACGGTCGAAGGGAGGGGAGAGTGAGTCATAACTGTTCCAGCCCGTCTGCAACCGATCGACGGCACCGTCGTGGGGTGGGGTCGCCGTGGCCGGCGCACGCTTCGAAGCGCTTTTACCCCGAATCGACCTTGTCTTTCACAAGTAACTATGTCCGAAAAACCCGCCTCGATGTACCGGGAGCTCTCGAAGCCGTCCTACACCCGACGCGACTACGTCACGGGCATCCCGGGGTCGAAGATCGCACAGCACAATATGGGCAACCTCCAGACTGGTCCCCAGGATTACCCGGTCCAGATCAGCCTCCGCTTGGAGGAGGAGTGTCAGGTCCGTCACGGCTCGCTGGAATCCGCGCGTCTCTCGGCGAACCGCGTGATGCTCAAGCAGGTGGGCCAGGAGAACTACAAGATGGTGCTCCGGAAGTTCCCCCACCAGATCCTCCGGGAGAACAAGCAGGCGACCGGCGCAGGCGCAGACCGCGTCTCCGACGGGATGCGCCAGGCGTTCGGGAAGGTCGTGGGCACCGCCGCCCGCGTTCAGAACGGCGAACGGGTCTTCACGATCTACTGTGACCCCGAGGACGCCGACGTCGCAAAGGACGCGCTCCGCCGCGCGTACAACAAGATGTCGCCGCCCTGCCGGGTCGACGTCGAGAAGGGCGAGAAGCTGCTGGTCTCGTAACCGGTCCTCCGGGTCGCGTCCTGTTTCCGACCCACTCGCTTTTTGTCCCGTCACCCCGTCGTGTGAGTGATGCTTCGGCTCGCCGTGACCACCGCCGCCGAGACGTTCGACCGGATGCGCGACCCGCTTGCGGCCCGCGACATCGCGGTCGAGCACCTCGATCCCACGGGCCGGGTGGTCGACCCCGCCGACTCGCCCGCCCGCCGGTTCGACGCGGGGTTCGTCTACCCGTCGCGGCTGATGGCGGGCGGCGTGATCGACGGCCGCCACGGGGTCCCGTGGGTGAACGGGCGGGCGGCAGTGGCGACCTCCCGGAACAAAGCGGGCGTGCTCGCGGCGCTCTCGCGGGCGGGCGTACCGGTCCCGGAGACCCGAGTCGTCTCGAACCCCGTCGCCGACGACGAGGTGGCCGCGGCCGTCACCGACCTCGACCTCCCGGTCGTCGTCAAGCCCAACTCCGCGACCCGCGGGATCGGCGTCACGAAGATCCACGACGTGGACTCGCTGCTCGGCGTGACCGACTACGCCGACCTGGTCCACGACTTCCGGGCGACCGGCGACAAGTCGTACCTGCTTCAGGAGTATCTCCCCACAGCCCGCGACTACCGGCTGATGGTCGTTGACGGCGTGGTCGTCGGCGGGGTCGAACGCCGGCTGCCCGACGCCGCGCGGGACGCCGGCGGGTGGAAGCACAACGTCCACCGCGGGGCGACCGCCGTCGCGGCCGACGGAGACGAGGAACTTCGGGATCTCGCGGTCAGGACGGCCGAGACACTCGGCATCGACTACCTGGGGGTCGACATTCTGGTCTCGGAGGGACGGGCGGTCGTCTCCGAGACCAACGCGCGGCCGACGATCGACGACGCGAAGTACGAGTCCGGATTCTGGGACCGGCTGGCGGGAGTGATCCGCCGGACCGTCGACGCGAAGTAGCGTCCGCCTCGGTCAGTCCAGATCGATCGACGCGGAGTCGTCGACCTTTCTGAGGGTGACCTGGAGGATGCCGTTATTGAACGTGGCGGAGGCACTGTGCTCGTCGACCCGGGCCGGCAGCCGGATTCGTTCGTCGTACTCCCGGCGCTCGCCCGAGGCGGAGACGGTGAGCACCTCGCCGTCGCATTTCAGTTCGACCGCTTCCTTCGGTACTCCCGGGAGGTCGGCGACCAGCCGCAGTTCGTCGCCCTCGTCGTAGACGTCGACGTGCGTCTCGGAGGCGAACCCTGCAGCGTCGTCACCGGTCATCTCGTCCATCATCCGCTCGATCCCCTCGAAGAAATCGTCGAACGGGTCGTCGCGGTCATCTCTCATCAAACGTTGATTAGGGCGTTCCGATCAAAAGCCTTCTCCCCCCGAGGCGACGTGTCGAAAGACACACGTCGGGGGGGTCGATAGTAGAGGCCGACGAGATGTCGGACTCCGACGACGACGCCTACGAGGAACCGCTCTTTCAGCGCGTCATCGAGTACGCCGCAGCGTCCGACCGCGACGTCGTGCGGATGGTCTCGGGCCACCCCGACTGGGAACCGCCGGCGGCGCTCCGGGAGGGGCTGAAAGCCTACGCCGACGGCGACCCCGAGAGCTTCCAGTACCCCCCGCGGGAGGGGATCCCGGAGCTTCGCGGTGAGATTGCAGAACGCCGCGGGGTCGAGGAGTCGCGGGTCGTCGTGACCAACGGCGCCGCGGAAGCCAACTACCTCGGGATGGCCGAGGCGCTCGACCGGGACGCCGGGTCGGAAATCATCGTGACGGATCCGGTCTACCCGTACTACCCCGGGCGGACGACGATGCTCGGCGGCGAGGTGACGCGCGTACCTGTCGGCGATGACGGCCACGTCGACGTCGACGCGATGCGGGCCGCGGCCTCGACGGACACCGCAGCGATCGTGATCAACACCCCGAACAACCCGACCGGCGCGGTCTACAGCCGGGAGTCGGTCGCAGCGCTCGCGGACGTCGCAGCCGACGTCGACGCCGTACTCGTCGCCGACGAGGTGTACGACCACTTCGACTTCTCGGGACGGTTCGAGAGCGCGCTCACGCTCGACCGCGACCACGTCGTCGTCACCACGTCGTTCTCGAAGGCCCTCGGGATCACGGGCTTTCGGATCGGGTACGCGGTGTTCCCGGAAGCCCTGATCGAGGCGGCGCTGACGAGACACACGCTGGTGAACGTCGCCGTCAGCCGGCCGGCACAGGCTGCGGTGGCGGCCGCACTCCGGGAGACACCGCCGTCGTACTACGAGTCCGTCCGCGACACCCTCCGCGACCGGATCGAGGAGTTCACCGCCGCGCTCGACGCCGCCGGCGCGGAGTACACCACGCCCGAGGGCGCGTTCTACGTCCTGGTCCGGTTCGACGACTTCCCTGGGACCCTGGAGAACGTGAAGCGGCTGGTCGACGACGCCGGCGTCGCGGCGATGCCCGGGGCGGCCTTCGGTGAGACCTACGACGAGTGGATCCGGTTCACCCTGTGTACCGACCGCGTCGACGAAGCCGCCGATCGGCTGGCGGCGTACTTCGACGGGCAGTGACGCCGCCTCCGTGACCGGGGCGGGGCAGCGCGCTGGGGCGGACCCGCGTGGCGATCGGCGGGCGACACGACCGGCCGCCGGTCACGAGGTCGTCCGGCGTCGGTGGCCGACGCCGACCGGGAAGTACACAAGTCCCCGCCGCCTCGCGTTCCGTATGTCAGGAAGCGACGTCGACGCCGCCGAGCCCGACGAGCGGAGCGCCGACGCCCCGGTCGACGAAGACACCACCATCGACGTCGAACCCGTAGAAGACGCCGGCGGGGTCGACGACACGGCATCGGGGGGCGTGCCGGAGACGACCACCGACGCCGAGGCGCTGCCGGAGGAGATCGACGCCCCCGACTACGTTCTCTACGGCGGCAAAGGCGGCGTCGGCAAGACCACGATGGCGGCGGCAACCGGGTTGTCGTCGGCGGCTGCCGGGACCGCGACGCTCGTGGTCTCTACGGACCCCGCTCACTCGCTGTCGGACACGCTCGACTACGACGTCCCGGCGCAGCCGACGCGGATCCGCGAGGACGTCCCGCTCTACGCCGCCGAGATCGATCCCGACACCGCAGTCGCCGGGCCGTTCGGTGGGGCGAACGCCGGCGGCCCGGACGCGGGAGGAGGCGTCGACGCCGGACCCGACGACGCCGGTGCCGGGCGCGGCTTCGGCGCGGACGCCGACGGTCCCTTCGGCGCGGACGGCCCGGGGGGCGCGTCGCCGTTCGGCGACCTCGGGGGAATGGAGGAGCTCCTCGGCGGGGCGATGGATCCGGGGTCGATGCCCGGTGCCGACGAGGCGGCGGCGATGCAGCAGCTGTTGGAGTACCTCGACGATCCGCGGTTCGACCGCGTCGTGGTCGACACCGCCCCGACCGGTCACACTCTTCGGCTCTTGGAACTCCCGGAGGTTATGGACTCGATGCTCGGCCGGATCGCGAAGCTCCGCCAGCAGTTCTCCGGGATGATGGAAGGCGTCAAAGGGATGTTCGGGATGGGGTCCGGCGACGCCGGCGGCCCCGACCTCGACGAACTCCGCGAGCGGATCGAACGCCTTCGGACCGTGCTCCGTGACCCCGAGAAGACCGACTTCCGCGTCGTGTTGATCCCCGAGGAGATGAGCGTCGTCGAGACCGAACGGCTGGTCGGCCGGCTCGACGGCTACGGCATTCCGGTGCAGACCCTCGTTGTCAATCGGGTGATGGAAGACCTCGCGGACGCGACGGCGACGGCGGTCGACGACCGGTGGGTCGTCTCCCCCAACCTGGAGGAGTGTGAGTTCTGTCAGCGTCGGTGGCAGGTCCAACAGGACGCGATCCGGCGGGCCACGGACCTGTTCCGCGGCCGTGAGGTCAAGCGGGTGCCGCTGCTCGCCGAGGAGGTCCGCGGCGAGGAGGCGCTGCGCGTCGTGGCGGCGTGTCTCGCGTAGCGGGCAAACAGTGTGAGCGATCCGCGGCTCTATCCCGCATCGCGAACGCTGCCAGAAGCTTCACCAATAGTCTCGAGCCAGCAATCACTGACGCCGTGTATCGGAACGTACCGCGGCGAGTACAGAAGCGGTGCCTGCAGATACGCGAAGGCCGTGCCGGTCGAACGTCCGTTCGCCCAAATCTGCAGACAACGCCGCCAGGTGGCGTTATCGGTCCCCTCTCTCCAGTGTCGGCGATAGTGGCGGCGCTATCGACAACCGCCGCCACAGAGAATCTGATTCAGTAGTGACAGGAGACCACTGAGAACCGCAGTCCGGGCCGGTCTGTTCGAGCGGTATCCGTTGTATTACTTTACTACCCAGGTGAGTGCTCTCTCGGTACCAGTGTGGACCGGAAACAGAGGTACGACGCACGGTGTCACCTCGTGAGAGCAAGTGTCGCGAGAATCGGCAGCCGCGTATGCTCGTTTAGACCCGCCGATACGGATATGAAGCGCGAGCAGCGCCAACACGTCGCCCACAGTACTACGACACTATGAACATCGCGCGGTCGAGTACGCAACTCTTCGTCGCGAACGTCACCAGCACGGTTCTCAGTCTGGCCGGATTCGTGTTCTTCGCGAGACGACTTGGGGCCGCCGGCTTCGGAGTCGTCGTTCTCTTCCAGTCGCTTGTCAACGTCATCACGTTTGTTACCGACCTGGGGTTCGGAACTGCTGTCCAGAAACGCATCAGCGAGGGCGAGGACGCGCCGACGTTGTTCGCATCAGCGCTCGTGGCGAAGATCGCGCTGTTCGCTGTGACGGCAGTGGTCCTGCTGGCGGTCGGCGACGTGGTAGACGGGTACGTCGGACTCGACGTGACCCTCCTGCTTCTGGTGGGTATCGCTCTCAACAGTCTGGGGTCGGTGATGGTGAACGTCCTGCGTGGCGAACTCCGGGTGGGGGCCACCGCTGTCCTCGGGGCCACCACCTCGTTTTTCCGGGTCGTCGTGGGTGGCGCCCTCGTGCTCGCAGGCTTCGGGCCCTTGGGAGTCATCTATGGACTGCTCGCCGGGTTCGCCGTCAAACTCCTCTGGGGCAACTATCGTCGCTCGACCTCGGTCGGTCGACCGTCGCTCGCACACATCCGCTCGCTGTTCGAGTTCGCGAAGTACGACTTCTTCGGCGGGGTTGGCTCGTACGTGTTTAGCTGGCTTGACGTTCTTATCATCGGGGTGTTGCTCTCACAATCTGCGGTGGGCACCTACGAGGTTGCCTGGCGAGTCGCCGGGGTCACGCTCATTCTCACCACCGCGGTCAAGACGGCCGTCCTCCCGCAGGTGAGCGAGTGGCACGCCAGCGGCGAAGTCGACCGGATCGAACAACTGCTCAACGACATCCTCACGCCCGCGGTATTTCTGGTCGTTCCCGCCATCGCCGGCGTCGCGCTCTTGGCACGGCCGATTCTCAGACTGGTGTTCGGCCTCGAGTACGTGGACGGGGCCGCCGTCCTCGTTGTCCTTACCAGTATGAAGCTGATCAGTGCAGTCCATCTGGTGATGGTGCCGTGTCTTCTAGGCATCGACCGCCCGGACCTGAACGCACGTGCGACCATCGTGGCAGTCGTAATCAATCTCGTGTTGAACGTGGGTTTCATCCTTCAGTTCGGGATTTTCGGGGCCGCGGTCGCGACGGCAGTCGCCCTAGCGGTCAATCTCGCAGTGACGACGAGGTATCTGTCCCGGTTCGTGACCATCAGGGTCCCCTACTGGAACGTAGGCTGGTTCGTCGTCGCGGCGCTGGCGATGGCCGTCGTCGTCCACTCGGTCAGGACCGTTCACGCGGTGAACACGGTCCCACGGTTGGTGGCAGTCGTCACGCTTGGTGTGGTCGTGTACGTGGGCGTCGTCCTCCTGTCCCGGCAACTTCGGGCGCAGATCATCTCCGGGGTGCACGAGACCCTCAGTTGACGCGACCGTCTCGACCGTGGGGGAGCGCTACGACAGCGTCGCCTCAAACCGTGGCGGGACGCTGTCCTGCCACTGTGTCCAGTTGTCGAGGATTCGAGAGACGATTGCCGACACGACGCGGGAGACGTTCTCGATACAGGTGTCGAAGGCGAGTTCGTCGTGGGAAACGCTCTCGGAGGCTGGTTGACCCGGGTGGGGCCGGTCGAAGTTCGAGACGCCCCTGACGCTCAGATACCGGTCGAGTAGTCCTCGCCGGTGAAGCGCAATCGCCGTCCCAAACCCCTCCATCTCGGTCGTGTAATAGCGCCCGACTCCGTATCGCTCAGCGAGATCCCGGGCCCGGGCGCTACAAGCGCGGCCGTGCCAGAATTCGGATCCGCTGACCGACGCCCCGACGGATACCGATGGCTCGGACTGGGCCGCCTCGAACGGATACTGCCGCCTGTATTGCCATAGGGACTCGGAGTCGGCCAGCGGAACCGACGTGCCGATCTCCCGGGCTGCCCCGACGAGCACGCTATCGCAAGTCTTGCAGACCTCGTCATCGGACTTGAACGAGAACGTCTCGATCCACGTGCCGCTCTCGCGGTCGTCGGACGGGGAGTGGCGACGTTTCTGGTCCCAGCTGAGGATGTAGTCGTTGATGACCACCGATCCAAGCGTCGCTACCTCGGGCGATGCACCCGCGGACCCAACGGTGAGAAAGTAGGCCGCCGAGCAGTCGATTCGCGGAGAAGCGACGAGCGAATCCACTGTGAGTGCCGCCTCGACGTTGCCGACACCGGTCACCGCGAGTAGGATCTCTCCCGCCTCGTCGACGACGACCGGTCTGCTGGTGCCTCGGACCGCGACCTCGGCGGTGAACTCGCGGTTGCCGAGGAAACCACTCGTCTCGTCGATGCCCTCGGATTCGGCATCGTACGCCGTCAGCAGCACGACTTTCGGGCGCAGGCCCGCCGTCTTTCCACCCTCCTGTCCCCCGGTCGCGTTGCCATCTGACATACTGCGTCGTTCAGCTACCCTGATCAAAAGTAGTCAGTTCTTAATCCCGTTGTGAGCCGTATTGCTGCCCTCACGCGTGGGGGGCCGCGATTCAATGGTCTGTTTCGGTCGCTGCTCGACAAGCGGAACAGGCCGAGTGCCTCGGGGTCGTACGGAAACCTTCGATTTCCGTGATGTGGCCAGAAATCTCCGAGTTCTGGCTGCCCGCCAGACGCAGTCCGGCAATGACGAGACGCCTTCGGCGTCTCGAACCACTTGACCCCGAGGCGGTTCACGCTACGGTTCCTGTTCGGACTCCGTCGACGCCGACATCAACCGTTTCGCGAGGGGCATCTCGAGAAACGTCACCAGCATGTAGAGTTCCGTCGCGTTGTCCGCACCGCCGAGGTGGTCGCGGTAACACTCCAAAGCACCCTCCCAGTCGAGAAAGGGCAGGTCACGAATCAGTTCCTCGTGGTCCGTGAGCGTCTCGCGGACGAAATCGCGGACACGGATAACTTCGGCGTGGGGTTCCCACGGGCCGTGGTCCAGGTCCCGCCGCGGCGGGTCGTCCGGCCGAAGCAACCGCCGAACGTCGGTCGCGTACTCACGAAGCCAGTTGAGCGGATACCGGCTGTCCAACGGGACGCCGGTCGACGAATGAGAGAGTGCGGCGAGATCGGGTGCGAGCCGTTCGATCGCCGCGTCAACGACGTTCCGGCGGAGCAAGTAGTTCAGCGGCATCGACAGCGACAGGTCGAGTAGGCGGTTGTCGAGCATCGGGTTCCGGTAGGGCAGATGTTGGCGGACACTCCGGATCTGGAAGCCACCGCCCATGTTCGTCTGCGGGAACACGTGACTCCAAACCAGCAACTCGACCGGCGAGTCCAGGTGAACGCCGTGGTGGGACACGCCGTCGTCGGTGGCGACGATGTTCTCCTCGAGGATGTCACGCATCCGACCGTCCGACCGGACGTACGGTGGGATATCGCGGTCCCACATCTCGATGTAATCGTCGACCGACGAAAGCGACCGTGCCACTGGGAGAGCGGCCCTCCCAAGTGGACCCAGCGGTAGCCTGCGTTGCGGGATCCCCCATCCGCCGAAGAGGATGTCCCCATAGAGGCCATCGATAAGGTAGTCGACTTCTGTCCGGATTTCGGGGAGGAACCCCTCGAACTGAGCCTGGGTGAATTTGCCTTGAGCGTTCGAGAGCGCTGGGGTCCGGTCGAGTTGGTCGCTGAGATACTCCTCGTCGCGTTCCAGGAGGCTGAAGTCTAAGCCGGCGGTAAGCGCGACGCGCTCTGCGGTCTGTGCTTCCCGACTCATCCAGTTGGTCGCGTGGTAGGCTGTCACGTTCTCCGTTCCGTCGAGGGCCGCCGCAACGATCCGCGAGTCGCTGCCACCGCTCAACAGGAGGCCGTAGTTGCCGGGGTCGGACGTCCGGTCAGCCAACGCCGCGCGGAACCGCCGAACGAATTCGTCGACGAACTGTGAAAACGACGCGTCGACCGGTCGGTGGCGCGGCCGCCAGTAACGTTCGACATCCCGTACCGTCCCCCCGTCGACTGCGAGTACCGACGCCGGTGGGAACAGTGACACGTCGGCCAGCGGCGTCTCGACGCCCATCGACCGTGTGTACGTGAAGAACTCGGCGAGAGAGTCCACGTCGACGGCGGCGCTGACGCCGGGCCACCGCGGGAGCGCCTGCAGGTGCGAGGAGAAGACGACGACCCCGTCGGCGGGTGTCGCGTAGTACGCGTCGACGGTACCCAGTCGGTCAGTGAAAAACCGAACTACCGGCTCGGTCCGGTCGTAGACGACCCCGAAGTGGTGCCCGTTGAGGCCCGTTATGAAGTCGAGGCCGTCGCGCTCGCACAATCTCGCGCAGTAATCGGTCGTCGTCTCTCCCGGTGGTCGCGACTCGTAGTTTCCGTCGTCGTTTTCGTACCCAAACACTGTTCCCCACACCCAGAGCAGGTCGCCGTCTCCGGTCTCGACCGGCCGACCGCCGTCGTCAGGCCGGTGGACATCCCCGACCGATAGCCTCCGGTCAGTGAACGTCTGTTCGCCTTCCGCTCCTGTCCAGTGGAGGGCCGGCGTCAGCATCTCCACACTGCCGGAGCCGTGGCCGACAACACCACAAAATCCTGTCATCTGCTATATCATTTGGTATGAAAGGCAAGAGTATTCACGGCCTACGGTTGCCGTTCACCACCGTGCACCCATTGGTGTCCCTGTCGCCACTGTGGTCGGGCGGCGCGTTTGGGAACTTCCGCGTATGAGAGATGGTCGTCGGTGGTCGGAGAGTCCGCTTCGCCGTGTCCGGGGGCGGCCTCGAGCCGCATCGATACCGACTGTGGACGTTCTCGTCTGTATCTTCCACGCCGATCAGTGACGGATCTCGTCGGCGTCGACCCTACCGAACGGAACCGAGACCGAGCGTGGCAATCCGGGTACGTCGATCGGCGATCGGCCTACAACTTCCGGAGATACCGGTAGCCCGCATCGAGCCACCGCGACGGCAGAAACCGGGCGAGCGTGGAGACCCGCGCTGCGGTCCCCGGCTGGTAACGCGCCTTCGGCTTCGTCGAGGAGGCCGCGTCGACGATGTCCTCGGCGACGCGCTCCGGCGGGACCGCGCCCAGCCCACCGCCGCCCACGAGTTGGGTGTCGGAGAACAACTCATAGAAGGACTCGTAGGCACCGGAGCGCTCGATTCCGGGGACGTCGTCGCCGTCGTCCGGTGTGTCGGCGCTGTCCCCATACACCTCGGCCTCGGCCCGTTCGGTGAACGACGTCTCGACCGGGCCGGGTTCGATCAACACCACGTCGACGTCGTACTCGTCGACCTCGTTTCTGAGCGCGTCGCTCATCGCCTCTAAGGCGAACTTCGAGCCCGCGTAGATCCCGCCGCCGGGGAAAGAGAGCCGGCCCGCGGCGCTCGAGACGTTCACGACCGTCCCGTCTTCCTGGGCCCGCATGTGCGGCAGCGCCGCGCGGAGCACCCGGTGGGGACCGTAGAGGTTCACGTCGAACTGCCGGTGGACCTTCTCGGTCGGCACGTCCTCGACCGGGCCGAACTGAGCGTACCCGGCGTTGTTGACCAGACACGAGAGGTGTCCTTCCTCGTCGACCACGCGCTCGACCACGCGCTCGACGTCGTCCGGGTCGGTGACGTCGAGCGTCGCGATCCGACACCCGGCTTCGCCGAGCGTCTCGATGTCGGCCGGGTTGCGCGCGGTCGCGTAGACGCACCACTCCTCCTCTAAGAACGCCAGGGCCGTCGCGCGACCGATCCCGGACGAACAGCCGGTGATCAGGACCGTCTTCGGATGCACGTCTGCGGGGACGGGCCGGCCGGTGTTAACTGTGGGCGGTTCGGCGCGGAGACTGGGCAGTCACGAGCACGGCGGGTGCGAACGGGGCCGTGAAACCCGCCGATACCACCGCCCCGTTCAGCCTCACCCGTCGGTGGGGCGTCCGTCCGGCGTCGGTCACGCACAGCCGACAGTTCGCCGGCGGGGCGACGGCACGGCCGAGTGCCACACGCTTAACTCCTCGCCGAAGGAGGGACAGGTATGCGATTCGACCGACGCGCGGGCGTGTTCTGTCACCTCACATCGCTGCCCGGCCCCCACGGCATCGGCGACCTCGGCAGCGGCGCGCGGGCGTTCGTCGACTGGCTCGCCGCCGCCGAGCAGTCCTACTGGCAGTTCTGTCCGATCGGCCCGACGGCCTCGGTCCACGGCGACTCGCCGTACCAGTCGTACTCCGCGTTCGCGGGCAGCCCGCTTTTGATCAGCCTTGATCGGCTCGTCGACCACGGCTACCTCGGCGAGGGGGACCTGCGGGTTCCGGAGGGCGGCGCCGGCGACCCGGACTTCCCCGAGGGCCACGTCGACTACGACCGCGTCAGGGCGTACAAAACCGACCGGCTCCGGACGGCCGCAGAACGGTTTTACGCGACGGCCGACGGGGACGCCCGCGCGGCCGTCGAGGCGTTCCGCGAACGCGAGTCGGCGTGGCTCGACGACTACGCACTGTTCAGGTCGCTGCGGACGCGGTACAACGGCGCGTGGACCGAGTGGCCGGAGTCGGTCCGGGCCCGCGACCCCGACGCCCTCGCGACACACCGAGAGGAGTTGGCCGAGGAGATCCGGTACCGCGAGTTCGTCCAGTTCGTCTTCGACCGGCAGTGGCGCGCCCTCGCGGAGTACGCAGCGGAGCGCGGCGTCGAGTTCGTCGGCGACCTTCCGATCTACGTCGCGCTCGACAGCGCCGACGTGTGGGCGAGTCCCGAGGCGTTCGACCTGACGCCGGAGCACGAACCCGCGGCGGTCGCAGGGGTGCCGCCCAACCCCGGCGACGACGGCCAGCGGTGGGGGAATCCGGTCTACGACTGGGGGACACTCCGGGAGACCGGCTACGAGTGGTGGCTCGATCGGCTGGATCGACTTTTGGACCTCGTCGACGTCGCTCGGATCGACCACTTCAAAGGGTTCGACGAGTACTGGGCGATCCCCGCCGGGACCGACGACCCGGCCGCCGGGGAGTGGCGGGAGGCACCCGGTCACGACTTCTTCGAGACCGTCGAAGCCGAGTTGGGTACGCTCCCGTTCGTGGTGGAGGATCTGGGGTTCATCGATCAGGGACTGGTCGACCTCAGAGACCGGTTCGGCTTCCCGTCGATGCGGGTGCCGCACTACGCCGACTGGTGCCGGGAGGGGGATATGTACCAGCCGATGCACTACCCGGAGGCCAGCGTCGGCTACACCTCGACCCACGACACCAACACTCTGGTCGGATACTACGGGTCGCTGCCGGAACACCAACAGGACTGTCTCCACTACAACATCGGTGCTGATGGGTCGGATATCAACTGGTCGATGATCGAAGCGGTGTGGCGCTCCGACGCCGTGCTCGCGTTCACCACGGTGCAGGACGTGCTGGGGCTCGGGGGCGAGGCTCGGTTCAACCGCCCCGGAACCGCGACCGGCAACTGGACGTGGCGGTGCCCCGAGGACGCGTTCCGCGGCGACGACGCACAGCGGCTCGCGCGGGTGACCGACGAGCACGTCCGGAACTAGGCGGGACCGCACTCGGGACCGGCCCCGTAGGCGGACCGTGTCCGACCGAAACCCCGATACCTGCCCCGTCCCTCGAAGAATTCGATGACAGCCGATTCCGGACCGACCCCCGGTGCCGACGTGAGTACCGCGACGGAGTCGGGGGCGATCCCGCTCTCGGAGGTCGCGGGACCGTTCGACCTGCAGGCCACCGTCGAGAGCGGCCAGTCGTATCTGTGGGACCGCCCGGACGGGCGGATGTACGAGTCGATGGACGCCCACGGCGGCGACGCGTGGTACCGGACGGTCGCCCCGCCGATCGACGGCGTCACCGACGACCCGATCGCGGTCCGGATCCGACAGCGCGAGGGCCGACTGGAGTGGGTCGCGACCGACGACCCGGTCCCGCTTGTGACCCACCTGCTCCGGCTGGACGACGACCTCGACGCCATCTACGACGCCGCGCCCGACGACGACCTGATCCAGCGGGCGGTCGACGCCTATCGCGGGCTGCGGCTGGTCCGCGACCCGCCCTTCCCGTGTCTGATCTCGTTCATCTGCTCGGCGCAGATGCGCGTCGCCCGTGTCCACGGGATGTCGGTCGGCCTCGCGGAGTCGTTCGGCACCGAGTACGACCTCGGCGGGAAGGCGGTCCCCGCGTTCCCCGAACCCGACCAGTTGGCCGGGCGGACCGAGGCCGAACTCCGCGATCTGAAGCTCGGGTACCGCGCGCCGTACGTCAAGCGGACCGCAGAGATGGTCGCCGAGGGCGCGGCCCACCCGACCGAGGCTCTGGGGCTCGGGTACGAGGCCGCCCGGGAGTATCTGACCCAGTTCGTCGGCGTCGGTGACAAGATCGCCGACTGCGTGCTGCTGTTTTCGTTAGGCTACCTGGAAGCGATCCCGCTGGACACCTGGATCCAGACCGCGGTCGCGGAGTATTACCCCGACTGCGACTGCGGCACCTACGCCGAGACGTCGCGGGCACTTCGGGAGCGGCTCGGCGGGGCGTACGCGGGGTACGCCCAGACGTATCTGTTCTACTACCTCCGGGTCCGCGGCGACGAGTGAGTGTCCGAGGGACGCCGCCGGTCGGACGTCGGTGCCCGGAGTGGGCCGGACGAACCGGCGTGAGGCGCGGGGGCGGCGAGCAACCACCCGACAGCAGCTGAATCGATATGTAGGATGATCGTTACTTGTTCCGGAAACGTCCCTCTCAAACACGCAAACCCGCGTACGACTTGCTCTCGTTAACGTCAATTAAAAATAATCAAAAATGTTATTACTACCGTTGTCGTCGTAGACGCCGTATCGGGGACGAAGCCGGTACGCAACCATGGCATACACTGACCACAGCGACGTGTACGGTGCCCTTCACGAGGAGGGCATCGACCGCGTCATCACACATCTGCAACGCAAGCGCCCGTCGCTTTTCAACTACGGGACCGCCCGCGTCGTCGCCGGGGCCTACGCCGCCGCGGAGGTGCCGCCGCCGGAGAGCGTCGACGGCCGCCGGGGAAGGCTTCCGCCGTGCGAGGTGATCCCGTACGCTCCCGAGGTGCGCGACCGTCGGTGGAACAACCCTCTGATGACCGAGGAGGACCCACTCCCGGTTGTGGGGACCGACGGGCTAGTCGGAATGGACTACGCGGTCCAAGTGACCGACCTCGGAATCGACTTCGCGCCGCCGGGCGAGGAGTTGGCGTTCAAAGACCAGCAGTACGCCGCCAACGCGTCGGTGTGTGCGGGTCTCGGCTGTCCTGGCGACGCCGACCTCGACGGGGCGCTCGAAACCATCGAACAGTTCCGGTCGTACGTCGACCGCCGCGAGGGCCTCGAACTGGCCACGGCGACGAACGACCGGGAGTTGCTCGCGGAGTTCGGGCTGCCCGCAGTCCCACGGGCTGATGCTCTCCGCTGTTTCTGTCTCGACGTCGAGGTCGTCGGCACCGTGTCGATGGTCGATCGGCCAACCGTCGAGGGGCCGTTGACGATCCCGCAGTCCCCGAAGTTCGAGATCGACGACATCCGGCTCACCGATCTCGAGACTACGAACGAGTTTCCGCTGCCGGCGGGCTTCGTCCACTCTCTCGAGTGTTACATCGAAGTGTTCCTCCGACTGGGTGTGTTCCCGTCGCTGGCCGAAACCGTCGAGCGCACCGTCCAACAGGCGCTGGCAATGCAGAACCCGGTGTTGACGCTGGGCGGGCTGACCGCGACGGTGGAACTGCCCACGTCCGGGACGGTGCCGTACAACCCCGCGATCGAGGAGGACGAACTGCGCGTGTACGTCGATCTCGACGTCGCCACGACGGGAGGTGCGCCGTGAACCACCTCACGATGGCGGTGTCCGAGGCGGGCGTCAACGACGTGGTCGCCGCGCTGTTGGATCCAT
>Ga0102942_1000035_pt1 | contig 39752 bp, 35 predicted proteins | sample SalPon2_C_H2O_MG_FD_78171 | JGI IMG/M metagenome (GOLD analysis project Ga0102942, IMG submission 78171) | Salt pond water microbial communities from South San Francisco under conditions of wetland restoration - Salt Pond MetaG R2_C_H2O_MG | ecosystem: Environmental > Aquatic > Non-marine Saline... | reverse complement strand
GTCGTTGAGGAAGCGTTCCAGGCGGTTGACGTCGTTCGAGAGGATCGACATCATCTCGCCGGTCTGCTTGTCGGCGAAGAAGTCCATGTTCAGCCGCTGCATCTTGTCGTAGGTGTCGGTCCGAATGGCGTGCTGGATGTTCTGGGCGAAGGAGTTCCACCCCCAGTTTCTGGTCCAGTGGAACGCCGCACCGCCGAAAAACGAGATCGCGATCAGCGCGGTCGCCACGTACAGCTGTTCGACCTGGGTCGTCGGCAGCCACGCGTCGGGGACGAGCCACAGCGAGAAGGGCCGCTCGTCGAAGAAGATCGAGTCGACGGCGACCGCGAGCAGAACTGGAGGAAGCAGATCCAAAAGTCGAGCGATGACACTGGAGGCGACCCCGACAACGAACGCGACGGCGTTGTCCAGGCCGTACTCGTCGAAGAGCCGGTGCATCGGGTTCTCCGCCCGCTCGCGTTGTTCCTCAAACGGGTCATCCTCGTCGACGGAACTGGCCATCACCGTACCCTAGTTCTGTCGCTACTAAAGGGTTCCACAGTCGGGCCCCGACGGGCGCCACGTACCGGGGGCGCTCACAACGACCGGCGTTCGACGTCGGGGTCGATCCGGGCGGTCTCGAGGTCGTTGCGGACGCGCTCCCGGAGCGGGTCGGGGACCGTGTCGCGACCCACGGGCACTGCGGTCTCGCCGTCGCCTTTCACTTTCCAGTAGAGTACGCACTCGGAGGGGCCGTAGAACTCGATGCTGTACTGATCGTCGGCGCCGCGGTAGTGGACGCGCGCTGCGTACCCCTCGGCGTGCCAGCCGTCGAGGGCGTCGAGGTCGGCTGTCTGGCCGTCCATACCGTAGGAGTGATCGCTGGGGCCCTCGGTGTTTCGGTCGACGACTCTCCGGGCGCCAGCGAACGGGTCCCGCGATCACGACTCGCCCGTCGGCCCCCACGGCTCCGGAATCCGAAGGCGGTCGCCGACCTCGATGCCGCGGTCGTCGGTATAGCCGTGGGGGACCTCCAGAACGTACTTCCCGCGGCCGGGGTATCGGGTGAGGTCGGAACCGCTGGTGCCCTCCTCGGGGAGTTCCGCGTGGTGGATCCGGGTGACGGTCCCCTCCGCGTCGACGAACACGATGTCGAGCGGGAACGCCATCTCCCGCATCACGTAGGCGTACTCGCCTTCGGCGTCGTGGACGAACAGCATCCCCTCGTTCTCGCCGAGCGACTCGGTGTCGCTGAGCCCGGTGTAGCGCTTCTGTTGGGTGTCGGCGATCCGGACCTCCACGGTCGCGAGTTCCTCGCCGCTGTCGGCGTCAACGGCGGTGACGGTGGTCCGATCGTAGTCGCCGGTCGGCAGGAGTCCCGGATTCGAGGCGACCACGACGGCGCCGACCGCGAGCACGGCGACGATGGCGACCGCGGCGGTGGCGAGTCGCCTTCGATCGATCATACGAACCGCTTCGGCTGCGCCGGACGAAAGGATTCCGGCGATTGGAAACCGTTATACCCGTGTGTGGACTGGCTGGAGGTGCGGGCTCGTGGTCTAGTGGTAATGACGCTTCCCTTACAAGGAAGAGGTCGGCGGTTCGAACCCGCCCGAGCCCATACGAGTGCCCGAGCGACAGCGAGGGCCGAGTACTTCTCCGAGGGCGGTCGAACTCTGGAAGTTCCACCCCGGCAGTACGACGCAGCGAGAGCCAGAGACCCCCCCGAGGGGCTCTCACCCCTCGATCGCCAGCGTCCCGTCGGTCCACGCGGCGTCGTTGATCCGGACACTGACGTCGTACTCGCCGGTCGCATCGGGGTTGTTCGCCTTCTCGTACCGGAGGTGGACCCGGTCACCCGCGTCGAGTTCGTAGCCGGTGTCGAACGTCACCGTCAGGCGGCTATTGTCGTCGTTGGTGTTGACGCCGCTGACGTCGTCGACGTCGAACGTTTCCTCGAGATCGCCGTCAGCGTCGGTGTCGACGCCGATCGTGAGGATCTCGTCGTGACTGGTAGTGTCGAGATCGACCGGATCCGTCGGGTAGTCGACTGTGAGGTCGTTCCACTCCTCCCCGTCGGCGTCAGTCACCTCCACCACCGTCGAGTGAACCACGCCGTCGGCGCCGGCGGTCGGCTCCTCGGCGACCACCAGGTCGTCCTGCAGCGAGTCGTCGTCGCCGAACTCGCCGGACGCGAGGTCGGAGGCGGTCGACTCCGGGAGGTCCACCGAGAGCCCGATCACGATAGTGCTCGCGAGCAGGATCGTCAGCACGATCATCAGCACCGCGCCGACGACGGGGCTGATCGCACGGTCGGCGGTTCGACGGTCGAGTGGTGAGGTCGGTCGGGACATCGGGCGTGTCTGAACTGCAGGCTCACGACGCGGGATCCGCGCCCGCGACAGCGGTTGTGTCTACCCCGCCGATCCTAGTATATAAGGGTGCAGTCACCGGCGTTCTGCGGCGGGTGCGATTCGGTCACCGGTCGTCTCAGACCTGCTGTGCCTCGAATGCCCGAGCTCTGCGTGCTCCCGAGCGCGATCGACTGGTGGGACACCCGCACGGATTTTATGTACGTGGCCTCCAGCAGGACCCCGTCGTTTCGAGTCCTGAACGATCGGTCGTTCTCCGGACGACTCGGGGCGTTCGGCAGTCACATTGGCCCGAACGGAGCTAGACGTGAATCCGTCGCTTCTCACGAGTCGGGGTCGGAAGGCCACGGCCGTTCTCGGAGTGGCTCCGGCGTCGCACGCGGCCTCAAGCCCGCGGCCACCGGGCGGTGAGCAGGAACGCCCGGTCGGTCTCGCCCGGACCGTCGACGTACGTGCGGGGGGTGGTCGACACGTCGACGAAGCCCGCAGCCTCGAACCATCCGGTCAACTCCGCCGGCGTGAACGCCCGCAGCGTCGTCGTCGTCGATACGGTGCGCGTCTCGCCCGTCGCCTCCGCAGCCATCTCGAAGGTGACCGCCCACTCGAAGGTGTTCTCGCCCGTCGGCCGCTGTACGTCCCGCTGTGTGATCTCGTAGCCACCGACGCGCCGCGTCAGTTCACGCGACCGGGGCGACTCCAGACATCGGTGGACGCTACAGACCGCGCGGCCGCCGGGGCGGAGCGAGCGCCCGACCGCCGAGACCGCGTCTCGGCCGGCCGAATCCGGTCTGACGTGGCCGAGGACCGCACCCAGAAGGACCGCGAGGTCGACGCTCCCGGTGGCGAACGCCCGGGCGTCGGCCCGACAGACGTTGGCGGCGCGTTCGCTCGCGATACGGGCCATCTCGGGGCTCGGATCCGCGCCGACGGCCGTCTCAAACGACGACGACAGCCGCGCCAGCAGGTGGCCGGTCCCGCACCCGAGTTCAAGCACCGTCGTCGCGTCCGAGGGAGCGGCTGCCTCGGCCGCCGTCAACTGCCCCTCGATCCGGTTCCGGGCGACGTACATCGTCCGGTAAAGCGGCGCGAGCGTGGTGTAGATGTCGTGGGTCGTCGCGTCCCCGTCCGCTAACGCCTCAAAGACCGCATCGAGCGTCTGCATCCGTCAAATCTCCGGACGGAGCCCACTTAGTACGGTTGGTCCCGGGCGACGGTTGTGCGGTCGCTACCGGCCGCTACGACGACTTCTTGCTGCGGGACGCCCGAACGAGCGGCACCGCGAGAACCGCGACCAGCACGAACACGAGGCCGATCGAGAGCGGTCTTGCGAGGAAGATCCCGTAGTCGCCGCCGGAGATCTGCAGCGACCGGTGGAAGTTCTCCTCGACGAGGCCGCCGAGTACGAGCCCGATGACCAGGGCGATCCGGGAGACCTCCAGTCGGCGCATCGTGTACCCCAACAGTCCGAATCCGGCCATCAGCGCCACGTCCCCGATCCGTCCTCGGACGGCGAACGCCCCGACCACGGAGAGCCCGAAGACGACCGGGACGAGCACCGGCGGCGGAACGCGGGTGACCCGCGCGAACACCGGGGACCCGACCAGCCCGACTGCAGACGTGAGCACGTTCGAGCACACCAGCGCGAGGAGGACGACGAACACGACGTCAAGCCGCTCGGCGATGAGAAGCGGGCCCGGCGTCAGCCCGTGAAGGAGGAAGGCCGACAGGAGCACCGCAGTCGACGCCGACCCCGGGATGCCGAGCGCGAGCGTCGGCACGCGCGACCCGCCGTCCTTCGCGTCGTTGGCCGCCTCACTCGCGATCACGCCCGCGATGTTCCCCTCGCCGAACGTCTCCGGCGCCGTCGAGCGCTCCTTGGCCTGGAGATACGCCACGAAGTTCGCAACGGTGCCGCCGACGCCGGGGACGACCCCGATGGCCCATCCGAGCACACCGCTGCCGACCGCCGTCGGCCACCGCTCAAGTGTCGCCTTGATGCCGCGCACCCGGTCGCCCGAGAGCGACCCCTCGTCGGCGACCGTGGCGTCCGTCGCGAACAGTTCAACCATCTGTGCGATCGCGAACAGCCCGATGAGTGCCGGGACCAGCGGGACGCCGCTCTGGAGGTACTGCGTCCCGGCGGTGTAGCGGATCCCGCCGGTGACGGCGCTCACGCCGTGGAATGTGAGCACGATGCCGATCCCACCCGCGACGAGATCGTCGACGACGGCGCCGTCGGACGCGACGGCGATGGTGGCGATTCCGACGAGCGCGAGCCAGAAGTACTCCGGCGACCAGAAGGCCAGCGCGAGCGGGGCCAAGACCGGGAGCAGCAGCGCGAACAGCGCCAACCCCAACAGCGCGCCGGTCCCGGAGGCGACCGCGCTGGCGGCGATGGCCTCCGCGCCACGGCCCGCCTTGGCGAGCGGGAAGCCGTCGTACGTCGTCGCCGCGTTCGGCGCCGTGCCGGGGGTGTTCAACAGGATCGCCGTGATCGACCCGCCGAAGTTGACGCCGCCGAGTGTGGCCGCGAGCACCAGAAACGCGATTCGGGGCTCGAACTCGAAGGTGATCGGGATCAGGAGCGACAGCGCGACGGGGCCGCCGAGACCTGGGATCGACCCGACAGTTACCCCCAAGAGCGTCCCGCCGACGACGAGCGCGACCCCGAAAGGCGAAAACACCGTCGCCGCAGCGGCGTCCGCGGCCGCACCGAACCGAGTGAGGTCCACGAAGAGCACGAGCAGGTGCGTCGTGACCGGGCTACCCACCGAGGACACCCCCCAGCAGCCGCACCACGAGAGGGTCGTACGTCGGCAGATCGAGCAGGAGGACGAATAGGACGTACACCGAGAGCGCCGTCGCCGGCCCGAGAAGCGCTGCCCGCCCGGGCCGGTCGTACCGGACGAGGAACCCCGTGACTGCGATCCCGATCCCGGGGACGAGGCCGACGGCCACGACCGCCGTCAGGAGCCCGGCGAACCACCCGAACGCGACAGCCGCACGCCGGGAGTCGGCGGCGGGACCGGCCTCGGGAGCGTACGCGCCCACCACGCTGCCGGCGTGTGCGCCGAGCCGAGCGCTCGCACCCCGGAGACAGATGAGTGCGAGGAGTGCAGTGCCGATGGCGATCGGGAGGAGTTGCGCGTCGGGGCGGTACGAGCGGGCGAGAACGACCCAGGAGGCCAGGTAGGCCACGACGACGACGTAGTAGCCGACGCGGAGTAGCCCGTCTCGATCAGTCGGGTCGGCCCACCAAGACAACACGGAACAGGGTACGAGCGAGGGATACTTAGAAGCACAGATTCCCGCCAAATCGGCTGTCGCAGGGTACTTGATTTTGGGACCCGTGGTACGCATATAATGCAGACACAGCCGAGTGGTCGGATGACTCGTCGCGAAGTGATCGCGGGGCTTGTGGGCGGTGCGTCGCTCGCGCTGGCCGGCTGTTCCGGTGCCGGGCTCGGCGGGGGCGAGGAGTCGTTCCCCTCCGAGGAGATCGAACTCGTCGTCCCGTTCTCCACCGGCGGCGGGTTCGACGCGTACGCGCGGATCAGCCAGCCCTACTGGGAAGAGCACATCGGCGACGACGCCACGGTGTCGGTCGTCAACGTCGAGGGCGCCGGCGGGCGGACCGGCGCGACCGAGGTCTACAACCAGACGGGCGACCCCCACCGGATGCTCTTTTGGTACCCCTCGGCAGCGCTGCCACCCCAGCTCGTTACCGACACTCCCTACGACGTTACGGAGATGCCACCGATCGGTGCGATGGTACGCGACCCGAACGCGATGGTTCTCAGCACCGATCTCGGGGTCGAATCGTTCGGGGAGTTCGTCGACAGGGTGCCGGAGCTCCGGTTCGGGACCCAGGGCGTCGGGTCGGCCGCCCACACGGTCACGCTGATGCTCTCGGCAATCACCGGGGCGTTCCCGGTCGAAGACCTGAATTTCGTCCACTACGATGGGACCTCCGAGGCGCAGGCCGGGATGGCGCGCGGCGAGATCGACGCGATGATCGTCGGCACGGTCTCCTCGGCCGCGGACGTCGGACAGTCCCTTGACGGCGCTGAACTGTTCTGCGTGTTCGGTGACGCCGACGCCGGACAGCGGTACGCGGATCAGGCCCGGCTGTTCTCTGCCGACGTCTCGGGCATCGACAGCCTGGATCGGTACGCGGAGCTGACGCAGTTCGTCCGGATGCTGGTCGCGCCGCCGGAGACCCCCGAGGGACCGCTCGAAGCGCTCCGGACGGCGTTCTCCGAACTCGTGGACGACGAGGCGTTCGTCGAGGAGGCCGGGAGCCGCGGCCGACCCGTCACCAACCCCGGAGATCACGAGGCGGTCGCGGACGTCCTCGAGGGGCGGCGCGAGGTGTACAGCCAAGACGCACTCTTGGGCGTGTTCGAGGAGACGTTCGGCTGAGAGTCGGGGACTCCTCGGCGCTGCGGCGGCCGCCGCACAGGCCTCGCCGGCGGCCGGCTCCTCGGCGACCGCCAAGTCGTCCCGCAGCGAGTCGCCGTCGCCGAACTCGCCGGACGCGCGGGCGGCCTCGGGTCCGTGGCGACTCGTGTGTCGGCTTCGATCCACCGCTGGCGACGGCCCCCGAGTCGGTCGGCGTGTGTCGGAAGCGAAGACACGCAGTGAACGGACGATCTGACCGATTGTATCCGGATTCAGGCGCCTCTGTGGGGTTCGGTGTACGTAGCCGGCTGCCCGGGTATCGAAACGCTTTTTTATATACTCGGCATCGATCGGAATGCGCGCCGCCTTAGCTCAGACTGGGAGAGCACTCGACTGAAGATCGAGCTGTCCCCGGTTCAAATCCGGGAGGCGGCATTTTCCTGCGAACGACGTGAGTAGTGATAATGACTCCTGAGCGGATTTGAACCGGACGAATCGCACGCCCGGGAGCACAGCGAATCGAGCACCCCGGAACGTCTCGGCGAGGTTCACAATCGGGAGGCGGCATTAGACTCAGAGTTCAAACGCCTGGGAGCGATGCCAGTGCGGAACAGGTACCGGTTAGCTATTCTGCGAGGCTACTTACCGACGGACACGGCGGAACGGAGTCCAGCGGGCCGTCCTACGGCGACGAGGGCAACGTCTCGAAGCGAGCCGGGTCTGCGCTCAACGACGTCCAGCGGATGTGAATCGATGAACGCCGCTAGTTTGTGTGCGACGGGTGTCGAGCCATCGTTGGGTTGCAGACGAACTGGTCCGAAGTTGTTGTAGGCCGTTCATCATATGAATCTCGACGTAGATTCGATACTGCAATCACAACACGGTGTGTGTCCTTGCGCCTGTCTCTCTAACGAAATAGCTAATTCAGTTTCGGGCGTCCGGCGGATCAAGCAGTCATCGCCGCAACTTCTCAAGACCTGTTGGAGTAGCATATACGAAACCTACCAGGGATTCGTAAGGAATCTTCGAGGGTATGAGATGTATAACAAAGCCCCATCGAGAGAACCGACAGATGGCACATATGGTTCTTCATCAGTACGTGACAAAACTGGCCGGTGCAAAACGGGCTTCGAGGCTTGCCCTCGTCCGATGACGAAGAGACGTCGCAAGAAGCACGGCCAACTCGGAGATGTCCTCCACTATACTCCGAGTTGGTTGCGCTCAAGCGTCGACACAGCGCTCCAACACGACGATGGTGAAACGAACGAATCGCCCGATTCGCTCATCCAAGCATACTCCACTGGATAGATATTATGAGCCGTATTCTCATCACCGGTGTAGCAGGATTTTTAGGAAGTCACCTCTGTGACGTACTCCTATCCGATGGGCACGAGGTCATCGGGGTTGATAACCGTATCAGTGGCCGGGCCGCGAATCTCGATGATGCGTTCTACAACGACCAGTTCACGTTTTTCAATCACGACGTCACCAAGTTCATTCACGTCCGTGGGGACCTGGATGTCGTGATGCATCTTGCGAGTCTCGCCTCGCCGGTGTTCTATCAGGAGCATCCGATCAAGACGTTGAAAGTTGGGGCGCTCGGCACCCACAAGACGCTAGGGGTGGCGAAGGAGAAAGACTCGACATACTTTTTCGCTTCAACGAGCGAGGTCTACGGTGATCCCGAAGTCAACCCACAGCCAGAGGAGTACCGGGGGGACGTTCATCCATACGGCCCCCGGTCGTGTTACGACGAGTCGAAACGCTACGGGGAAGCGATGGTGCGTGCCTACCGTGACAAACACGGCCTCGACGTTCGCGTCGCACGAATCTTCAATGCTTACGGTCCACGAATGCGGCTAGATGATGGACGGGTTATTCCAAACTTTATGAAGCAGGCGCTGATCGGGCGGGATCTGACTGTCTACGGCGATGGTTCACAGACGCGAAGCTTCTGCTACGTCGACGACCTCGTCCAAGGACTGGTCGGCTTATTAGAGTCCGATGTAAAAAGCCCCGTCAACATCGGGAACCCGGACGAGCGGACGATTCTTGAGCTAGCTGAACTCATCATCGAACTCACCGAGAGTGACAGCGGAATTACATACGAACCACTACCGCCTCAGGATCCCCAAGTGCGACGGCCGGATATCTCGAAAGCAAAGACGACTTTTGACTGGCGGCCCAGTATCGAACTGCGGGATGGTTTGAATCGGTCAATTCCCTACTTCGACGGGAGGATCGAAGAGTTGGATCTGCGTTGAGTGTTAGTTTGTTTACAAACTTTTCGCCGAGCAGGATGGTTGCTGAGATGTCGACGCTCTGGACACGAATTCGGGGCGTTCACCGAGACGATGGGCTCCAAGGAGTATTTTTGTGGTGTGCGAGGTTTCCACCCAATCAGATCGTAAGACGAACCGTCGAGTGGCGCTGCCTCTCGAGCCAGGACCTGCGAACCTCCGATGCTCTGTGTCTTGACGTGGGGCACTTAGAGGGGGATGGCACGGTTCGAATTGTATACTCAAGTGAGGAGCAGAGGCAGTTGTTCGGAAGATATCCAGACGTGTTCAAACCAAGCAGACCGTTCATCTGTGAGATAGAAGACTGCGACATCGTGGGCCCAAAGGCTGTCGCGCTTTCCGACGGGAGAGTCATTATGGATACCGTACATTTGCCGCGCTTCGACCTCAATGTCCTGAAAGAAGTCGGCAAGTCGGATATTGAAACATCAGTACTATTAGATTTCCTGCGTGCTCTATCGGGGAGACCGAAAACTGAGGAGTTGTTCGAATCGGAGTACGTCTTTCCCCTCGTCTCTCAGGATGTGAGCTACTACCACTGGATCGTTGAATACCTTCCCAAACTTCGCTTGTTAGAACGCTACCAGACTCGGACCGGGCATCGTCCCACGATACTGATCGAGCCGAGCCCACGTGACTACGTTGTAGAGAGTCTCGAACTCGCGGGATATGGTTCCAACAGGTACAAGCAGTCTAAGAGTGTCTGTCAACGTGCAGAAACATTGGTCGTGCCATCACACAGAAACTATACACTGAATCGCCATCTTCCAGACAGGTCGGCGTACGACCCGTCGATGTCGGACCTGACGTGGCTCCGATCCCGGATGCGGTCGAAGGTCGGCGCCGACAGCACTGGAGATTCCGGAGAGCGTATATATGTGTCGCGCCAGCAGACTGGATCAAACCGGGGGCGGCGGGTGGTCAACTATCGAGAACTGATGGATTTCCTCAGTGAGAGGGGATTCACTTCGTACGCGCTTGAAACGCTCCCATTCAAGAAGCAGGTCGAGTTGTTCAGTGACGCTCAGATAATCGTGGGCCCCCACGGGGCAGGACTGGCGAATATGCTATTCGCGGATGACCCAACCGTCGTCGAGCTTTTTCCAAATGACAAGCAAGAACCATATTTCTACCATATGGCTAATATGTTTGGGTTTGATTACACACCTGTCGTCGCAGACACCAAGGGGAATGACTTGGTAGTGGATGTCTCGTCGCTTCAAACCCGCTTCGACGAGCTTCGAATCTGAGTGGAATGTCTGTTTACTGTGCCGGACGCCGTACTCCGGGGTCACCAGTTGGATTAGTTGAGCCGTAGTGTGCAGGGGTCACTCAGGGCTGTAGATGTGCAGAACGCACAAATTCCTAGTGGTGATTAATCATTTAGCTGTTATTTTGAATAGCCAGTATTTGATATGGAATACGCTAATTTGTTGGCGCACCGAGAACTTCCCCTGCTTCACGTTTCAGACGTGTCGATCAGATCCGCCGATTACGCATCTGCGACCTGACGACAAGTGACCTGCCAGTCGAAGTCCGCGGTGTCTAACCGTTCGGTCTCAACGACAACCTTTGATTGAGTCTCCATCGCAAGTCCGCACGCAAGAAGTGACGGAACAGGGTGATCAAATCGGTCTATCGGCCCACAGGTACTGTCGGCGATTCGGACGGAGAGTTGGTCAGGCTCCCAGACAGCTTCGACACTCCCTACAAGCCCCAGTGGAGAATTCAGCGTCTCCGCAAGGCGGAGGGACCGCTCCCGCGTCGACCCTTCGCTGTACGGGGGAGATGGCCCGACCTCACGGTAGAGTGGCAGACCGGTCGGAACCACTTGGTTGAGCGGGGACTCCGGTGTGTTAGTGTTTTTATCAAAGTGCTCCTCCATCGTCTCTCCTCCATCCGTTGAAACTGTGGTCTGAGACAGTTCTAAATGTACTTCGGTCTCGGCCCCGCTCCCGGAAGCGTACGTGTAGACGGGTGTGGTCACGCCTTCGGACAATGGTCGGCTCACAGCATCCAGTGTTTGACATACGGCAGTCACGACCGCAGCGGTCACGAAGTGTTCAGGCGTCACGTAGTACAAGAAAATGCCGATAAATAGACCGATTCCACCGACAACAGTCACCGTCGTCGACGGCACCGAGCCCGGCGTGTCGTGGGCCCCGAGCAGGATTCCGAGAAAGATGACACTGATACCAGTGCCTGCAAGTGCAGTCGCGAGAGAGCGATGCTGTGCGTCGCGTGCCCGCAACGAATCCGCGTGGAGTTCGTTTGTTCGCTCTGTCAATATCCTGACTTTTCGGTCCAGAGCGGCCGGTATACCGTCGTTTTCGACGACGTTATTCGTCGTCTTCCGGACACTAAACACGAGAGAGAGAGCGACGAACCCGACACCGACTCCATAGACTACGATCAGTTCCTGGCTCGGATCCGCTCCGGCTTGAACGTTCCACAGACCCAGATGAATAGTCGAAACAACGAGGGCCGCGGGCCAGGTAAGACCCACACCAGCTATCGCCAGCTCCAGCTCTCGGCGATGAACAAAAATATGTATGGCAAGGCCCAGCAAAAACGTCGGGCTCCCCAGTAGGACGGCCACGGCGGCGACTCTCTGTGCGTCCTGATGAAGTGAACTGCCCGGGCCAACGGTCAGGCTGACGATGTAGAGGCCACCGGCTACGACGGCTATGAGTCCTCCACTGAGCTCCAACAGCAACCCAATCCTGTGCTGTTGTTCAGGCTGACTAGTCATCGTCGATAGTTTTCTCGAAACGAATCTCTCTACCGCTGTATCGTTCGATGTACAGTTCAACTAGAGGTGAGATAATAAGTATACCCTCCCTATCGAGTGATGTCACTCCTACCCGGATATCCGAAATATTATACACACGGTTAAGCACTCTACTACTCGGGTGAACGACGGTTCGGATTCGCAATCTAGACCATCGGGAAGGTTATTAATAGAAGTCAGCAGGCTCCGGTCTCGGCGTCGTCGGCCAGGGCCTGCCGAAAGACGCGCTCTGCCTTCTCCGTCACGACATCCCAGTCATATCGCTCGGCAGCCCTCACCGGATTCTTGTTGGGTACTCTTCCATCAAGTCCGGCTGCAAGCACAGCCGAAATAGACTCAACGTTCGGTTTCACCACGAAGCCTGCCTCTCCCACAACTTCGCTCGCCGCGGAATTAGGATGATCCGCGGCGATGACCGTACATCCCGCAGCCATTGCTTCGAGATACGTAATTCCGAACCCTTCCCGGATTGAGGGCGCCGCGAAGATGTCGGCTGACTTCAGTTGACTGAGAACGTCGTCGTGTGCCTCAAAGTCGCCGACGAAGTCGATCCGATCTGAGACCTGGCTGTTTGCGATGCGGCCCCTGAGGCTCTCGGCACGTGGTCCGTCCCCGACGATTCCCAGCGTCGCGTCGCGACCGGCAGCTACGTTCTCAAAGGCTTGAATCAGGATGTTGACGTTCTTTTCAGGAATCAGACGGCCGACAAAAAGAACGTCATATCCCGGTGAGGCTGGCCGCACTGATCGGATGTGGTCCACGTCGATTCCGTTCGGCACAAGATCTATTTCAGACCGATTCACAGCGATTTCCGCAAGTTTACCCGCGGTCATCTCGGAGACGGACACCGGGTGTTGAGGAACGCTGGCCGCAATTCGTTCGACGAGTTTTCCACACGGGGCGAGCCGACCGAGATACGAGTCCCAGTAGTCCCCCCAGACCTCGTGCCACGTCGTGACCAGAGGCATATCAGTGAGTTCCGATACCACCGTGGCGGAGAGTACCGGAAAGTAGGGGAATGCGGAGACGACTAAGAGGTCGTGACTCCGGGCTTCCTTCACTAACGGCGGTATAACGGCGGCCGCATACTCGATCGCTTCGACGATCGAGCGGCGATCACCGACGTATAGGTCCCGTTCCGCTGCAACAGCTTTCAGTACCATTCCATCGTGGGACAGCTCGGACGGCCCGTCCCAGAAATGCCGGGCGTACACGGTGACATCGTGCCCTCGGTCCACAAGCCGGCTACCGATCTCGTGGATGCGTTTCTGGACACCACCATTCACGAACGGATACACCACGCTCGATACGAATGCAATATCCATATCAGGGACGGGCGATCGCCTCAATCGCAGCACATACGTCGTCGATTTCCGCCATCGAGAGGTGGGAGGTCGACGGCAGGTACAGTCCTCGCTGACTAGCCCTCTCGGCGACCGGATGATGCTCGCCTTCGAACCGCTTCTCTCGATTGAAAACCGGTTGTTCGTGCATCGGAGCGAAGAACCGGCGAGTTTCTATGCCCTGAGCTGAGAGCTCGGTGATGAGTTCCTCTCTGTCGACAGGGAACGAGTCCTCGACGGAAATGGCATACATCCAATAGTTACTCTTCGCCCACGTTTCTTCGGGTGGCGTCCGGATACCTTCGATTGCGGCCAGCCGCTGGTTGTACGCGTCGGCGTTCGCGCGGCGCATTTCGACGAACCGATCCAGTTTGTTCACCTGCGCGACACCCACCGCCGCTTGCAGGTTTGTCATCCGGTAGTTGAATCCGACTGCGTCGTGGATATACCGCTCGGATTGGCTGTACGCAAGGTCCTTGAGGTGTTCTGCACGTTCGGCGACTGCTTCGTCGTCGGTGACGACCATACCACCCTCGCCGGTCGTAATGAGCTTGTTAGCGTAGAAACTGAAACAGCCGACATCACCGATGCCGCCGGCTCGTTGACCACGGTACTCTGCTCCGTGTGCCTCTGCAGCGTCCTCGATGACTCGAAGGTCGTGTTCCGCGGCCAACTCGAGGATTGGATCCATATCGACGGGGTGGCCGTAGAGATGGACTGGCATTATTGCCGCCGTCCGATCGGATATTGCCGCTTCGAGCTTTTCGGGGTCCATACACCAGGTCTCAGGATCGCTGTCCACCAGTACTGGATCAGCGCCGCAGTAACGAACCGCGAACGCACAAGCGACGTTCGTCAGCGTCGGGATGATTACCTCGTCGCCTTCGCCTACACCGATCGCCTCAAGCGCCAGGTGCAACGCCGTGGTTCCGCTCGTCGTTGAGATACCGTACTCACGGTTACAGTAACCTGAAAACTGGTCTTCGAACTCGGTCACGTATTCGCCGCGTGCCGATATCCACGACCGCTCGACACAGTCAGCAACATTCTGCCGTTCTTCCTCGCCGAGCGTCGGGACACAGACTGGAATCATTGCGTCTCTCCGTCTACAGCCGTCCCGAGAGTTGTGTTTTCCACACCATCGATCTCTGCTATGAACTCCTCATCGGCCTCGGTCCATAGATCGACGAACTCGCGGTTCCGGGTTGCTCTGTACACACCGTGGGCCATCTGCACCGCCCGGAGGCCGTCGAATCCTGTCGGGATGGGTTTCTTGTCCTGGTTCACCCGGTCAATGTAGTCAGCCATCTCGTTGTCGTACGAGGACGGAGGGAGCTTCGAAAATTCGTAGCGTTCTTGATACCCATCGGTCCGTCCGAGAATCACCTCCGAATCCGGAAGTCTGTTGTCAACTCGGATGTAGCCGTCACTCCCGTTTAATTCCATATACATATAGTCATCCCACTCTGTCCACGCCGACTGAAGAAACCCATACGCACCACCGCTAAACTCGAATATCCCGAGTGCGACGTCTTCCATAGGGACGTCGTGATGGGTGTTAGTCGCGTACCCAGCACACTCCACTACCTCGCCGATGAACCACCGGTAGATGTCGAGGAGGTGGGACCCGTTGTCAAGCAACGCCCCGCCGCCGAGTCGTTCCCCGTCGCTGAACCAATCCTTGGCTAAGTGCCAGCCATCGTTGCCGATCCATCCCCGGACGAAATTGATGTCACCGATCGCACCCTCCTCAACTAGTTCTTTCGCCTTGAGAACACTGGGGAAGTATCGCAGGTTCGAGCTGACTTTGAGGGTCACATCGTTCGTTGCTGCGGCTTCAACCATACGGCGGCCCTCCTCCGGTGTTCTGGCTAACGGTTTCTCACAGAGCACGTTCGAGCCCGCTTGCGCGGCCACACGGGTTATCTCCTCGTGCAATTGATTCGGGATGCACACGACGACGTGATCCACTGCTTCTTCAGCTATCGTTTGTTTGGCTTTTGAGGACCACGGACAGCCGAAATCCCCAGCGAGGTCACGCGCCTTGTCGGCATCAACGTCCGCGACTGCAACCAACGACGCATCGTCGTGTTCCGCAATTGTCCGCGCCCGTCGTTCGCCCATCCTGCCACATCCAACGACTAAGAATGATTCCATCTAAATGGGCAATCAATATTGTGTAACTTGGTTATAAATTCACTACTATGGGTGGGAGTACAGAGTCACATCGGTCTGTGCTTCGCGACGACGGCGTTGGTTTTCGCTCTCCAGACCGAGAATTACGGACTCGAGGTGCACTCCCATTAGATTGAATTTACCGTAATTCGCTCAGTTTTACCATCTAACAACGGCAAACAGACAGCTTTCCGTGCTTCCGTAGGGTATTTTTTACTTTATATGCTGGCGACCACCAGAATCTATGACAGATGCACCGAACCGCGGTACTGGGACACCGGTTCATTCCGACGAGACTGCTGCGAACGAGGAGCCCCGGGGGCAGGACAAAACGCAGGTACTGCACTTGGGACCGTGGAATCGAGAGGGTGGACTAGCGACGTACAGTCAGTACCTTGTACGTGCAGGCAGGTCGGAGCTGGACAACACTATCTTCGAGGTGTTCGGGTGGGATGCTGAGCCGCTCTTCATCCGAGGGACGGGGGTGAAGACACTTTCTCGGTCCCTCCTGTTCGGGATTCGAGACGCTGATGTCGTGCACGTTCAGTACATCTTCAACCGGTACGTTCTCTCTTTCCCGGTGATTGTACTACTCTGTCTCCTGACTCGAACCCCCATTGTGATGACCGACCACAATGCGGAGTACAGAGATCTCCCGTTTACGAGGTTCTTCTACCTCTATCATCAGGGGGTGTACTTTTTTGTCGATGCCGTCATAGTTCACTCGAGCGCTCGGGCGGAGTCGATCTGGGACCGTCACGCCGGGAAGGTGACGGTGATCCCACACGGCGTGATCTATCGCGAGGGGATTAAGCGAAATCCACAACAAATTCGACAGCTGTTGCTTCCGGGATTCATCAGGCGCAACAAGGGCTACGATCTCGCTATTGAATCGATGCGACACTTACCCTCCGAGATGGAAGTTGAGATATCGGGGCCGGTTCATCAAGAGGGCTACGTTGAGGAGCTCAAGCAGCTCGCCGACCGGAGAGGTGTCTCCGATCAGGTCCGATGGGAGATTGGATTCCTCCCCGAGGACGTGCTTTACGAGAAGTTACGCAACGCCGACCTTGTCGTACTTCCATACAAGAAATCTCGGCCGATGTCTGGGATCCTTGGGCATTCGATCAGTTGGCAGGTGCCGACAATACTGACCGACTTCCCGGCATTCCGAGACGCTGTTGACTGTGATGAGGCGTTTTTCGACCCACGCACTCCGGAGGAACTGGCCGCGGCAGTCGAACGGCTCAACGAGAATCTTGAGTTCCAGCGGGCAATCATCGACACGTTCGCAGACCTCTCCCAGGAGCGGTCGTGGGAGAATACAGCTCGGAAGACCCAAGCCATCTACGAGAGCGTGACCTGAGTTCCGAACACACCGACAGCAGGGTTCGTCCTGTTACCGGGAACTGTAGGCAGTTCCGTTGAGCCGCACACCGCCCCCACGGCTCCCGCTGAGTATCCCGACAGACCCTGTCGTGTACACTTTGTTCGCTCCGGCTACAGACCGATCGAGCCACGGACGAGAGAACACGATGGTGCCGACTACGTTGGTCTCGGTACCGACCTGGTGTTGTGTCCACCGCTCCCGGTAGATGAATGGCTGCTGGGACCTGATCCCTGTCGGCTCGACTCTTGGTGAACCGACATCGGTGATACCGAACCGGTTGAGCGCTTCTCGGGTAATCCAGAGGGTGGACACCGGTGTCTCGGAGCGGTGTACGAACTGACTCGTCGCCCGCAGCTCTGACAGTTCCGCCGGCGAGAACGTCGTTTGTTGTTCGGGTGTATCCCTGACCTCGTATAGGTTCGGGCCGGCGTGGACACCGTAGAGGTCGTCTCCGGCGACGAAGGGAGCCGTTGTTGCCGCGAGGAGGACTACAACTACCACGGCGATGGGTGCCTTGGCACGGAAGTCACTGGACAATGCACTCGCAACGATCACACCTACCACGAACGCGGCAAAGAACGATAGCGGGAGGCGAGACCGGTTGATCAGTGCGACCACTGGAATTGGCAGCAGCGCCACCGAACCGAGGGCACCCGTGGCGAACAGCGGTACTGCGCGTTCGTACTTCCCTAAACGTCGTACAGCGACGGCCACGCCGGCGATAACCAGCGCAGCAAGCAGGATATAATATATCCCGTCGGTCGAGACGAGGCTCTGCGCCGCCTGAACCGTCGTATGGACAGTAACCGATGTCCCAAATTCGAAGAGCGCCCGACCCCCACCGGTATCGCTCGCAAAGATACCCTGCTCAAACAGGAGCCGTCGTATAAACGAATAGAAGTACGGGAGAAAGCCAGTGACTCGGTATATCCAGACTACGAGACCACTGAGAACGAGCAGTCCGAGAGGTATGACCCTCGGCTGGACGGGAGCTATCGACAGGTGTGACCGGCCCAGGACCGTCCCAACGATGAGGAACGCCAGTATCGGAATGAAGATTACCACAGTCAGGTGGTGAGAGAGAACCGTTGCTGGGACGAGCAAAAGAAGTATGTAGGCGAACCGCCGCCTCGTCCGTTCTGACCCGCTTGCGGCGTGGTAGACGACGTAGAGTACGGCAATCACGAGGACGGTTGCAAACGACTGCGGAAACGCGTACCCGGCGAAGTAGTGGACCGGTGCGAGGAGTGAAAGCCCGACCGAGATGCCAGTTGCGGTTCGCTCCTCGAGAAGCGAGCGAACGAGTAGGTACACACAGACGATGCCGAGTACATAGAGAACGACCACAGTCGCTACGAGCGACTCGTAGCTGTCCAACCCAGTGAAGAGAGTAACAAGACCCGCGGTTAGGTGCATCCCGGGGATTGACTCGTATCCCGGGTACAGTGGCTTGATAGCAGCCGGGTGGCCTGCTCTCAAAAGCGCATCTATTGCGCCTACGTGCGCGAGTGTATCCCCGGCTCCGAAGTAGAACCCGGTGGAAAGATGTTTCGAGAGCGGATCCAGTGCGAACAAGCCACAGGCCTGTGCAAGGGTTGACGTCGGCGAGGAGCCCAAGATACTCCCGGCGAGTAAGAGTGTGTAGCCGACCGGAATCGCGATTGCCAGCACCGCCAGCCGGGCGCCGAAAACGAAGGTGACGCCCACCGATACCAGAAACACGATCATAACGGCTTTAGCACACCAGCGGGCGGGACCAGGGCTGTCGACTGTGGCTGCGCCTCGGTCGCGGGTCCGATAGAGGAACCAGCCGATTGGGAGCGCAAAGAGGACGTAGCTACCTTTGATTGCCAATGATTCGGAGACGGCCACTGCTACGTACACGAGCCCGCCGAAGGCGCAGACTCCACCGAGCACAAATAGTGCCCGGATGAGTCTGAGCCGGCTGAGCGTCGCATATTTGTGGTCCGGTTGGATCACTATCGTATCACCTCGAAGCCGGGTCGGATGATGTCTTCGCGGGTATCTGGGATGGCGATCGTCAGTGCGAAATAAATCACCGCGCCTAGCGCCACTGCCCCGATGACGGCTGCAAGCGAGTTGATGCCGACGGTGGACTGGAGCCCCAGCAGACAGGCAGTCATCACTGCTCCGCTAGCCGTAAACCAACCCAGGAGTCGGAGGGGTGGGTCAATGCTGACGTTCGCCGCGAGATAGGCACCGTGGAGCGCCGTGCTCAGCAGCACCGACCCTGTGGTCGCTACTGCAGCCCCGAGAATCCCGAACCGTGGTATGAGTAGCAAGTTGAGCCCGAGATTGACCACCAGCGTCAGAGCGGTTGCTCGGGCCGTAAGGTCTGGCCGATCCAATCCGTGCAGTGCCGGACCGAAGACGTTTCGTACCACCTGGAGTGCCTTCTCAAACGTCAGTATCGTAAGGACGAGCGACGCCGCGGCATACGGGTCGGCGAACAGGTATCTGAGGAGCTGTTCACCCACGGCGATAGCACCGAACATCGTCGGAATCGCCAAGTACAGTGCAACGCCCAAGCTTGTCGATATCGCCTCCTCGATTTCACTTGTTTTCCCCTCTGTACTCCACTGACTGATAACCGGGAACAGCATTGTCGTGATCGTGTTCCCGATGATCAGCATCGGAACGGTGACACGCCAGGCGTATTCGTACAAGCCAACGTCGCGCTGTGAGAGAAAAAAGCCGATCATTGCCACATCAATCCACCCGTAAACATACCCACCCATCTCGGCGACGAAGTTGTGTTTCGAAAAGTCGAGAAGCGACCGTGCGTGTTCAAGAGACGGCCTGCCGAAGCGGATGGATGCTCGGAACGCGCCGAGCGCGAACAGGGCCCCCAGTCCAGCCAGATAGCCGTAAAGTACGCCACGGAACTGAAATCCCACAAGCACCAGCGTCACCCCGGCTGACATCCAGACGACGTGTCTGACGAGTTCGAACCCTACTGTCTCCCCGATGCGGAGTTTGCCCCGCATCGCATGGACGAACAGCCAGCCGAACTCCTTCAGCGTCAGCGCAACTACGAGTGGAATCGCGACGTTGAACCCGATATAGCTCTGAAGGGCCTCACGGAAGGTGAGCGTAGCGGCTACCGCAACGAGCAGAAACATCGTTTTCAGCACGAGGGCCGTTCCAAGTAGCTCCCCATCAGGGCTCTGGCCCTCACTAATTCGCTTCTCCGTCGCGCCGCTCAGTCCGAAGTCGGTAAGGAGCCCGAAGAAGTCGATGACGACGCGGAAAACGAAGAAACTCCCCATCACGGCCGGGCTAAGTTCGCGGGCGTAGATGGCCAGCCCGACGAACAGTACCAGACTGCTGATGCCACGCGTGACAGCAACTTGTGTTCCTGTGCGGGCGAGATTCATACCGATCTCCGACAGAAGGACTGGCGGTCGGTCGTCAGCGGCCCGTCTGTGTCTGCGCTGGGCGCTTCGGTAGGAGTTTCCGAATATAGTTCTGCAGAACCGTCACTGGGACGAGCAGAGCCTCCCGGTTGGACCCGGCCACCCCACTGTACAGGTCCGATACTGGGACTGTTCCCGATCCCGTTCGTTGCGGGAGCAATCGGGCCCGTAACAACGGTGTAATGGCTGTGTACTGGCGGCAGGATTCCGGGGCTCTCGCTCACCAGCGTGGTCAAGACAGCATCCATTGCCCGCCGTTCGCTACATAATGTCTTTTTTATTTACTGAATACTCTCAGGGAGAGCCTGATTAAGGCATACCTACCGTCCGAGTACACCATCTCGGTGCGTAGCTAGTTTTTAACTATACGATCAGGTCGGAATCAACGCCTATGGGAGGCGATCCGAGAACGACGTTAGTCATCGTCACGATGGACCGTTTCGAGTCCTTGGTTGAGACCATCCTCCAGGTAGAGGTAGACGAGTTCGCTGAGGTACTAGTGATCGACGATTCGGAAGCTAGTGACCTCCGCAAGTGGTGCGCGACGAAGCGGGTGACTTGGATGCAAGGGCCCGGAGAGAACATCCAAGCCGCTAGAAACTGTGCACTACACCGCTGTTCGAGTGAATATATTTCGTTCGTTGATGACGACGTGTTGCTCCCGACGAATTTCGGATCCCGTGTCGTTGATGCGTTCGAGTCACATCCCGACGCCGTCGTAGTCGGCGGACCGACGATATCGAACAATGTTGAGGAAGCTAGAAATGTTTGCTACCGGGAAAAAATGTCAATAAATACACATACGGGGACAGTCCACGACGACTCCTACCGATGGGTACCCGAGCAACCTGTCCAAGTTGACCTCCTGAAGGGGGCGAATATGAGTTTCCGTACGGAGGCCCTCAAGGAGATCGGTGGATTCGACACGCGTTTCGGTGGGCCCGCTCAGCGCGAAGAGACGGACGTGATGGTCCGGATTCGACGCCTAGGAGACATCGTATACGATCCGAGTCTACACTGTTTCCACAAGCAGCGAGGCAGCGACGCTCAATCTACCGGTGGTGAGTTCAACGAGGAGTTCATTACGTGGCGATTCAGTAATCACGGTTACTTCGTGGCAAAGAACTTCGGGACACGAACTTGGATCCTCGGACTGCTCTCGATACTGGTTCGCGTATGTGGCAACCCAGAGAGCCTCCTTCAGCTCGTATACCGACGAACTATGCTTGACCAGACGTTCGGCGTTGCCCGGTGTTTCGTCGCCTACAGGGAAGGGTTATCGCGGGCGAAGGAAGCTTACGATCAGACCGGAGAGGCGTAACCGCGGGCGAGACAACGCCACAAGTCGTGGTATCAGATGATCGATCGGACGGCACGCCATTCTGCGTCCTCATTGGATCCGCTTGTAATGTGTTTATCGAGGTGGAGAGCAGTGTTATCCCTGCAGATAGGCTGTGTATAACTTTTCGAGCGTATGTGATTTACACGTCTGTGTCCTTCTCCCGTCGGATCCGGTTTCAGTTCGCGCTGCTGCTGTTACTGCTCGGACTGCTTCTGTACGCGACCACCGTTGAGTGGTCTTTCGTGACGTACTATCTGGTTGGATATCTAGCTATGCTCGCACTCGTCGAGGTCGTTGCCTCTCCGGTTTGGACGGTTCGGTGGAACCGACGGACGTATGTCGTGCTTCTCGCTGGTCTGGTGGGGTTTCTGGGATTTGCTGGGGACTTGGTGATCAGGTAGGGACGATCGTCACCCCTACTTGAGCACGGCAGTATGGGCTTCCGGGTTCGGATCGGTCGCACTGGCCGAGAGCCCACGAACGGTGGCCTGCGCACCTAACAATTACCCCGAGAAGGAGAGACGCTCAGGTCGAGGCGAGAGGACCACCCGCATCGACGAGCATCGTCCAGTCATTGCGCCGTGTTCCAAGCGGAAGTTGTGAGTGATCAAGCCGGAGGGATCATATCGGCGTTTCTTGCCAGGAACTAGGACCGACAGGAAAGTCAGGTGCCGAGAGTGAGGCGTCGGCCACCGACGCCTGGGAGTCATCGACTCGAGTTCTACCACAAGGAGATAGAAAAGTGGTAATTACTCGGTATGTATACTATATGAAAGATGTATTAAAGATTGTATAAATGGTAGCTTTACAGTATAAACCTAAAACTTCTTTCATAACCGACAAAAGACTTAATATGCGTTAGAAGCGGCTCTAGAGCGTTATGTCGTGCATAACCACCGGCAATGGGCATAAAATTTCAAGTAATATCTGTTTACTTGATTTTGATAACTATTATGATAATACTACTAAGTATAAAAATATAGTAATTAAAGAGGTTGCGGTCGCCGGCGGGCCACGGGAGGAAGCACAGATCCAATGACCCAAAATCATAATTATAACACCCCTGCGAAGGGATCCACCGACTGGCATATCCCACTCAACGACAACTTCGAGTTCATCGACACGGACGTGGAGATCCGGGACGTCGAGTCCGCTCGTGACAATTACGCCCCAAAGCAGGATGCCAAGTTTCTCGCGACGGACACCGGCACTGTTTATCTTGGAGATGGGAACCAGTGGACGAAACTGGGCCGGCTCTCCTCTGACGCAGGCGGGAGCGTGAATGTCGTATTCGTTAATCAGTTCGACGGGGCCGACCTCTGTGCGAAGGTTCGAAACGCTCTTGACTCCCTTCCGGGAGGTCGTGGACGAATTATCATCCCCCCGAAAGATGACGGCACGGCCTGGTCGTGGGACAGCGATCTTCAGATTGATAAGAGCGGGTACAACGGCGTCCACCTCGATTTCGTGGCCAATGCGGCGATCGAATACACCGGTTCAGGATGGCCGATTACGGTTACCGCCACGTCGGGGTCATCTGACGACGAGCGGACACATATTACGGGTGGTCAGTGGACGTTCAGCGGGGATCCGGCTGGCTGGTGCCGTATCATAGACGTGTATGGAACGGAATTATCGCCCGATGCGATCATCAAATGTACGAACAGTTCTGGGACGGCTACGGCGGTCTCTGTCGAGAACCACGATTACTGGACGGAAACAACCTGTGTCCACCAGTGTCGACTGGAGGCCGACCGGTGTATTGATTTCAAGCCGGCGGAAGTAACCGGAGGTTCCGGTACGGATTCGTTCCACGAGACGTATATCTCGTATGTCGACACTCGTGGCCGGGACTTCGGCATCCGGACCAGGGGGAATATGGACTACTCTCATTTCAATCGTGTGACGTTCAAGGCAGGAGCCGCTGGCTGGACGGGATTGATCCTCGACCACAAGTTTATGCGCGGCGCAGTCGTCACCGCCGCGAAGTTTGAGGACAACGGCGGTCGGTCGAACACGACTGGCGTGTCTGACCAGGACGGACAGGCGTGGTATGGTCCACTCTTCATCGGTCCGTTCATGAACGCAGTTGACACGGAGTGGGATGTGGGTAGTGAGCTGGCCTACCTCAGTGCGTGGGAAGGTAAGGGACTGTTCGTACGGGCACCAGCAGAAGGCCACGAGTGGCAGTTCAACTCCGACAGCGGAAACCTGGAGTAAGACGGATGGACCAGCAGGGTAATCTCGGACGACGGACGTATCTCAAACTCGCCGGGTGGTCGGCTGCCGCCCTCGGTAGCTTAACAGGAACCGCCGACGTGGCCGATGCGGAAGGATCTGGCTACGGAGATGACCAGTATGGAACGGTAGAATTCGGTGTATCGACGGATTCCGCCGTTGGAATAAACACTGGGAGCGGGTCCGCGTACGCGGCGGGTGACGGGACGGAGTTCGGTGCCGACGAGTACGCCAGCGGCGGCCGCGTGTTCTCAACCGGGGACGCCATCGACAACACCAGCGATGACTCGTTGTATCAGACCGAACGCTACGGCACGAACTTCGCCTACGACATCCCCGTCTCCGGCGACGCCTACGACGTGACGCTGCACTTCGCAGAGATCTATCTGAAATCAGCCGATAAACGGGTCTTCGACGTCAGCGTCGAAGGAACCACACCCAGCCACCTTACCGATCTTGACGTTTATGCCGAAGCGGGCCACGACACGGCGCTAGTCAAAACCGTCTCGAACGTCAGCCCTACCGATGGCTCTGTCACCATCGATCTCACCGCCTCGAAGGAAAACGCCAAAATCTCCGCAATCGAACTTACCCCAGTCGAAAGCCAAAAGCTGCCCTGGGAGGAGACGTTCGACGAACTCGCTGACGGAGCGACCAGCGACGACAAGGAGACTGCCTGGCAGACAGATACGAGCGACGCCTCTCCAACCACGTTTTCGGTCCAGAGCGGTGAATTTCGAGCTGTCGGCGACACGGGTGGCGAGGCAGTCTGGTGGACCGAGACTGTCGATATTAGCGGTGCCGGAAGCGTCGATCTTGCGGTCGACATCCGTGCCGAAGGGGACGTAGAAACCAGCGGGGATAACCAGGACACCCTTACAGTCGAGTACGTGCTCGACGGAGAGAGGACGAATCTTACGACCCGGCACGCTGACGTTTCGAATAGCTTCGAGACGGTCCGGGCAGCTGGTCTGAGCGGGGATACACTCCAGGTTTATATCTGGGCGATAGTGTCAGCCGACACTGAACTGTACGCGTGGGAAAACGTGACCATCCGAGGGGCGTCGGGTAACGTTGCACCGACGGCCGATGCTGGATCGGACCAGACGGTCGCCGATAGCGACGGTGATGGCTCGGCGTCTATCACTCTGGACGGCTCTGACTCGACAGACACTGATGGCTCGATCACCAGCTACGTCTGGACGGAGGACGGGAACTCGATCGCCAAGGGTGAGATTGCCGACATCGTGTTGGGCGTAGGTACACACGACATCACCCTGACCGTCACCGACGACCAAGGTGCCACCGACCGCGACACCGTTACCGTGACCGTGAGCGGTCAGAGCGACGGCCTGAACGCGGGAGGATCTGCGTACACGGCGGGTGACGGGACGGAGTTCGGTGCCGACGAGTACGCCAGCGGCGGCCGCGTGTTCTCAACCGGGGACGCCATCGACAACACCAGCGATGACTCGCTGTATCAGACCGAACGCTACGGCACGAACTTCGCCTACGACATCCCCGTCTCCGGCGACGCCTACGATGTGACGCTGCACTTCGCAGAGATCTATCTGAAATCAGCCGATAAACGGGTCTTCGACGTCAGCGTCGAAGGAACCACACCCAGCCACCTCACCGATCTTGACGTTTATGCCGAAGCGGGCCACGACACGGCGCTAGTCAAAACCGTCTCGAACGTCAGTCCTACCGATGGCTCTATCACCATTGATCTCACCGCCTCGAAGGAAAACGCCAAAATCTCCGCAATCGAACTTACTCCGGTCAGGAGTCCGTCGTCCGAGACCAGTGTGACGAAGGCGCATCATACCAAAGTCCTCACATTCGATGGCCCGTCGACGGACGTCCAATCGAGCGAGCCTCACCCGTTCCTCGACTACCGTCTCGACGTACTGGTCTCGGGACCGAGCGGCCAGACCTACAGCGTTCCTGGATTCTACGCCGGTGACGGCAGCGGCGGGTCCGCGGGAAACAAGTGGCAGGTGAGGATTAGTCCCGAAGAAGCCGGGGAGTGGTCGTACGAGGCCTCATTCTGGGAAGGAGACCGCATTGCAGTGTCCAATTCGCCGGACAGCGACGGCACGCGGACGAGCTTCGATGGTGCTGCGGGAACGTTCTCCGTCGACGCCACTGATAAGACGAAGCCCGATCTGCGTGCACGCGGCACGGTTGCCAACCGTGGAGACCACTACTTAACCGATGAAAACGGCGAAGTCTTCATCCAGAGTGGTCCCAACATTCCGGAGAACTTCCTCGGATACGAGCACTTCTCGAATATGCCCGAGGCGTCAAAGGAGTACAACAGCCACGAGAGTGACTGGCGTTCCGGTGATCCGAAGATCAACGATCATAAAGGAATCATCGGCGCAATTAATTTCATTGCCGAACGGGGTGCCAATTCGATCTACTTCCTGCCGATGAATCTCGGTGGGGACGGTAAAGACACGTATCCGTTCCCGGCCCCAGACCAGAAGACGCGCTACGACCTACAGAAGCTTCGTGAGTGGGAAACGGTGTTCTCACACGCCGAGTCGCAGGGTATTCTGCTCCACTTCGTGCTCTCGGAGCACGAGACGAACAATCAGACGTTCTTCGACGACGGCGAACTTGGCCCCGAGCGGAAGTTGTTCTTCCGCGAGCTGATTGCACGGTTCAGCCACCATGCAGGCGTAATATGGAACGTCGGGGAAGAAGCCGAGAACCAGTTCGACGACGCTGACCGGGAAGCGATGGCTGCCGAACTAGCGGAGTTAGAGCCGTACGGCCACCCCGTCACCGTCCACAACTGGAGCGAAACCGAAGACGAGTTCGACAACTTCCTCGGCAAAGATGCGATAGACACAGCCGCACTTCAAAACGTCTCGGGATTCTACAGCGACATCCCCACCGGTATCAGCGATTGGCGTACCCGGTCGGCAGACAGTGGCCATCCCTGGACCGTGTTGTTGACCGAGCCTCAGAAGATCGAGAACAACGACGATGTCTCCGTCGGTAAGCCATACGGACGTCGGGAAAAGATGTGGCCCGCGTTTGTAGGCGGTGCTGCCGGCTTCGAATGGTACATCCAGAACGACGGCAGCGGGCACAGTCTCGATCAGAACATCGAGGATTTCAACCGCATCGATGGGCCGCTCCGGTGGTCTGGAATCGCCCGTGACATTCTCGAGAACGAGACCCCAGCTCCACTGATCGGAATGGATTACGGTGGAACGGTCTCCGGTACGGAGGGCCACTATCTGGAGCCAAACGACGGGAACGGCTACTGGATCGTCGCACTCCCAGAGGGCGGAAGCGGAGGTGTCGACACGGAAGGCAAAGGAGATGGTGATCTGACGGTCACCTGGTACGATCCGACGACGGGAGAAGAAGTCGGTACTGATGACGCCGGCGATGGTCAGTTCGCTGCACCGCCGATCGGTGGGGACGTAGTCGGCATCATTTCCTGACTGCCTCTTCCGGCGTATCCCGGGGCTGTCAGACCCTCCCGACGGCGTATACTCTCTTACCGGTCGGAAGGCCAGCTATGATTGTATTATCGCTCCGATAAGGCTGTCACACGGATGGCTCAGACCTGCGCGTTCCCGCCACGGACCTCGGGAATATGCGCTTCAGAATCGGTTTCCTGTGGAGTATGAAGAAACTAACTTAATAAGAGCAGTTTGACTGTAAAGCGTAGGGATGGTAACTGACGATCTGGTTTCGATCATTGTCACGACGTATTATCGGAATCAGTACCTGCGAGGATGCCTGCAGAGTGTCTTCAATCAGGACTACCGTCCGATCGAGGTCATCGTAGTCGACGATTCCGGCGAGGCGTATGCTCGCGAAGTCATCGACGCGTTCGATGATATCACGTATGTCGCACTAGACCAGAACCGGGGAGCACAGGCAGCTCGAAACCGGGGGGTCAAAAGAGCTTCCGGAGCGTATGTCCAGTTCCTCGACGACGATGATCGTCTCACACGTGACAAGATACGTAGACAAATGAGCGTACTCCGTGAAAACCCGAATGTCGGCGTCGTTACCTGCGGCATCGAATACGAGAGCGGGTGGGTCGAATGCCCACCGGAGACCGTGCGAAGCCGACCGCTGGAGGAGGCGCTGGCATTCAATAACCTCTGGCGGTACTCCACGCTGCTCATCCGGTATCCTGCACTCCGCGAAGTTATGCCTCTAGACGAACAGGCCATAGGGGGCGGAGACGCAAAGTTAGGTATTGAACTCGCACGGCGCACAGAGCACGACTTCGTGGATGCTCCGTTGGTGCAGGCAGGTGAACCAGACCGCCGGCTGGGGGCGTCGTGGGCGGCATTAGAAACGCTTCAACGGATGATAAACGAATACGAACAGCTCTACGACGAAGCTGACAGTAGAGTGATACATCGGGCTTGTGCAAACATCAATAGGCTTGAGGGGCGCCTCATTCTACAAGAGAACAGTTGGTCGGGAGCCGCGATAACCGCGTATGCGAAAGCAGTCTCAGCTGTCCCGGGATATAGAAAGCTCACTCACGGTGCAGAGCTGCTCGCGTCGCTCTTTGGACGGCCGGGTATCCGGATAGGTAGCCGTATTCTGACCTCTGCGCGCGCACGCCGGAGCCGCAGTATAGCTGGCGGTGGCAGCGGAGACAGCGCGGAGGACTCAAGTTGAGCCTCAACCGTCTTTCGTACATCGGTACCCGGCTATCCGAGGGTTTCAGCAGCCCGGTTGAGGGTGCTTCGTACTTAGCCGATGCTGTCGTGGGCAACCTCCGGATTCGGCTCGGCGACTACCACGTTTCCCCATCCAGTTCGACGGTTCACGAGGACTCGTGGGACGTTTTGATCGTTTTAGACGCCTGTCGGTACGACTCCTTCGTCGAACAGAACCCGTTCGAGGCACCGTGTCAAAGGCGGGTCTCCCAAGCCCCGAACACTAGACCGTGGTTCCTGAAGAACTTCGTATGGGTTCCATCGGGAGCCGTGTCGGACATCGTGTACGTCACGGCGAACCCAAAGACGGCGGAGGCTCTCGACGATGAGAATCGGTTTTATCGCTTCGATCGCGTCTTCGAGAGCCACTGGGACTCGTCGGTTGACTCGGTGCTTCCCGAGGAACTGACAGACGTTGCGCTGGACCGCGCTGAAAGATTCCCCGACAAACGACTCGTTGTTCACTATCTCCAGCCACACGGCCCTTTCGTCGGGGCAGATCAGCCGTCGTTACATATGTACCAGTATCAGCAGTTGCGAAGGGGTGAAGTATCAATAGAGGCCGTACTTGAGGCGTACCGTACGAGTTTATCCAGGGTGCTGACTGAGGTCAAGCGACTTGTTGACGGGGTCTCGGGAGATGTCGTCGTTACGGCGGACCACGGAGAGAGTTTTGGCGAGGCTGGGATCTACGGCCATCCACCGTGGGCGAACTCGGACAGACTACTCTACGTCCCGTGGGTGGAGTTAGAGGGAGCAGGAAATCCACCGAGATACGAGACACAGGCGCTTGAATCACACCGTGACGTGACAACCACCACTGAAGAGCAACTGGAGAGTCTCGGATACCACTGACTCCCGATTGTGTGACTCGGCCCGGCCGGTCCCGCGTCAGCGGGGTTTCACGTACACGGATAACAGACGCCCGACGGGTCTGGTTGGCACTGATTTACTAAGTGCCAGAGCCGAGGTGGTCTACGAGTGGGACTGAACGACTGGGTCCGAGACATACCAATCGATATCGCCGCGGTTGTCCTCTTGATTGGTCTTACGAACGTTTCTGCACTGATTCCGGCCGTGCGTGCGACCCCGTTGAACGTATTCTTTGGCTTCCTGTTCGCGTTCTTCCTTCCCGGCTATGTGTTCATCTGTATACTGTTTCCGGAGACGAGCGAGGTGTCCGAGAAGGGCGGACAGATGACCGATGTCAATACCGACTCCGCTCTATGGGGCGCGTCGTGGTCAGCTGGTGCGATAGATTGGACGGAGCGCATTGTTCTCTCCGTTATCACCAGCGTGGCAATCGTTCTCCTGATCGGGCTAGCGCTGAGCTACACCCCGTTGGGCTTCAGAACGGCTCCTATGCTTGTGGCGAACAGCGTGTTTACCCTACTTTGTTGTTGGTTGGCAGTTTCCAGACGCTTGGAAGTCACGTCGGAGCGACGCTTCCGAGTACCGTATGATGAGTGGCTCGGTGCCATCAAATCCAGTTTGCTCTCGTCGGACACCAAAGTGGACGTGGCTCTTAATATCGCGATAGTATGTAGTCTTGTACTAGCAGTCGGTGGCGTTGGGTACGCTCTCTCAGTTTCAGATTCTGGTGATCAGTTCACAGAGTTCTACCTTCTAAACGGGAATGATGACGGAGAGTTGGTGGCCAACGATTACCCACAAAACTTCACTCGTAGCGGGTCCCAGTCGTTGTACGTTGGAATCGGCAATCATCGGGGAGAGCCGACAAACTACACCGTTGTCGTCGAAATCCAACGTGTTGATGACTCCGGCGACTCGCTGACGGCGTACAAGGAACGGGAGGTTGATCGATTCACTACAAGAGTGGACCACAACGAAACACGGGTTCACCGCCGGACGCTGGCACCCACGTTAGCCGGTGATCGGTTACGGTTGGTATTTCTCCTGTTCCGGGGGTCCCCACCTGCTGACCCCGGAGTTGATAACGCCCATCGCGAGCTTCACATATGGGTGAACGTATCAGAATAGCATCGTGTATCGGTTCTTTCGGAACGAGTCGATGGAGCATCAAACACTGCAGAGCAGTCGCGCACAACGTGGCCGTGAAGTGACCCGGTTAGCCCGCGGCTGTCGCCTGTGACACTGGCACGCCAACCCGCTTGCTTTGAGCTTCCACCGGCGTCGTAAGCTGTTAATACTATTACTCCGGTGACGTGCTGTTTTCGCTATGCGCCTCCCGCTCTCGGGCCGAACGACCCCGATTCTGGATACGGTTCGGTCGCACGTTCCGGGTCTGCACCGGGTAGAGCCCGATCGGGTTCATCTCGATGCGGCGATCGGGTGGCTCTGTCACAGCCAAGACGTCACGGGCACCGGCGGATCAGCCGCGACCTACAACCTTCTTTTGGGGTGGGAAGAGCCGTACCCCGAGACGTCAGGGTACATCATTCCGACGTTGTTCGAGTACGCCGACACGCACGACGACGACTCGGTCCGGGAGCAGGCGATCGAGATGACCGAGTGGACGTGTTCCACCCAGCACACAGCCGGGAGTTTTCCGGGCGGGACCGGCGGGAGCGGCGATCCGAACGCGTTCAACACCGGCCAGGTCGTTCTGGGTCTCGCAGACGCGTACGGCCGGACCGGAGACGAACGGTATCGGAGGCGACTCCGCGACGCCTGCGATTGGCTCGCGGGCGTGCAGTCGGACGCAGGCCACTGGGCTCGGCACGACTACAAGTCACAGCCGCACACCTACACCGCACGGGTCGCTTGGCCACTTCTGACCGGGGCGGCAGTACTGGACGGCGACACGGAACCGTACCGGAGAGCGGCCCGGAGAAACCTCCGGTGGGTGCTCGACAACCAACGTCCGAACGGGTGGTTCCACAACGCGAGTTTTGATCCGGGCACGGAGCCGTTCTTACACACCATCGCGTACACCATCCGAGGGCTGATCGAGGGTGGAGTGGCGCTCGGCGACGACGCCGTCGTCGCTGGCGGCCGAAGAGCAGCAGACAAACTCCTCGAAATTCAACAGACAAACGGCGCATTGAGAGGCGCCTACGACGAGCGGTGGGGCCCGAGTTGGTACCACTGTCCGACCGGAAACGCCCAGATGGCGGTCGTCTGGGTGCGGTTGTACGAACTCACGGGGCGTACGAAGTACCTCACCGCCGCGCGGACGTCAGTACAGTTCCTCAAGCGACACCAGCCGCTCTCGGCGTCGGTCGACGTCCGCGGTGGCGTTCCGGGCTCGTACCCCATCGTCGGGCGGTATCTCTACCTCCGATATCCGAACTGGGCCGCGAAGTTCTTTGCCGACGCCCTGCTCCGGCTCCGGGCGGTTCGGGGCGATCCCGTCCGGGCTCAGCCCCCTGGAACGGAGCCCACACACAACGGGGCCATAGTGGACGAGGCTCCCCGCAAGGAGCGACCGTCGGAGCCGACGAACGGGCGGGAATCGGAACCGATTCGTATGTGCCTCCTCGTCGACGGCGAATGCGTGTTCCGGTGGGTAGCGACGGCCATCGAGCGGCTGCTCGAGACGACCAGCACCGAGATATCGCTCGTCGTGATCAACGAGGACAGCGGCTTGTTCGGGAGTAACAACGTCAAACGCGGGGCGCGGTACCCGGCGTACGCGGCGTTTTGGCTGGCCTCGAAGCGACTGAACGGGTCTGCAGACGAGTCGCGGTACGACGACAGCGTTCACCTCTCGGAGATTCCGGGCGTTGCCGACGCGCCGTGGCTCCGGACGTATCCGGACGCGGTCGACGGCCTCTGGAACGAGGTGCCGTCCGACGTCGTCGACCGGATACGCGCCACGTCGGATGTCGTTTTTCGGCGGGGGTTCGGGCTCGTCCGTGGGGACGTTCTCACCGCCACGGAGTACGGCGTGCTCAGTTATCACCACGGTGATCCGAGAGAGTATCGCGGTGGCCCTGCCGGGTTCTGGGAGTTTATGAACGGCGAGAACCGCGCGGGAATGATGGTACAGCGGTTACGCCCCGAACTGGACGCGGGCGACGTTCTCGCGTTTTCCGATGTCGACATCTCCGGGTGCCGCAGTTGGGGTACACTCCGGCAGAAACTGTACGAATCCTCCGCAGACCTGCTCGCTCAGGCGGTCGAGAGCGCTCGCTCCGACGACGCTGCGGCGCTCGTCGTCGACGATCCGGGACCCGTCTACCACCCGCCTTCGGCGTCCGAACTTGCGAGCTATCTGGTGAAGACTGCCCGACAGCGGGTGTGAGGCGCGGACGGTGGTGGTCCCGGTCCCGGAGCGAGTCGCAGTCGCCGTGTGCGGACGGCTCGCCCGACCGGCGTTCGGCACGTCACTCGTCGATGGCGGCTTGAACGCCGATCCAGTTGGCGATCATCCCGCTGTCGTCCGGCATTGGGACGACACTGACGCGATTGCGGAAGCGGCTGCCGTCGCGGCGGTAGTTCCATAGTTCGACGGTCGCTTCCGCCCACACATCGACGGCCTCACGGAGCGTATCGAGCGCGTCGGGGTCGGTCTCCGGGCCCTGAAACAGGCGTGGGTTCTCGCCACGGAGTTCATCGAGGGGGTAGCCAGTGAGGCTTCTGAGAGTTTCGTTCGCGTAGATCATAGGGGTATCGCGGTAGGCTGGCCCGGAGAGCGTGAGGCCGAGCGGGCCGGCGTCGAACCGCCGAACTCGACAGAGCAACTCCGCACTGCGGGCGTCGAGACCAGCCGCGACCGACGACGGTGGCTGTCCGGTGGCCGCGACGTCGCCGAGGTCGTACTCCTCGACGAGCGCTGCACTACGGTCTGCAAATCCGGTTTCACGCCGCAAACAGTCGATGAGCGCCCGTCTGAACTCCGTCAATACGTTGGAGACACCGCCGTGGGAACAAACGAGTGACGGTATCCGGCGTACGTGTGGTGTGCGACCGGGGGAGGTAATCCTGTAGACTCCGCAGGACACGCGAAACAGGTCGGTGAGTCGGTCCGAGTCCCCGACGCGGCATCCGGACCGTGCGCGGGCAGTAATCACACGCGAACCCTTCGATTGACGCACCAGCGTCTTCGACGTCTGAGGGGGCAGGATCCGATCAGCGGCTCGTACTGTTGGCTCAACCCTACGTGACGGTAGCCGACAACTGTGAGAGCAGACTGTCCGACGGAGACGGCCGGGAGCGTCTGCTGGACTGGACACGTGTGATCCCGTGATCGGGTTCTTCCACGGCTACAGCCGTGGGCTTTCCCTTCGACACTACGTGAGTATCAGAGCGACCCCGAAGGCGTATATCAGAAAGATGAGATAGCTTTCGGTCCCGACATCCGTTCTCAGGTCTCGGTCTCTCGACGGACCAATATGATCATCAGGACGCGATTCATGAGAACGGCGATTCCAGTGAGAAGCGGCACTTCGGGGCTTACGTCCCCGTAGATCGGGGCTGCCGAATAGGCGAGATCCCCGAGCGCGACCGTGACTGTATCGGACGAGATGATGATGCCGGGCAACGAGGTGCTCGCCCCCAGGAGGATCATTCCGCCGAGCGACTGTCCGATGCCGAGGGCGTCAGCGAGGTCTCTGCGGGACGGCTAAGACGGGGGCCTGTGACTACGATGACGCCGGCGCCCAGCCCAAATAGCCCGACCTCCTGCCACGTAGTCGGCCGGTGTGCATTCTGAAAGTATATACAAAAAATCTCGCAGTTGAGCCGACGGCCGTCCCTGTGTCAGGACCATCCCGATCGGGAGGATCTGTGGCCTGCCGGTGTCGCCGACGGTGAGTCCGCGGTTTCGGGACAGTCCCGGAGGCAGCGTCCTCAGGCGGTAGGACACGTCTCCGACAGTGTGGGCGCGACCGGAACTGGGTGGAGTCACTTGGCCAGTCTGTGTCGGAAACGGGCCAGAAGGTATCCAAACGCGCCGATGAGCACGAGGGCCCCGGCAGACACCAGCGCTCGGTCCCGTGAGTTCCCGGGGAGGATGTGCCAACTCGGAAAATCGACCCCGAAGAGCAGTTGTAGTGCGATGATGCCGACCAGAACGGGTGGAAGGAGATACTTCGTAGAGCGGGTTGCCAGTCGCTCACTGCGGGGGATTCGGGTCTCGTCGTGCCGCACAAAATGCCCGAACGTGATCGAGATGACGAGTGCCGCGACGGGGAGTCCGAGCGTCCCGACGGAGTCGTCCAAGAGGTCGAGAAAGGGCGTTCCGAACACCCGGAGTTGGACCGGCGTGTAACTCAAAAGCGACGGCATCCCGAGGACGAAGACGAAGAGCGACACGAGAACCGTGGCGTGCCTCCGTGAGAGTCGCGTGGACCCTCGAACTGTCGATACCCAGACTTCCATCATAGACACAGCAGAGGTGATAGCGGCCGCAAACAGCAGTCCGAAGAACGCCCCAGCGACGATCCGTCCGCCGGGGAGGAGTGAGAAGGCTGCAGGGAGCGTCGAGAACGCCAACTCGGTGCCGAGAGACGGTTCTAACTCGAAGGTAAAGACGATCGGGAAGATGACGATACCGGCCAGGACGGCGACGATCACATCTGCCACGGCGATGATGGTCGCCGCCTCGGGGACGTTCACGTCTTCGCCAACGTAGCTCCCATACGTGAGGAGGATCCCCATCCCCGCAGATAGAGAGAAGAACGCCTGACCAAACGCGGCACTCCACACGAGGGGATCGGTGAGGACAGAGAGGTCCGGCGTCAAGAAGAACGCGAGCCCCTCGGAGAAGCCTGACAACGTCGTGGAGAACGCCGCCATCCCGAGGAGGATCACGAACACGAGCGGCATGAGAACAGTCGTCAGTCGTTCGATCCCCTCTCGCACTCCGAGCGAGAGCACACCACCGACGAGGAGAAGTGACGCGGTGAAGCCGACAAGCGGGACGTACGTGTCAGTCAAGCCGCGCAGTGAAATGTCGCTCCCGGCGAGCGCCGACACCAGGAACGCGAGAATCCAGCCCGTGATGACGAGATAGTAACTGAGAATCAGAACGACGACAGCCAGGATGAACCACCCAAAGACTCGAAAGCCCGGCCGGACCCCTCGAAACGTGGCGACGACATCAGCACGCGTCCGCCGTCCGCTGTTGATTTCGAGGATCACGAGTGGGACGGCGAAGACGAATACCGCAACCAGGAACGGAACGAGATACGCGCCGCCGCCGTTCCGACCGACGACCGACGGGAAGCGCCAGATGTTCCCGATTCCGACCGCTGCACCGGTGGCAGCGAGAATGAATCCAGTGCGTGATGACCAGAGATCCATTGTATACGTGGGCTCAGACTCCGAGGTGGTATCGCTCAGTGTTCCGCGGCGTAATGTCGGAATCCGGATTGGTTACCGTATCGCCGTGACGGGGGTTGGCGCACGGCGAACGACAGTCTCCGCGACGCTTCCCAGCACCCACCTGGCGACCCCGTCCCGTCCGTGGCACCCGATCACTACGTGATCGACGTCGCTCTCCGCAAGCCACGTGAGGATTTCTCGCGCCGGGTCACCCTGTGCAGTTGCGGTTTCGACCGCTCGGTCGTTCTGCGCTGCGGTCCGCCGTGCCGTCTCGAGGACGGTGTGAGTCTCGTCGTCGGCGGTCCCGTCTCCAGCACCCACGTCGTCGAGATCCTCTTTTGATTCGATGGGTTCGTACGCCTCGAACAGCGGGGAGTCCACGAAGAGTGCAGTCACCGTCGCGTCCGGGAACTGATCGAAGGCGTATTCGAGTGCGTTGCGTGAACAGACGGACCGATCGAACGGAACGAGCACGTGTTCGGGAGGCTGGTAGTGGTCTTCGTCGCCCTCGTCCGACGTCCGAACGACAGTCACAGGAACCGGGACACGGCGTACGACCGTTTCTGCGACGCTGCCTAACAGGAGACGTGCAGTCCCGTCGCGCCCGCGAGAGCCGATAACGACCTCGTCGACGGCGTGAGACTCGACGTACCGCGGAATCACCCGAACTGGCCGACCGTAGACGAGTTCGGTCGTGATCGTGCCGGAGTACCCGTCTCTCCGGTCCGCAATCTCGTCGAGCAGGTGTTGTCCCTTCTCGAAGACCCGTTCCGCGCGCTGTCCCGTATGTCCGGCCGCCTCGGTGTGGTCGGGAAACGGTTCGATCACGTGAACGAGGAGTATCTGCTCTTCTGGAAAGCGTGCGACAGCGTGTGTAAGCGCCAGTCGTGATTCCGCCGAGCCATCGACCGGCACGAGGATGCGGGACGGCATACGACGTGATTCGCTGCGGATACGCAAAATAGCTCTGCCGGTATGGGTGTCGGCGGTCGCCAGCGCAGCGGACGCGACACCCTCGAAAAGGTGCGGTATGAGTTCGGCGGCCGAGATATTATGTGAACGTGTACCGTAGCTCAACGCGGAGAACTATGAACTTCGACGAATTCACGGGCGAGATACAGCACCGTCTCGAACTCCCAGGGACCGGCGAAACGGTTCGAGCGATCCGGGCGACGCTGATGACCCTTGGTCAGCGAATCCCGGAGGGAAATGCCGAGGACCTCGCCGCGTCACTCCCGATGGAGATCAAGTGGTACCTGACCGGTGCCGTCCACGAGCACGGACAGCGATTCGACTGGAGGGAGTTCGTCTCGCGCGTTGGCGAGGCTGAACGGGCCGACCAGCCGGATGCGGCCTATCACGCCCAGGTCATCGTGGACTTCGTGAGTACGCTCGTGCCTCCGTCGGACCTGCAGCAGCTCCGCAACCAACTACCCGAAGGCGAAGACGACGAGAACTGGCAGAAGCTCTTCGCAGTCGTCGATGCCGGCGGCTGGGGGGACGCACACGAGGCACAAACGGGTGGTGGGCCGCAACCGGGTGGTGACCCCGAACAGGAGTCGACGGGCGAAGACCGGGACTCTTCGGCTGCACCCGAGTGATCGATCAGGAGCGGCGCTTCTCGGGGCAGAGACCGAAAGCGAGGGGTTGGAGCAACCGCGTGCTGGATAGGGAAAACGGAGTGAGCGCAACCGGGGCGCTACTTCGTCCACCTGATTTCGTACTTGAGTTCGTAGCGTTGCGCTCCGGTTTCGGAATCCGTGAGTCGTTCAATTTCGACTTCGAACTGCGGGTTCTCCGGAACAGTCACGGTCTGTTCGTCCGTGTCGCTCGCCACGTGCACCGCGCCGGATTCGATCTGAGCTGCGGCATCGCGTAACGCGTCGGCAACCTCCGTTCTCGTGGCCTGCGCTTCGGTTTTGACTAAGACTTCTCCGGGCATCGGTGATCAGTACTCGGCTCGCTGGGCTCGGATGATGTCTCCGAGGTGCTGTTGTTCGTCGGCGAGTAGTTCGGTGATGTCGTCAGCGGTGATGATTCCGACGAGGGTATCGCCCTCACAGATGGGGAGCCGCCGGATTCCGTGGTCGGCCATCAGGGTTGCGGCTTCGTAGAACCCGGCGCTGGGGTCGGCCGTACGGACGTCGGTCGTCATCACGTCGTCGGCGGTCTGGTCGGTCGGATCGGCGCGTTCTCCGAGGACGCGAACGGTCAGATCCCGATCTGTAACGATCCCGACGGGTGTCTCGTCGTCCGTTATTACGACACTCCCGACAGTCTCCTCGTCCATAGTCGCTGCGAGGTCGGTGACGGGGGTTCCGGGAGGTGCTGTGACGGGGTTGCTCCGAGCGAGGTCGTTGATTGGCATTGGGATTCACCCGGAAGAAGATACGGGCACAATCACATAATAAATTATGCAAAATCCAGGGTGTGGGAATCGAGTGGGCGATCCACTCCAAAACGGGTCCGCGCTTGTGGGCCACTGCGGCGAGTGGTCCCCGCGGATTCGGAGACAGTGCCCGGGCACTTCCGTCGATTGCGTCCAGTCGACGGCCTCGGGGTCCAAGCCCCCGTGACACCCGCCTCGTACCGCCTGTGAAGTCCGCGAGCACTCCGGGCATCGCGGTGAGTGGGTCACGGATCCGGAGCGGGTGCGCTCACACTCGGGTCGTCATTTCGAGGGGGTTTCGTCCTGAATCACGTCCGGTGCTGGCTGCAGTTCGACGAGGGTCTGAGTGTCGCGGCGTCGGAACGACTCCATATTTGTCCCGGGGAGATAGAAGATGTCTTTGAACCGATCGGGGACGCTCCTGAACTCCCGGTCGCCGCGTTCTTCGAACACCACGTTCAGGAACTGTTCGAGTCGACCCGGATCAGTCGAGAACTGATACATCGCCGGCGTGTAGAACTCCCTTGTGGGCTCCTCCGAGACGACTCGGGCTTCCAATTCGCCCCCTCGGTCGTGGAACAGGCCGACGAGGATCCGTTCGATTCGCCCGGGTTCCGACGAAAACTGGAACGTTGCCGGAACGTAGAACGCGCGCGAGGACTGCTCCGTGGCGGTCTGTGTCGTTTCGTCTGTTGTCATCGGTGATCCCCGGAGAATACGCGTTCTGTAGTCATATACGCACGTATTATTTCTGTTTGTCACAACCGGCGTTGCCGCCGCGCCCACCGGTACGGGGAGCGCGCCGAGGGCGCCAGCAGCCGGCTTCGAGTGCCGCTTCGCGGTGAGGTCCGTCCCTCTTGGGACACCGGCGCGGCGGACGGCGCGGCTGAGAGCCGTAGCACAGCCAGTAGGCCGGAACGATGGGTCTCGAAAGTAAACTCCTTTGACCCCGTGCGATCGTCAACGAACCAATGGCCGATTCCAACGGGGACGCGGGGCCGCCCGAGGGCGACACCAACGGCGTGCCGACCGCCGGCGACGTCATCGCCGACATGTTCTCTTCGGACGAGGTGTTCCAGCGGATCGTCGCCGACGCTGACCACGAGATCACGTCCGGTACCCGGGAGCTGTTCTTCAGTGCGCTGGCCGGCGGGTTCGCGATCACCATCACCCTGCTCGTGTACGCGTCGATGTACCCGAAGACCGACAGCAGCGTCGCCGGGGCGCTGCTGTACCCCATCGGGTTCGTCTACATCATCATCGGCGGCTACCAGCTGTACACCGAGAACACGCTCCCGCCGGTCGCGCTGACCCTAGAGCGGCTCGCGAGCCTCCCGACCCTTCTCCGCCACTGGTCGATCGTGCTCGCGGGCAATTTCGTCGGCGGCGGGATCGGCGCGCTCGTGCTGTCGTACGGCGGCGTCTTCTCCGACGACGCGGTCCTCGCGGCGACGTACATCTCCGAGAGCGGCTTTCGCGTCGACGCCGTTCCGCTCTTTTTCAAGGCCGCGATGGCAGGGCTGATCGTCGCCGGCGTCGTCTGGGTCGGCTTCGCCTCCACCGACTCCGTGAGCCGGATCCTCGTCGTCTACCTCGCGTTCCTCGCGATCCCGCTCGGCGACCTGTTCCACGTGG
>Ga0102942_1000032_pt1 | contig 40417 bp, 44 predicted proteins | sample SalPon2_C_H2O_MG_FD_78171 | JGI IMG/M metagenome (GOLD analysis project Ga0102942, IMG submission 78171) | Salt pond water microbial communities from South San Francisco under conditions of wetland restoration - Salt Pond MetaG R2_C_H2O_MG | ecosystem: Environmental > Aquatic > Non-marine Saline... | reverse complement strand
GCCCACGACATCGTCTACGACGCGGCGATGGAGACGTACGGGAGTGACCGATCCTTCGAGGAAATCCTCCTCGAAGACGACCGCGTCGCTGAGGCGCTCTCGGCCGAAGAGCTGGCCGAACTCACTGACCCGGCGAACTACACGGGCGTGTCCGATCAGATCGCGAGACGGACCGTCGAAAACGTCACCGAGTGAACATCGTGTCCAGCGGGTTGTCGTACCATTCGAGGGCTTTCCGCCCGAACGGTTTCGTTAGACTACTCGATTCCTGAGTGGATCGCCGGATCGGTACCGCCGGACGTTCTCCTCGAACAGTTCGGCGAGATCGAGGTGATACCGGTTCGTCGCCGAGCCCTTGTGCGGCGAAACGATGACTTCCTCGAAGTCCCACAGCGGCGACTCGGGGGGCAACGGCTCGGTCTCGAAGACGTCGAGTCCCGCACCGGCGATTTCGCCCGCCTCAATTGCGTCGACGAGCGCGCCTTCGTCGACGACGGCCCCGCGAGCCACGTTTATCAGGTACGCGTCGTCGGCCATCCGATCGAGTTCGGCTGCACCGATCAGATTCGCTGTCTCGGGCGTCTGTGGAACGGCAAGGACGACGAACCGGGCGTCGTCGATGGCCTCGTGGAACCGATCGGGCGAAAACAGCTCCGAGACGCCCGGAACCGACTCATCCGAGCGACGGACGCCAAAGACCGCCATTCCGAGCGCGTCACAGCGGGTCGCGATCGCGCGACCGATCGTTCCGAGTCCGACCACACAGACGCGCTCGTTTTCGAGCGTGAACGGTCGGTCGTAGTCCGGCTCCATCCACTCGTTTCTGTGTTGATGATCGCGATAGCGGTGCCCGAGTCGGGCGAACGAGAGCATAAAATTGAGCGCGAGTTCGCCGACCGTCGTGCCGTGGATTCCCGTGCTGTTCGTGAACGGAACGCGGGCGCGTTCGTACTCCTCGGTGTCGAACTCGTCGTAGCCGGCGCGGATACAGTGGACCCAGCCGGCGTCAAGAAACTCCGGGCGCGGAACGTACGTCGCGATGGCGTCGGTGGCGCTGTAGGATTCGCCGTCTCCGACGAGTGTGACCGGGAGAGAGATTTCATCGACTGCATCAACGAACGCCGCCTTCGGGACCACGTTCTCGACCGATTCGTGGACGTACAACTGTTCGAGATCCGGGCTCATACCGCCGTTTCCTCGGAGACGGAATTGAACCTTGCGTCTATCGTTCCGGATCACTATGCGCGGCCCGCCGTGACAACGCTTAACGGGTGACTCGCCGAAGTGGCACCGTGGAGTACACGACACTCGGGAACACGGGAACGACGGTGAGTCGGCTCTGTCTCGGCTGTATGAGTTTCGGATCGAGCGACTGGCGCGAGTGGGTGCTCGACGAAGCACAGAGCCGGCCAATCATCGAACGGGCGATCGATCTAGGGATCAACTTCTTTGACACCGCCAACATGTATTCGTCGGGCGAATCCGAGCGGATCCTCGGCGACGTCCTCGACGAGTACGACCGCGACGCCCAGGTGGTCGCGACGAAGGGATACTTCCAGATGGACGACGACGACCCGAACTCCGGCGGGCTCTCGCGGAAGGCGCTCGAACAGGAGTTGACGAACAGCCTCGATCGGCTGGGGATGGAGACCGTCGATCTCTATCAGATCCACCGTTGGGATGACGAGACACCCATCGAAACGACGCTGCGCGCGCTCGACGACGCCGTCCGCCGTGGTCAGACTCGACACATCGGCGCCTCCTCGATGTGGGCTCACCAGCTCGCCGACGCGCTCCACACCGGCGACCGACTCGGCCTCGAACGCTTCGCCACCATGCAAAACCACTACAACCTCGCCTATCGCGAGGAAGAACGGGAGATGCTTCCTCTCTGCCAGCGGGAGGGGCTCGGTGTCATGCCTTGGAGCCCGATCGCCCGCGGCTACCTCACGCGTCCCGATGAGTCGTTCCGCGAGACGACCCGCGGGACGTTCATGGGCGAGGACGACCACTACGCCGAACGGATCGCTGCCTACCGGGCGAACGGCGGCATCGAGATCAACGAACGCGTCGAAGAACTAGCCGATCAAAAGGGCGTCACGATGGCCCAGACCGCCCTAGCGTGGCTGTTGCACAAAGACTGGGTCACCGCCCCCATTATCGGCACGACGAGCGTCGAGCACTTAGAGGATGCCGTCGAAGCCGTCGAGATCGATCTCCCTGAAAGCGATATCGAATACTTGGAGGAACCCTACGAGCCGGGACCGATACTCGGACACGAGTAAGAAACGACGCGCACTCTCGATCGCTCCCGGCTCAGATACCTAGCGCGTCGGCCAGTTCGTGAAACGACTCGATCGTCAGATCCGGCTTCCCGTCGAACGGTTCCCACGGCGTCGCCTTCCGGTTCACTCGGACGGCCTGCATGCCGGCGTGTTTGGCTCCCATCACGTCGAACCAGCCGGCCGTCACGTGGACGATCTCTCCGATCGGCGTCCCCGTCCGTGCGGCGGCGTGTCGATATATCTCCGCGCCGGGTTTGAATGTTCCAACCTCGTCGGCGCTGATCGAATCCTCGAGCAGATCGCCGATGTTTGCGTGCCCGATCATCGACGACAGCATCTCCGGGTTGCCGTTCGAGACGACATAGCACTCGTAGCCACCCTCGTGAAGCCGTTCGATCCCGCCCCGAACGTCGTCGAAGACGTCGAGTTCGTGATAGACGGCGAGGATCTCGTCTCGCTCCTCTCGGGAGATATCCACTCCGTGCGCGTCGAGCGCGTACTGGAGGGCGTCGCGGTTCATTTCGTAGAACGGCTGGTACGCATCGATCTGATTCGCCACGAACGTGTATTCGAGCGAGCGCGCACGCCAGAGCCTCGAAACAGGTTCGGGTCGGGCAACGCGATCGGCGAGAGCTTTCTCAGCCGTCTCTACGTCGACGAGCGTACTGTACGAATCGAACGTCACCGTCGTAACGCGGTCGGGGTCGAACGTCATCACGGTAGCGAACGGCCGTCTATCGGATAGTTTTCCGGGGGATTTGTTCCGCCTCAGCGCGTGCGTTGTAGCACTCCGTGGCCGTCGCTCCGGTATCGGATGCGGGAAGAAGTGGGCCGGCACGAATTTGAATCGTGGTTACGGCCACCCGAAGGCCGAAGGATACCAAGCTACCCCACCGGCCCGCACCCGAACAAAAGCCGTTGGTTCTTTTAATCCTTCCGAAAGCACCGACGGCTGCGTGTCCGGATCACTCCATTGCGATGTACGTATGGGTGTCCTCGACGCCGGAAAGCGTCCGGATCGAGTCGGCAGCGATGTTCTTGACGACCCCCGGCGACTCGACCTCGACTTTTGCGATGATGTCGACATCGCCGGCGACGATGTGCGCCGAGACGACGCCGTCGGTAGACTCGATTTCGTCCCGGAGTTCGCCCGCGTTTCCGGTGTGGGCCTTGACCATGACGTAGGCGACGACCATCCTCAGACACCTCCCTGTGCGAGCGCGGGATCGGTCTCGCCGACGATGATCTGTTCGACCTCGCGCAGGACGTCGAAGTCGGCGATGGCGACGACGCGATCGCCGACTTCGAGGGAGGCATCGGCGTCGGGGAGATCGAGCTGTTGGCCCTCTTTCCCGAACGCGAGGACGCGAGCGTCGGCCGGAAGCTCAAGTTCTGACAGTGAGTAGCCCCGCATCGGCGATCCCGGCGTGACTGTGAGTTCGAGCAGTTGGAGGTTGTGTGCGATGTCGGCGACGGCCCGGACGCTCCCGCCGACCAGCGCGTTCTTCGCGGCGATCGCGCCGAGGCGTTCGGGGTAAATCACCTCGTCGACGTCGGCCGCGTACTTGCCAATGACGTACTCGCGGTCGTCGTCGTCGACCCGGAGGACGGTCCGGCAGTCGTGGTGCTTGGCGATCATACAAACCAGAAAATTGACCGTGAGATCCCCCGAAAGCGCGGCGATCCCGTCGACGGAGTCGAGATCCTGCCCGAGAAGCGTGGTCTCGTCGCTGCCGTCGCCTTCGACGACGTGAAACCCCTCCTGACGGAGCCGCTCGACTTTCGTCGTGTCGGGCTCGATGATGACGACCTCGTGGTCCTCTTCGCGAAGCACGCGTGCGGTTCGCGTTCCAACCCGTCCGGCACCAACGATAACGAATCTCATGACGTTGTGTAGAACGACCGGGATCAATAATGTTACCCACTCACACACGACGTTCCGGGGGCGCGGTCCGACATCCGCGATGACCGTGACCCCCGCATGGCTCCACAGTAGGAGTTGCTCTCTGAGACGGAACCGACAGCGCAGAGGTGACCGCCGAGGCCGTACTGTTTTGTCGTCCCGTGACCCAATGCTGGTATGGATGACCGCGAGCGCGACCTCGAAGCGGCGACGGCGGAACTCTCCGAGACCCTAGAGTCGCTCCGATCGGAGCTCCGGGAGCCTCCCCGGGGACCGCTGGGGTTACCACGCCCACCCCGCCCCTCGGAACTGCTTCGCTTCACCGAACAGTACACCATTCCGACCGTCATCGCGCTTCTCGAGGCGAGCATCCAGGCACTCGAACTTCTGGGCGCCGCCCTCCGAGTCGCGGATGGTCGCCCGCTCGATGCCGTATCGGAGCGCTCGGATCGTCGCCCGGGCGTGACCGCCCTGGAAGGCGTCGGCCAGGCCGGACGCGATCAACTCGCCCGGACCAGCCGGGAAACGTTACAGCGTCTCGACGACGCGCTCGCGGAGCTACAGTCAGCCGCCCAGGGCGACCCCTCGAACCCGGAGCTTCGGCGGTTGCTTGAGGAAGCCCGCGAGCTCAGATCCGAGGTCGACGATCGGCTGACCGACGCCACTTCGGAGCCCACACCGCCGGAAACCGTCCGGCAAAAAGGTCCAGACGGCACCGACGAAATGAGTATGGATAAAGACGGACGCGAGGACAGCGGTGTCGGGATCGACGTTGACGAGGAACTCGCGTCGATCAAGGACGAACTCGACGGTGACCAACAGGTCGAAACGAGCGACGAAACGGATGACGACGACCGAACCGAGTAAAGCGCGTGGGAGTGGGTTGTATGTCGTCGTAATCTCCGGCTGTTTCTCAAGGCTCGAAAGCTGAGATCGAACGCAAGGGTTTTTGGCATGCCTAAACAATGGGCCGGTAATGAACGCAGCCGATCGGACCCAGAGGATCCGAGGTGATCGCGGTGTCGAGTGAACTCAGGCAGGCGCCCTCGACCGATCAGGAGGTAGCCGACGAAGCCACTGTCTCGGCACGGCGATCGGTACTCGAACTGGATGACCTCCGCAAATCGTACAACGGAACGCCCGTGATCCGCGACCTCTCGTTGACCGTCCACGATGGGGAACTCCTGACACTTCTGGGTCCGTCCGGGTGCGGCAAGACAACGACGCTTCGGCTCATCGCCGGCCTCGAACGTCCCGATTCCGGCACTGTCCGGCTCGATGAAGCGTCCGTCACCGGTGGAAACTTCGTTCCGGCCGAACACCGAGACGTCGGCGTCGTCTTTCAGGAGTTCGCGCTGTTTCCGCATCTCTCGGCCCGCGAGAACATCGCTTTCGGAATCAACGAGTGGCCCGAGGACGAACGCCGAGCGCGGGTCGAAGAACTCCTCGAACTCGTCGGGCTTTCCGAACACGGTGAGAAATCCCCCGACGAACTCTCCGGCGGGCAACAACAGCGGGTCGCGCTCGCCCGGTCGCTCGCGCCCGAACCCCAGTTGCTTCTCCTGGACGAACCCTTCTCGAATCTCGACGTCGATCTCCGCGTCGAGATGCGCGAGGAGGTCAGAGAGATCCTGAAGGAGGCCGGCGTCACTGCCGTCTCGGTCACCCACGACCAGGAGGAAGCGATGTCGATCTCCGACCGCGTCGCGGTTATGAGCGATGGCAGCATCGAACAGATCGGCACGCCGGAGGAAGTCTTCCAGCAGCCCGAATCGCGGTTCGTCGCCGGCTTCCTCGGGCACGCCTCCTTCGTTGCCGGCCACGTCAAGCCCGACTGTGTCGAGACCGGCATCGGCTGTATTCCGTTCGATCAGATCAACGGGCTGACCGACGCCTACGTCGGGAGCGAGATCGACCTCATGGTTCGCCCCGACGACGTCCGGGCCCGACCTGCGGGCCCCGAGGAGGCGAACGGCGAGGTCGTTCACCGGCGATACCTCGGCCCCACCGTTCTCTACCGTGTCGAGATCGACTCCGGGGACGTCGTCGGCTGTATGCACAACCACGCCGACAAGGTTTCGCTCGATGACCCCGTCTTTGCGAGTCTCGACGCGGACCACGAACTCGCGTGGTTTCCCCGAGGCGAACGCAAGATGGCCGACGGCGGCCGCGAGCGCGACGACTGACGGCTTCGATCGGTAACCGGAGGCGGCCTCAGAGGTCGTTTTATGTAAAACCTCCGGCGAGTACATCGCCCGGTACGAGGAACAATATCTCTCGACGGTATTAGTCCGTAAATCGAGTACCTGAAACGTGTAATGGCCACCTCGTCGTTAATCGAGATCATCGACAGACGGGACGATACGACGTTCCACGGAGAGCGGGTCACGGACTCGGGGCCGGACGTGTATCCGGAAACGGAACTGTACGAAGACGAGTTCGGCGTGACGTACACCCGTTTTCACGACTACATCCGGTCGAAGTCCGTCGACGGGACAGCAGCCGGAATGCTCGTTGCTGATGCCGACGGGCGAGACTGGATGGACCACGCTCACGTCGACCTGCCACACCTGATGGGGCTGTACGTCAGGGAACCGTACCGATCGAACGGGATCGGGACCGAACTCGTCGACGAGTTCATGGCCGATCACGCGGCGGACACGTGCGTCGTCTACGGCGAGCCACACGCGACGCCGTTCTACGCACAGCTTGATTGTGACGTCGTATGGCCTAGAACACAGCGAAACACTCCGACGACCCGACCTCTCTCAGCCACTACCCCCTGAGCCCGTCGATACGCTATGAGGCTTAGAGACATAGCCGTACGCACACAACGGAGCGAACGTCCGTGAATTCCATGTGACTCGTCCGGATTCGGCTCTGGTCGCTATGCCGATCACGCGTCTGAAGACGTCCTGTAATAGATGGTTCCTGCCCGTCGGAATCTGGCCATATCCTCTTCAAAAATCGGATCGGGAGATTTTCGTCGAAAGAGGGTGACTACCACAGTACTTTTTGCATGTAGAAGTAGTTAGATGCTACTATGGTGGATGGGTCGGGCGAAAAACACCGAACAGGCGGGGAGTCAGACGTCGAACCGCATAACAAACTCCCGTACCCGCTGAGCCAGCGCCCGGAGTACTCGCGTGAGGACTTCGACGTGGATGTAAAAAACAAAAACTGGCTCGTGTTGAGTCCGCTCGACGCCCATCCGGCGTCGATGGACGCAAAGACCGCGTACGAAATCGCCCGAAACGCCGAGCGAATCATGCGAGGAAGCGGTCAGTTCACTGCGCGTCAACTGCTCGTTCCGCCGTTTCAGATACAAGACGACCTCGATCCGAAGGCCGATATCGAGATGTTTCTCAGAGTGCTCACGCGGATCAACAACGCGAACTATCCACAGGTGATCCTCTACGGGTTCGCGGTGATACCGGACTCCGGATACAGGGTCCCGCCGCTGGTCCAAGAGAAGGTGTACGACCTCTACCAGGGGGCCGATATGCGGTTCGTCTCGGACGATCTGCTGTGTATTCTCGCCGATTCCGGGTTCTTCCCGAATAACACCCCGCAACTACTGGATCCCCGAGATCGGTTCAGTACCGAGGAGATCACGCCGAACGAAGACATAATCGGGTGACCTGACACACCCGATCGGGGCGAGCTATCCGGTGTGGTCGCTCCGGTTGAAAGTAGCATCCACCAGCCGCGTTGCGGTCGCCTTCCAGGAGATGACGACCGACCGACCCGGCGCGAGGTCCAACCGGTCCGTGCTCTCTTCGGTGATCAGCGCCTCGAAGTGAGTGCCGTCGACACCGACGGTCACTGTCTGTACCGTCTCCCCTGGATCGACCGCTGTGACCTCCCCGTCGAGACGGTTCCGCGCGCTCGTCGAATCGGGGCCCGGGTCGGTCGCGGGTTCGTAGATCGTGATCGCGTCCGCACCGATCCGGACCTGCACGTCGGCATCGACCACCAGTCCCTCCTGAAGCCCGCTTAGTACGCCGACGGCTGTGTCGACTGTTGCGAGTTCCCCGTCTATGGCGACGACGGTCCCCTTCAGAACCGTCTCGGGGACACCCGCCGCCGCGGCGAGCGCGGCGTCCAATCGATCGAAGCGTTCGAGAAGTCGGCACCCGTTCTCGGTTAGTCGGCTCCCACCGCCGCTTTCCCCGCCACGGCGGCGGTCGACGAGCGCCCCGAACGCGGCTTCGAGCGTCTCGATCCGGGAAAGTGCGCGCGCCCGGGAACGGCCGAGTTCCGAGGCTGCCCCCGCGACAGAGCCCGCCCGCCCGATCGCTGCGAGCAAAGCGGCGTCCCGGGCGTCGAACTCGGTGTCGCCCTCGACGAGCGCCGCCCGTCCTCGTCCCGTCGTTTCGGTCATTGGCGGGTGATGGATGCCGGACGGTTTGTAAGTTCCCACCGAGCTACGAGGGCCGAGCCTCGGCCAGCAGACCGACGGCTCGCTGACGAACGCCGGCGAACGCGAGGCTGTCCGCTGTCAGTAGGTAACTCGTGCTGGAGTCGTCCCCTTCGCCAGCCGGCAGTTTCTCTCAGCAACCATCCGTTCGACCGACGGTGTAGCTCCGAAGGAAGCTGATCCCTGTGCGGACGAGCCGACCAGCAAAGAGCCCGAGCGTCCCCAAAACGACTCCCTCGACCCCGAAAAACACCAAGCCGTCCGGACTGAAAAAGTACGCCGCCCGTTCGAGGAGGCTTCGGCCCGACAGCCCGAAGAAGGCGTGATCCGCGTGGGAGCCGAGCAGCGACGCGTAGGCCACCACCCAGGCGAGCACGAGTCCGCCCCGCGAGTAGCCGACCCACCCGGCGGCGGTCATCCCAACGATCGCCGCGTGGGATGGGAGGAAAACGACCCCTCCAGAGACGGCAAACACCCCGGTCGCGTACGCCGCTGTGGTCGCCGCGAAGACGCCGAAAGCGAGTGCAATCGTGACATACCGATTCAACGACGTTCGATTCGTGCCCAGGAGAGCCGAACGGATTTCGGGGACCATAGAGAAACTCCAGCAGTCGGTTTTTTATATCTTTGTCCTCATTGTCGCGCTATGCTTGAATTGCCACTGCATGCGGGTACAGAACATACAGAGCTCACGTGGATCGTGCTCTCGGGACTCCTCACGTTCCTCGCGGGAATCGGGATCGGCATCTACGGCGACCGGCTGCGGGCGTTCGCCCGAGCGATCGATCCGACCTCCGGACGGTAGCAGGCCCCGATTTTCAACCGACTTCTCCCGCCACACTCATCGCCGTAATTAATTATTCCTGCTATCTATTGGCACGCATGGAACCGATCGCGACCGAAACGCTCAGCGCCGAAACGGACGTCATCGCCTTCGATCTGTACGACACGCTGCTTGACCGGGAATCGACGTTGATTCCCGCGCTCGGAGACCTCCTTGCGGCCAACGACAGCGACTACGACCCAGAGATCCTGCTGCGCCGGTATCTCGCCATGCACTTTCGGGACTCGATGATCGACTCGCTCATCGGCGGGCCGCACACTCCGTTCAAGGAGATCAGCCGCCGGGCGCTCGCCTATCGGCTCGAACAGATCGGACTGGACGTCGACGACGCGGAGATCAGAGCGGTGATCCAGCAGTGGAAAGCGCTCAATCCGTACGACGACGTCGACGACGCGCTCGCCCGACTGGGCGAAGAGTACACGCTCGTTGGGCTCTCGAACGGCGATCCGGACATGCTCGAGGCGGTCCGCGGAAATTTCGAAACCGAACTGGACGGCGTCATCTCGGTCGCCGAGGCCGGCGCGTACAAACCCCATCCCGGGTCATACGAGCTGTGCTGTGAGCGCTTCGATGTCGCCCCGCATCAGATGCTATTCGTGACTGCCCACACCTTCGATCTGGTTGGGGCCAAAGCTGTCGGTGCTCGGGGCGGCTTCCTGAACCGCCACGACAACCCCTTCGGCGGCTGGCCGCATCGGCCGGATCTCGTCGAAGGCGAAATCAGTGCCCTCGCCGACGCGTTGCTGGAGGCGTAGACACACTGTTCGGACAGCGTCGATAGCCCGCCTTTCAGTTCTCTCTCGGTTCGAGATCGACGTGTTCTCCGAGTCGATCGAAGGCCGCCCGTTCGGCAGGGCCGCCACAGCGCTCGACGACGCGCTCGAAGTATTCGATCCGATCGAGCAGCGTCGCCGTCTCGTAACCGGCCACGTTCAGCCGCGACGCGGCGACCGTCGCTTCGATAACGGCGTAGTAACCACGGTTCGTCGTCGGGACGGTTTCGCGTTCGATCGCCGACTCGGTCGGGACGAGTTCCCAGTCCACCCACTCCGTCCCGTCCTCGGTGCCGCGGTCGATCGCCTCGGTTTCGACGTTCGCCCACGCATCCGCGCTCCGGAGGATCGGCGTCTCCTCCTCGCGGATCGAGCACGCGGCGTCGACGAAATCGACTGGATCGCGGACGAACTGGACGTAGCCACCGCCCTTAGCCTCGAAATTTCGCCGCGTCCGCGTCCGGCCCCACGTCCGGGCTGTCACGGGATCGCCGGCGAACAGACCGAGTGCGGCGACGTTCCAGCGGTCGTTGGGACCGAGCGTTGTCACCACGCTCTCGGTGACGCCGGTGAGTTCGACCGGCCAGTCGGCACCCGACATGTCACACCTCCAGCCCGCGTTCGAGGGCAATAAACAGCGCCGCCGCGGTGAGATCGGCGGTCGCGCCGGGGTTTATGTCACGTTCGACGAACTCCGCAGCGAGTTCCTCGGGGTCCTCCTCGCCGTCGAGGACGGCCTGTGCCCGCTCTGTCGCTTCTATTGCAGCCGCCTCGCCGTTTCTGATCCCGACGAACGTATCCGGTTCGGACGCGAGCAGGCGGAGAAACGCCCGCGAGGCGCGTTTGTATACCGGGCCGTCATCGTCGAGTAGCCATCCCGCAGCCTCGAAGCTTCGTTCGAAGCCGGAGATCCACTCGGATGCGACGCCGTCGTGGTCGGCCGACAACGACATCACATCTGAAAGCGTCGTTCCCTGCTCTCGGATCGCCTCAGTCGCGTCGCTCCCGTGGCGAACGTCGAGCTCGTCGATCCCTTCGGGCGGATCATTGACGGCCACGTCGACGTGTTCGAAGGCGCGATAGAAGTCGCAGGCGTCCTCCACGGTCGTCGCTTCGACGACGCTTTCGACGCTTTCACGCGTTAGCTGATCGGTTCCGGCGGTCCTGACGAGCGGGACCAGCGCCAAGAGTGCGCCGAACTGCGTGTTGCCGCCGGATTGGTCGCTCATTCCTTCGACAGCCTGCTCGAAGGCAGCACCGATCGGTTCGCCGTCGCCAGCCATCCGCAGCCCTGACAGCGCGCCGACAGCGCCAGCCATGAACTGCTCGAAGCGCAGATCCTCGTATTCGCGGCGTCGGTCGACGTTCCCCGGCTTCGGCGTCCCCGACACTTCGAGCAACAGCGCGAGCTGTGCGTTCTCGGCCGGATCACGCATCCGGCGGGGCCCCCGTTCGTCTCGCGTCTGATTTCTCGAACCACTCCTCGGTAGCTTCCCGAACACACTCGAGAACCGCCTGATCGTCCGAGGGGCGCCCGACCGAGACGGCGTCGGCCCCGTATTCGAGGTACTCTCGGACAGTCGTTCGATCGCGGACGCCGTTGTTGGCGATCACGGCGGTCCCGGGCGCGGCGTCGACGACCGCCGCGATTACCGGTTCGCTGTCCATCGCGTCGACGTGTAAGAGATCGGCCCCGGCGTCGTCGAGACGCGCCGAGAGCGCGGGTAGATCGACCCCTTCGACCTCGGTTCGGAGCTTGACGCTCACCGTCGCGTCCGCTTCGGCGGCCGCGCTGACGTATCTACAGAGCCGATCGCCGTCCGTCAAAAGCGACTCGCCCGCACCCGCCGCACACATCTCCGTCTGCCGGCAGTGGGCGTTGACTTCGATGATCGCCCCGTGTTCGGCACAGAGATCCGCCGCCTTCCCGATCGGTCCCGGCGTCGCACTGCGGACGTTCATCCCCGGACGGGCGCCGACGCCCTCCATCGCCGCGAGTTGGTCGTCGATGAACGCGATCGGATCCGTCGGGAGAAACTCCGACCGGTCGCGATCGCGCAGTTCTCGGGCGGCCGCCCGTGTCGCGTCGTCAATCGCGATCCCGCCGAGAAACGCACAGCCGACGTCGGGCGCCGCCGTCCGGGCCCACTCGACGTCGGACTCTCCCGAGAGGGATGCGGCGGCGACCCGAGGCTCGAACATCACGCCACCTCCGCGCCGACGGCTTCGAGCGCCTCCCTGACGGCTCGACAGACCCGCTCGCCGTCAGCAGGCGACCCGAGTTCGGTGTCTGTTCGAACGGTCGGTCGGTCCAGGTCCGTCTCGTCGTCGGCATCGAGGACGAACGCGTCGGCGTAGGGGTACGCCTCGGCGACGCCGGCCGTCGATGCTTCGTAGCCCGACGCTTCGAGGAGCTTTCCGGCGGGTCCGGAAAAGACGCGGTCGCCGACAAACGGCGAGACGGCGACGACAGGCGTCGATTCCAGCGCCGCTTGGAACGTATCCATGGCGACCATCGGGCCGATACTCGTCACCGGGTTCGATGGCCCGATCACGACCGGTCTGCCGAGGGCAGCCAGGACGGCGTCGGTCGGCTCTGCATCCGCTGCCCCCCGGAATTCGACGCGATCGACCGTCGGTTCGGCCCGACGATGGACCCAGAACTCCTGAAAGTGCATGGCCCCCTCGTCTGTGTGGACGATCGTCGCCACCGGATCATCGCTCATGGGCAACACGGAACGATCGACGTCGAGCGCCTGGGCGAGCGTGGCCGTCACTTCGGTGAGCGTGTTTCCTTCGTCGAGCAGTCCCGTTCGAGTCGTATGGATCGCCCGGTCGCGGTCGCCGAGCTGCATGAACTCCGCAACGCCGGAAAAACGCCGCCAGCGAGCGATCGCTCGGCCTGCTGTCTGTTCACGCTCCGGTAGATATCGTGGCCCGGATTCGAGTCCCGCGTTTTCGGCCAACTCGCTGATCGCGTCGTGGGTCGCCGTACTGTCGTCGTCGATCCCCCACCACGTCTCGCGATCGAGGATCCCTCCCTCCGAAAACAGCACCGTGTCGACATCGGGACAGACGAGGAGGCTGCCCATCTCGACGTCGTCACCGGTGTTACAGACGACGGGTGTCTCCGCCGGCTCGAAGACCCCGTCGGCTCCCCAGAGGAGCTTCGGGGTCCCCGTTCCGCCGGCCAGGAACGTAACCATACCTCTGCTTTCGCGTCGACGCGTTTGTATCTAACCGTCGGACCGACGCCGCGGCGCAAACGGCCGTCCTTGGCGCGACGGTTTTTATCCGAGGGCGACGAACATCCGATGGATGGTCACGATCAAGGACAGCGTCCACGACCACATCGCCGTCGAGGGGATCGCGGCCGATCTGCTCGATACCCCGCCCGTCCAGCGACTCCGACGGCTTCGACAGCTCGGCACCGTGGGGCTCGTCTACCCGAGCGCGAACCATACCCGGTTCGAGCATTCCCTCGGCGTGTATCACCTCGCGCGCGCCGCGCTCGACCAACTCGGGATCGAGGGCGCACGCGCAAGCCGACTGCAGGCGGCGGCGATCCTCCACGACATCGGCCACACGCCATTCAGTCACAACACCGAAGCAGTCGTCGCCAGACGGACCGGCCGGATGCACGACGAGGTCGGGGACCTCCTCTCGGACGGCGAGATCGCCCGCGTGCTGGCGCTGCACGACGTTGATCCAACGGCGGTGAGCGATCTGATCGCCGGTGACGGGGAGTTCGGCCAACTCGTCTCGGGCGAACTCGACGTCGATCGGATGGATTATCTCGTCCGCGACGCCCACCACACCGGCGTTCCTTACGGGACGATCGACACTGGCCGGCTGGTCCGAGAACTTCGTTTCGTCGACGGCGAACTCGTTCTTGCCGAGGGGAACGTCCAGACCGCCGAGTCGTTGCTCGTGGCTCGTTCCCTGATGAATCCCGTCGTCTACAACCACCACGTCGCCCGGATCTCGAAGGCAATGCTCCGCCGGGGCACAGAACAGCTCCTCGAAGCCGACGAGGTGACTGCCGAGGAACTCAGACGGATGGACGACGCCGATCTGCTCGTTGCGCTCCGGTCGACGCCCGGGACTGCGGACATCGCCCGCCGGCTAGATACGCGGACGCTTTTCAAGCGGGCCGTCTGGGCGGAACTGCGGGACGTACCGGAAGCCGTCGTCGATGCCGACCACGACACCGTCCGCGAACACGAGCGGGAGATCGCGACCCGCGCCGAACTGGCTCCCGATTCCGTCGTGCTCGACGTCCCACCACGGCCGCGAATGGAAGAATCCACCAGCCGCGTCGTCGTCAACGGGGAGGTCAGATCGCTCGAAAGCCAATCGACGCTCGTGAGCGCGCTGCGACGTGCGAACCACGAACAGTGGCGCCTCGGCGTGTATGCCCCCCCGGACGCGACTGATCGGGTCGGCCGAGCCACGGAGGACGTGCTCGGACTCGATCTCGACGCGCTCGTCGTCGACGTCCGACGGGGAATCAACGCGACGCTTGACGACTTTTGAACCGAACTTCGGGGCCAATTGCACAGCGACGATCCGACGCGAAGCTACAACCGATTTAACCGGCGGGCCCGTGGAGCGTGGTATGGAGCTTTCGGGAACGATCCTCGCCGGCCCCGAATACGAGCCCGTCGAGGGTCGCGTCGTCGTCGAATCCGGAACGATCACGGCGATCGAGGAGGTCGAAACTGCTTCGTCGGATATCGTCTGTCCGGCGTTCGTCAACGCACACACCCACATCGGCGACTCGATCGCCAAGGAGGCCGGTCGCGGGCTTTCGCTCGACGAACTCGTTGCCCCGCCGGACGGGCTGAAGCACCGACTATTGGCCGCTACCGACCGATCCGAACTCGTCGAGTCGATGCGGCGGTCGCTGGAGTTCATGCTATCGGGTGGGACGGGGGCCTTCCTCGAATTTCGGGAGGGTGGCGTCGAGGGCGTCGAGCGACTCCGGGAAGCGGCTGCGTCGGTCGACATCGAGCCGGTCGTGTTCGGCCGCGAGGAGACCGACGTCCTCGACGTGGCGGACGGGTTCGGAGCGAGCGGCGCTCGCGACGCCGAATTCTCCGCCGAACGGACGGCCACCCGGGAGGCCGGCAAGCCCTTCGGCATCCACGCTGGCGAACGCGACTCACACGACATCAATCCGGCGCTCGATCTCGATCCGGACTTTCTGGTTCATATGGTCCACGCCGAGGGGATCCACCTCGAACGGCTGGACGACGGCGGCACACCGGTGATCGTCTGCCCGCGGTCGAATCTGGTCACCGGCGTCGGAACGCCGCCCGTGGCGGAGCTTCTGGAGCGAACGACGGTCGCGCTCGGTACCGACAACGTGATGCTCAACAGCCCGTCGATGTTTCGCGAGATGGCGTTCGTCTCGAAACTCTGTGGCGTGGCCGCGCCGGAAGCGCTTCGGATGGCGACCGCGGCGGGCGCGGAGATCGCGGGGCTGAACTGCGGGGTCATCGAACCGGGGCGGGACGCTCGCCTCCTCGTCCTCGACGGGGACTCGAATAATCTCTGTGGCGTGCGCGATCCGGTTCGGGCGGTAGTCAGACGCGCCGGCGTGAACGACGTCCGGAACGTCGTTACGCCGTAGGACGCTTAGGTCGGGCGCAGATGTTCGCAGTCGCCCGCCGAAACCCGCTCTTTGCCGCGTTCGGTCTCGACGACAAGCGTGCCGGGGAACTCGACGTCGACTGCACGGCCGACGATTTCACCGCTTCCCGTCTCGACGCGGACGCGTCGATCGAGTGTGACGCTTGCCGCACGCCACGCCGGGAGGACGCTTTCGGGATCGCTCCGTAACCCGTCGAACCGCTCGAGCAATGTCCGTGTCAGCGCGGCCCGATTGACGTCGCCGACCTGCTCGCGGATCGTCGTTGCTGTCTCCGGGACTGTCTCGGCGTCGACGTTCGCGTTGATCCCGATCCCGACGACGATCCACGAGACGCGGTCGGCTTCGCCCTCCATCTCGGTGAGGATTCCGACGAGCTTTCTGCCGTCGACGAGGACGTCGTTCGGCCACTTGATCCCGGCATCGACGCCGACCGTGGACAGCGCTTCCGTCGTCGCGACCGCGGCGGCGAGCGTGTAGATCGGCGCATGGGCTGGTGGGACATCCGGCCGGCAGACGGGGCTAAGCCAGATCCCGCCCGACGGCGAACTCCACGCTCGATCTAACCGTCCCCGAGCGCCGGACTGTTCGTCGGCAAGGACGGCGATATCGGCTTCGCCAGCGTCGGCGAGTTCCCTGGCCCGATCGTTCGTGCTCCCGATCGAGTCGTGATATTCGATCTCGAACGGCGCGTCGAGACCGTACTCGACGGCCGCGCCACCGAACTCCGGGACGCCGACGAGGAGATAGCCATCTCCGCGGCTCTCGATCTCGAAGCCTGCCTCTCGGAGCGCTTCGACGTGCTTCCAGACTGCCGCCCGCGAGATCCCGAGTTCGTCCGCCATCGCCGGGCCGGATACTGGCCCATCGGCGAGGGAATCGAGAATTCGCCGTCGCGTATCCTGCATGGGGGCCCTACAGCCGGACGGATAATAGACTCGTTGCCCGGCGGGTAGGCCGTTATTGATGTCGACGGCTCACTCGAGGACGACGAGCGGGTCGCCCTGATCGACAGAGTCGCCCTCTCCGATCGCGACCTCTGTCACCGTTCCGCCGGTTTCGGCGATCACGTCGTTTTCCATTTTCATCGCTTCGAGGACGCAGATGACGTCACCGGCGGCGACCGTATCGCCCTCCTCGATGTTCACCTCGAGAATCGTGCCCTGCATCTCTGCGCTGACGACCTCACCGTCGGCGGTGACTGCGCTTGAGTCGTCGCCGTCATCGCCACCGCGCGGGGACGACCGCTGGGCCGAACCGCTCGACTCCCCGCCTCCGACGCTTCCGAACATGTCGGCGCTCTCCTCGAGGTTGACCTCGAATCGCTTGCCGTTGACTTCGACAGTGAACTCGTGTTCGACGGTCTCTCCGCCGTCGTCGCTCGATACCGGTTCCGTTCCCCACCGATCCTGTGCCGTCTCGATCTCGGCGGCATCGAGCTGCTCGTCGAGATACTTCGTCGTATGCGTGCCCGCGGTGAACGCGTCGTCTTCGAGCATCAGCCGGTGGAACGGGATTATCGTCGGGATCCCCTCGATATCGTACTCGGCGAGTGCGCGCTTCGAGCGGGCGAAACACTCCTGACGGTCCTCGCCGTGGACGATGAGCTTTGCAATCATCGAGTCATAGTCCGTCACGAGATCATCGCCCTGTCTCGAAGCGTCATCGACTCGGACGCCGATCCCGCCCGGCGAATCGTACGTCGTTAGTTCCCCGCCCGTCGCCGGCGCGAAGTCGTCGGCCGCGTTCTCGGCGTTGATCCGGAACTCGATGGCGTGGCCTTCGAGTTCGACGTCGTCCTGGGCGAAGTCGAGTTCCTCCCCGGCCGCCACCCGAAGCTGCCATTTGACGATATCGATGCCGGTCAGTTCCTCGGTGACACAGTGCTCGACCTGAATCCGGGTGTTGACTTCCAGGAAGTAGAAGTTCGCGTCCGGCCCGAGCAGTTCGCCGTCCGAGCGCTCCTCTTCTTCGACGAGGAACTCGAACGTTCCGGCATTGTAGTAATCGGCTTCGTCGGCGCCCCGCCGGGCCGCCGCGCCGATCTTCTCCCTGAGTTCGTCCGACAGTGCGGGCGAGGGCCCTTCCTCGATGACCTTCTGGTGGCGACGCTGGAGCGAGCAGTCACGCTCGCCGAGGTGCCGGACGTTGCCGTGCTCGTCAGCCAGGATCTGCACCTCGATGTGTCGCGGGGACTCCAGATAGCGCTCGAGATAGACCGAATCGTTATCGAAGTATGCCTCGCCCTCCCGCTTTGCGGCTTCGAGCTGTTCGGTGGCCTCCTCGGGATCGCGGACGATTTTCATCCCCCGACCCCCGCCGCCGCCCTCCGCTTTGATCGCGATCGGGTAGCCGTATTCGTCGCCGAACTCCTGGACCTCGGATTCGGCCGTGACCGGCTCGGTCGTCCCCGGAACGATCGGGACGTCGGCAGCTTGCATTACCTTCCGGGCCTTGGTCTTCTCGCCGGCCTGTTCCATCGAATTCGAACTCGGCCCGACCCAGGTGACGTCCTCGGTCGCCTCGACGGCGGCCGCGAACTCGGCGTTCTCCGCGAGGAAACCATAGCCCGGATGGATCGCGTCCGCGTCGGCTTTCTGTGCCGCCTCGATGACGGCGTCGTGATCGAGATACGAGTCGGCGGCTCGCGCCGGTCCGATGTTGTACGCCTCGTCGGCGTACCGGACGTGGCCGCTGTGCTTGTCGGCATCACTGTACACCGCGACGGTATCGACACCGAGATCGTCACAGGCGCGCATGACGCGCACTGCGATCTCGCCCCGGTTGGCGACGAGAACCTTATCGAACATGTTGTTCGATCGCTGTCGCGGTGAGTACGTTATTCTGTCGATCGATCACGAGGAAGCTAAAACCCGATCCGCCCGCACGAACAGTTTCAGAATCGATCCGTTCGTCCGGCTGCGCTCCAGGCGTCCGGGGGTGCCGCGAGTGGCGGCCGGTGTCGGCGATTCTGCAGGGATTCGATCCGCCCGGCGAACTGCCATCGGTTGCGGGAACGGTCCGTTTCGTCGTCTTCCGCGTTCGCGGCCGCCTCGGCGGTGAGTCGGCGGACGACGGCGGCGATCGCGGCCGCCTCCTCGCTGTCCGCGTCGTCGGGAATGTGGAGTCGCATCGTTACAGCGGAATGTTACCGTGTTTGCGGTCCGGGCCGTCCTTGCGCTTCGACTGTAGCATCTCGAGGTCGTCGATCAGCCGCGGCCGCGTCTCCTTCGGTTCGAGCACGTCGTCGATGAAGCCACGTTCGGCCGCGGTGTAGGGGTTCGCGAACGTGTCGCGGTACTCGTCGATGAGCTGTTCGCGGCGGGCCTCGACGTCGTCGGCGTCTTCGAGTTCGTCCCGATAGAGGACGTTGACCGCACCTTTCGGCCCCATCACGGCGATCTCGGCGGTCGGCCACGCGTAATTGACGTCCGCCTCCAGGTGTTTCGAGGCCATCACGTCGTATGCGCCGCCGTAGGCCTTCCGGGTGATGACCGTGAGCAGCGGCACCGTCGCCTCGCTGTACGCGTAGAGGAGCTTGGCACCGTGTTTGATGATCCCGTTGTGCTCTTGATCCGTCCCCGGCATGAAACCGGGCACGTCGACGAACGTCACGATCGGGATGTTGAACGCGTCACAGAACCGGACGAACCGCGATCCCTTCAGCGAAGAATCGATGTCGAGCGTCCCGGCGTTGACGCGGGGCTGGTTCGCGACGACGCCGACCGATCGGCCGTCGAGCCGGCCGAATCCGGTCACCAGGTTCCGGGCGTACGATTCGGCGACCTCGAAGAACGACCCCTCGTCGACGACCCGATCGATGACGTCGACCATGTCGTAGGGTTTCTGGGGCTGGTTCGGGACGATCTCTTTTAGCTCCTCGTCGCGGCGCTCGGGGTCGTCCCACGGCTCGACTCGCGGCGGATCCTCCACGTTGTTCGAGGGGAGATACGAGAGCAGATAGCGGATGTCGTCGAGGGCGTCCTTTTCGTCGGCGGCCGAGAAGTGTGCGACACCGGATTCCCCGGTATGGGTGCTCGCACCGCCGAGTTCCTCGAATCCGACTTCTTCACCCGTGACCGTCTCGATGACGTCCGGCCCCGTGATGAACATGTGGCTCGTGTCCTGGACCATGTAGATGAAGTCGGTGATGGCCGGCGAGTAGACGGCGCCGCCGGCACACGGGCCCATGATCGCGGAGATCTGTGGGATGACGCCCGAGGCCTTCTGGTTGCGGTGGAAAATGTCGGCGTAACCGGCCAGCGAGTCGATCCCTTCCTGAATCCGCGCGCCGGCCGAATCGTTCAACCCGATGACGGGCGCGCCGGTTTCGAGGGCTCGGTCCATTACCTTACAGACCTTCTCGGCGAACGCCTCGCCGAGCGAGCCGCCGAAGACAGTAAAGTCGTGCGCGAAGACGAACACCGTCCGACCGTCGACTTCGCCGTAGCCCGTGACGACCCCGTCGCCGTAGGGGTGTTTGTCGTCCATATCGAAGTTCGTGCTCCGGTGGGTTTTGAGCTGATCGAACTCCTTGAACGTCCCGTCGTCAAGAAAGTACTCGATCCGTTCGCGGGCGGTCAGTTTCCCTTTCTCGTGTTGCTTTTCGATGCGCTCGTCGCCGCCGCCACGCTCGGCGTCGCGCTTTTTTTCGCGGACCTCCTCGATCTTGTCATCCATACTCGTCATATGTTCGTCTTGCTTGGGGAACGACCAGGAATGAAAAAGGCGTTCCGCTATCGGGACGGGCGCACGCTTCCGCGGTTGGAGCGTCTCACTGACGCCCAGCGGCCAGGCAGTTTACTTTCGTCTCATGGCATGGATTTATACATGCGGCCCGGCGGTCCGACCGACCTCATTCCTCCGGCGGCACTGGATCTCCTTGATCACTCTGTAGCCGTCAGTCGAACGCATTCGACCTTCGCTTCGACCGTAAACACCTCTCTCGGCGATCCGTTCCGGTAATACTAACTCCGGGACGAGCGAGTTCCGAACCGAGATAGAAATGAAACTTCACGAGTATCAGGCGAAGGGTGTATTCGCCGATGCCGGGATTCCCGTCCCGGACTCGACGCTCGCATCGACCGTCGACGAGGCGGTCGAGGCGGCCGACGAGATCGGCTATCCCGTCGCCATCAAAGCGCAGGTACAGGTCGGCGGCCGCGGCAAGGCCGGCGGCATCGAACTCGTCGACGACGCGGCTGAGGCCCGCCAGGCGGCCGACGAGATCCTCGGAATGGATCTCAAAGGACTCCACGTCGACCGCGTGCTCGTCGAGGCTGCCGTCGACTTCACCGACGAACTGTACGTCGGCGTCACGATGGACCGGGCCGAGGGCAAGCCTGTCGCGATGGTCTCGACTCGCGGCGGCGTCAACATCGAGGAAGTCGCGGCCGAAGAGCCCGACGCGATCGTCCGCGAACACGTCGATCCGGCGTTCGGTCTGCATCCCTATCAGGCCCGTAAGGCCGTCTTCGAGGCCGGTATCGATCGCGACGTTGCGATCGACGCCGCCTCGATTCTCACCCAGCTATACGATCTCTGGGCCGAACGGGACGCCACGGAGATCGAGGTCAATCCGCTCATGGTCACGGATGACGGCGAGGTCATCGCCGCCGACGCGGTTATGAATATCGACGGTGATGCGCTCTTCCGACAGCCCGAACTCGCGGAGATGGAAGAAGAAGCAGCCGAGGACGAACTCGAGGCGAAGGCCAACGAATACGGCTTCGATTACGTCCGGCTGTCCGGCAACACCGGAATCATCGGCAACGGAGCCGGACTCGTGATGACGACGCTGGATCTCGTCGATTACTACGGCGGTTCGCCCGCAAACTTCCTCGATATCGGCGGCGGAGCGAAGGCCGAACGCGTCGCCAACGCTCTCGATATGGTCTTCTCCGACGAAAACGTCGACAGTGTCGTCTTCAATATCTTCGGCGGGATCACCCGCGGCGACGAGGTCGCAAAGGGTATCAACGAGGCCCTAGACCAGTTCGACGAGATCCCGAAACCGGTCGTCGTTCGGCTCGCCGGTACGAACGCGTCGGAAGGCATGGATATCCTGAACACAGATCTGGTGACGGTCGAAAAGACGCTGGAGGAAGCCGTTCAGCGTGCCGTCAGCTACGCTGCGGAGGCAGAACAATGAGCATCCTCGTCGACAACGACACGCGCGTCGTAGTACAGGGCATTACTGGCGGCGAAGGAAAGTTCCACGCCGGCCAGATGATCGAGTACGGCACGAACGTCGTCGCGGGCGCGGTGCCCGGTCGCGGCGGGCAGGAAATCCACGACGTCCCCGTCTACGATACCGTCGATCAGGCAGCACGGGCGGAGGACGCAAACGCGTCTGTCATCTTCGTTCCACCGGCGTTCGCCACCGACGCCATCTTCGAGGCGCTCGATTCGCCGCTGGATCTGGTCGTCGCTATCACCGAAGGCGTCCCCCAGCAGGACATGGCGAAGATCTACCGGAAGCTCGAAGAGACCGACACGCACCTGATCGGACCGAACTGTCCGGGGCTCATCACCCCCGGCGCGGCCAAACTCGGGATCCTTCCGGGTAATATCTTCTCGGAGGGCAACGTCGGGTTCGTCTCGCGATCCGGGACGCTCACCTATCAGGTCGTCGACAACCTCACCCAGCGTGGGATCGGCCAGACCTCGGCCGTCGGTATCGGCGGCGATCCGATCATCGGGACGGACTTCATCGACGTGCTCGAACTCTACGAGGACGATCCAGATACGGACGCGATCGTGATGTGCGGCGAGATCGGCGGCGAAGACGAGGAAGAAGCCGCCGCTTACATCGGCGACCACATGGAGACGCCGGTGGTCGGCTTCATCGCCGGGCGGACTGCGCCCCCGGGCAAACGAATGGGTCACGCGGGTGCGATCGTCTCCGGATCCGGCACGGGTACCGCCGAATCGAAGATCGACGCGCTCAACGACGCCGGCGTTTCCGTCGGAGACACGCCCAACGAGGTCGCCGACTACGTCGAAGACCTGCTGTAAGCGTCCCTATCCGCTTTCCGCTTCTGCACCCCTGGCCGGTACTTTATGTATTAGCACCGGACCACCGACGGTATGAGTTGACGAGCAGCCACGGTCCGTCTGGGCGGGTGCGCGGCGTACGGATCGTGACGAAAGACCCGCCGTCTGTTCGCAATGATAACCGGCCGATAGCGTCGGCGATACTGACTATCGATCAAGCCGCTCTGGTCGAACGGCGGCGGGACGGTTCTGTGGATCCTGCGGGTAATCGATACCGCCTGAAAACGTCCAATTCGGCAGTAACTCACGGAACAGTCATGACCTGGACGACTGGAGGCACGTCCATGCTAACGGCGGCCTGAGGCTATTCGCGCGAGGGGGTTGAATCACGCGGACGGGAGGTACAACGCCAGTCACTCTGAGAGCGAACGTTTCCCGATCAGGGTCGGGCAGTGGTCAGCCGAACAGATCGGTGTGTTTTTCGGCCATTTCGAGGTAGTGCTCCGGCGAGTACGTAGCGAGCACTGATTCGGCGTCGTGCTCCGTCTCATCGAAGGGCGTTACTGTCGCGGGGACGCCCATAACCAGCGAATCCGACGGGATCTCCCGGCCCTGGGGGACCACCGTGTTGGGCGCGATAACGCATCGGTCGTTCACGTGCACGCCTTTGTTGATCGTCGCGTTCATTCCGACGAGAACTCGGTTATCGACCGAGGCGGCGTTGATTACTCCGGCGTGTCCGACCATCACCTTGTCACCGACGGTAGACTGGTGCAACACGGTATTGTCCTCGATATGGGAATGCTGACCGACGGAAACAGGCCCCGAATCACCGCGGAGTACTGCCCCCGGCCAGACCGACGATTTCGAGTCGATCACCACGTCCCCCACGAGGGTCGCCTCAGAACAGACGTAGGCGTCCGGATGAACCTCCGGCGACAGACCGTCATACTCGTACTGCATACCGGATCGTGGATCTGGAGCAAAGATAATAACACCGGTACAACAGTCAAACCATCGTCACCGTCGGAGAACTCGGGCGATCACCTCCGGGACGTTCGATCGACTCATCACGTGATCGAGGCTATCGAACAATAAGAAGACAGCACAAACCAACGGCGTTAGCAAATTCAAGCCAGGGGTGGGATTTGAACCCACGAACTCCCGATTACAAGTCGGGTGCTTGGACCACCCAAGCTCCCCTGGCACGTCAGCTCGATCCGTCGTTTGATCTCTGGGTGTCGCTATTGATGGGTTTTTCGAGTTCGACCCGATGGGGTTCGTAGCCGTGGCGGCGATAAAAACGGCGCGCATCCTCGTTAGCGGCCATCGCCTGTAACGCGATGGCATCGACGGATTCGGCGCGGAGCTCAGCCTCGGCTTTAGCCAGCAGCCCGCCGCCGATGCCCCGTCCTCGGTCCTCGGCACGAACATACACGTTGTGGATGATCCCACGGGAAACGTCCTGTCGGTAGCGTTCGGACTCGATATCGAACGTAACGAACCCTACGACGGTCCCGGCGCGCCGTGCGACGAGAGCGGTTCCGCCCACGATGTGTTGCAACATCGCCTCACGGATCGCCGACCGGTTCGATTCGCCGAGGAGATGCGACCCGTGGCGGCGCTGATCGGAAGCGAGTTCGATCCACAACTCGGCAAGGAGCGTCGCGTCTTCGCTGTTCGCGGCTTCGACCGTCACGTCCGCCGGTGGTTCGGACACGGCTACTGATCGAGGGCTTCGATGCCGACGAGTCTGTGTCCAGTCAGCATCCGGAGGGCGGCGCCGCCTCCAGTCGATACGTGACCGAAGTTCTCGAGAATCCCCAGTTTTCGGAGTGCGGACGCCGTATCCCCCCCACCGACAATGCTAGTCTCGGCTCGTGTCGCCGAGCGGTACAGTTCGAGCGTCCCGGTCTCGAAGCGGTCGTCCTCGAAAACGCCCGCCGGACCGTTCAGTATCGCTGTTCCGGCGTCGTCGAGAATTTCGGCGTACGCGGCAACCGTTCGAGCGCCGACATCCATCGCTGGCTGGTCCGTCGGGAGCTCATCGAGGTCCAACTCGAGCCGTTCGTCGTCGCGCTCGATCGCAACGTCGCGCGGCATGTAGATCCGATGGCTAAAATCGTCCAGCAGATCGCCGGCCTCTTTGACTGCCTCGTGGCTCCGTTCGTTGACGACCGCGGCTGAAGCGGCTCCCAGCGAGACCCCGTCGGCCAAAAGAAACGCGTTGCCGACGATCCCTGCGGTCAGAACGGCGTCAGCGAGTCCCCGTTCGAGGACGGATCGAGCGACGTCTATCGAATCTTCGACCTTCGCACCACCGAGTACGTACACCCGGGGTTCGGGGCTCTCGGAGATGTTCCCGAGAACGTCGATTTCCCGCTCCATCACCCGGCCGGCGTATGCCGGGAGCCGCTGTGGAAACCCGACTATCGATGGCTGTCGGCGGTGAGATGCGGCGAACGCATCGTTCACGTACGCGTCCAGCGCCGGCGAGAGGCGATCTACGAGATAGGTCTGTGCGGCTTTTTCGGGCTCGAACGACATGTACTCCTCCGAATAAAACCGGGTGTTCTCCAGCAAGACGACCGCGCCGCGATCGAGCACCTCGATATGGTTTCGGGCGTCGGCGGAGAACGTCGAATCACAGTATTCGACGGGAACTGAGAGGAGGTCATCGAGCCGCCGGGCGTGTGCTTCGAGATCGGTGAACTCGTCGCCCCCGGGTCGGCCCTGGTGTGCGAGCAACGCAACGCGAGCATCGCGCTCGCATAGCTCGGTGATCGTGTCGACATGTGCGCGGAGCCTGGCGTCGTCCGCGAGCCCGTCCCCGTCAACCGGGCTATTGATGTCAACGCGAACCCCGACCGCAGCCCCCTCGGCGTCGAGGTCGTCGAGCAGCCGTATCATGCTCGGTAGGTTGATTGGTCGTTACGAAAGCTTTGCGCAACGTCGCGGCCCGCCCCGAGACGCTCGACCCTCCGTCTCGATCGCGTCCGGTCGCGGCCAGTTCCGTTCGAGCCGAAGACTACTTTACAGAGTATTACGCCTAATTCGATAAGAGACACTATGGGCGTTAGTGATTCGTACGAGCGTGGACGCGATCTACTGGTCGAAGACCCGATACGAGCTGTGATCGTCGTCGCGTTTGTCATACTCGTCTTCGATCTCGCTCGCCAACTCGCTGTCGGGGCGACACAGTTCTCCGAACTCGCCGTCCTATTGAAGGACGGATTGATGCGCGGGCTCTTCTTTGGGTTGGCGGGCATCGGGCTTTCGATGACGTACAGTATTCTGAACTTTGCGAACTTTTCTCATGGTGATCTGATCACCGGCGGCGCGTTCGGTGGGATGGCCGTTACGTACCTCATCGCCGGCGGGTTCGGGGCCCAGGCGAGCATCGGCTCACTCATTCTCGTCGGTACAGGCGGTTCCGTCTTCGGTGCCGATCTGGGCATCGGTGTGGCGACCTCGCCTGTAGCGGTTCTCGTCGGCGTGCTCGCTTCCGGGATCATCGCAATCCTGCTGGCGCTGTTTATCGACCGAGTGGCGTACAAACCGGTCCGGGATCGATCGGGCATCACCTTGCTCATTACGAGTATCGGCGTCGCGTTTGCGCTCCGATATCTCATCTTGTTCGTCTTCGGCGGCGCCCGTCGTGGCGTCACACAGTCCGGGGCGGTCCCGACCACGACGGTCCCGATGATCGATGGCACCCTCAACATCAACCTCCATGAAGCCTCGCTGCTCGCGGTTTCGGTCCTGTTGATGCTCGGATTACACCTCCTCTTACAGCGGACGAGACTCGGGAAAGCGATGCGAGCGATGGCGGATAACGAGGATCTGGCTCGGATCACCGGTATTCCGACCGAACGCGTCGTCCGCTACACCTGGATCATCGGCGCCGGGCTCGCCGGTATCGCTGGCTACATGTTCGTCATCTGGAACGGGACGCTACACTGGTTTCAGGGCTGGATCCTCCTGTTACCGATCTTCGCCGCGGTTATCCTGGGTGGTATCGGATCGATCTACGGCGCCATCGTCGGCGGGCTCGTGATCGGGCTGACGATGTCCATCTCGGTCGTCTGGTTGCCGAGCGGCCTATCACGAGCGGCGGCCTTCTTCATCATGATCACCGTCTTGCTCGTACGACCGAAGGGTATCTTCTCGGGGAGGGCAACAGCATGAGCGACGCCGAGTCGACCCTCAAGGATCAAGGGGTTCTCGGGGCGGTATGGGACCACGACGCGGTGAAACTGACCGCGCTTGTCGGCGCGATCTTCGGAATCTACGTTCTCGGCGGCGTACTCTTGGATTTCGGGATGCGTCAACAACTCAACTCGATCGCACAACTGGCGTTTCTCATCGGCGTGTTCGCGATGCTCGCGCTCGCGTTGAATCTTCACTGGGGCTACACGGGGCTGTTCAACATCGGCGTTATCGGGTTCATGGCGATCGGAATCTATACGACAGCCGTTCTCTCGAAGGGCGCATCGCTGACCGAACCCAGTGCCGGAACGACAGGCGGCTTCGGGTTGCCGCTGTGGGTCGGTATCATCGGCGGCGTCGTCGCCGCAGCGCTGTTCGGCGGACTGGTCGCGCTTCCGGCGTTGCGACTTCGGGCGGACTACTTCGCTATCGTCACGGTCGGCATCAGCGAAATCGTCCGATTTACCCTGCTCGAATCGACGTTCCAGCAGGGTCAGGTCTTCGGCTACTGGGTCGGCCTCGGTGGCGGCTCCGGGCTCATTCTCGACTTCGACCCGACTGAACGACTCCTGGGAGCACTCGGTCTACTGGAGCCCTACACAGCCTCCGTCGAACGGATCGGCATACGACTCGGGATCGGGGCCAACCCGAAACCCGTCTTCGATACGCTCCTGTACGGGCTGATACTGCTCGTATTCCTCGTCGGGTTCTACGTCTTGCTCCAGCGGCTTGGTAACTCCCCGTACGGGCGGGTTCTGAAGGCTATCCGGGAAGACGAGGAGGCGACGAAATCGCTGGGAAAAGACACGAACCGATTCAAAATCAAGGCGTTCATGATCGGCTGTGGGCTGATGGGGTTGGGGGGAATCCTGTTTTACGCCGCACAGGGGGCGATAACGCCCAGCGCGTTCCGACCGCGAATCACCTTCTTCGTCTGGATCGCCCTCATTATCGGTGGTGCCGGATCCAATACCGGCAGCGTCGTCGGCGGGGCAGTCTTCGCTGCGTTCCTCTTTCGGGGACCGTTGTTCTTCAAAAACATCGTTCAAGAAACGTTTCAGGTCAACGCGGTCGATACGTTCGCTGCGGCGGCCGCACCACTCGCGTCCGCGAACCCCATCCCGCTTGTGGTCTATACGATAGACAGCATGGATCAGCTACAACTGGTCATCATGGGACTAGTTCTCATCTACCTCATGCACAACCGCCCCGAGGGCGCGTTGGGCCACCGGAAAGAGGCGGCAAGTCCGATCCAGTTGCGAAACCGTCGCGATCGGGAGACCGACCCATCGACAGCAACCGATGGCGGCCAAAGAGGTGTCGACGATGAGTGATACGACAGCAAACGACTCCCCCGTCGAGACGAACGCGCCTGGGGCCGACGTCGAAATCGACGAAGCCGAGTCCCAGGACTCGGCGGTCGAGAAAGCGGCCAAGCACACACCTCGCGCCGTTCCGCTCCGGGTTGAGGGACTCCGCAAGAAGTTCGGTGGGATCCTCGCTGTCGACGACGCGTCCTTCGAAGTAGAAGCGGGATCGCTCACCGGCCTCATCGGCCCGAACGGTGCCGGCAAATCGACGACGTTCAACTGTGTCACTGGCGTTCACCACCCGACAGCCGGACAGATCTACTTTCAGGGCGAAGACATCACCGGACTCGCCCCGAACCAGGTAGCCAATCGCGGACTGGTCAGAACGTTCCAGATTGCCCGCGAACTCGAGGAGATGACCGTCTTGGAGAACATGCTCCTCGCTCCGAAAGGCCAGCGCGGCGAATCGCTGTTGCGTTCGGTGCTGCCGGGGTTGCGCGGATCGGTCATCAAACAGGAAAAAGAAGTCCTGGAAAAATGCTGGGAGATGCTCGAGTTCTTCGAGATCGACCACCTCGCCCACGAATACGCCGGAAACCTCTCCGGCGGTCAACGGAAACTGCTGGAGTTGGCCCGGGCGCTTTTGACCGACCCGACGATGCTGCTGCTCGATGAACCGTTCGCCGGCGTGAACCCGACCCTCGAAGATCGGCTTCTCGAACATATCCACGACCTCCGCGACGATGGTTACACCTTCCTCATCGTCGAACACGACATGGACCTTATCATGCAGAACTGCGAACGCGTCATCGTGATGCACCAGGGGCGCGTCCTCACCGAGGGCGAGCCCGAGGCGGTCAAATCTAACGAGGAGGTCATCGAGGCGTATCTCGGAGGTGACGTCGAATGAGCGAAGCGACTACCGACGCCGAGACGAACGACGGGGGTGTGGAAGCGTCGACTGGCGCGAACCGCGAAACCAACACGTGGGAAGACAGCCTGTTGACGGTTCGGGATCTGGATGCCGGATACGGGGACCTACAGATCCTCACAGACGTCGATCTCGACGTCCGCGACGGCGAGTACGTCACCGTCGTCGGCCCGAACGGGGCCGGCAAGTCGACAGTGATGAAATCCGTCTTCGGGCTGACAAACCGGATGGGCGGAACCATCGAGTACGCCGGATCGGATATTACCGGGTCCAGACCGGAGGATATCATCTACGAGGGGCTCGGATACGTCCCCCAGAACGACAACATCTTCACGTCGCTGTCGGTGCAGGAAAACCTGGAGATGGGCGCGTACATCCTCGATGAAATTCCCGAAGCGGCGATCGAGGCCGTCTACGATCGATTCCCCATCCTGCGGGAACGAAAAGATCAGAAAGCCGGGACCATGTCGGGCGGGCAACGGCAGATGCTGGCGATGGGTCGCGCATTGATGCTCGATCCGGACCTGCTGTTGCTCGATGAACCGTCCGCCGGACTGGCCCCCGACCTCGTCGACGACATGTTCGACCGCATCGACGGTATCAACGACGACGGCACGGCGATACTGATGGTCGAACAGAACGCCAAGGAGGCGCTCCGCCGCTGTGACCGCGGGTACGTGTTGGTCGATGGACAGAACCGATATGAAGACACGGGCGACGCGCTTTTGGCGGACGAACAGGTCCGTCAGGACTTCCTCGGCGGATAGTCGTCCCTAAACTTGTTTTATATTGTCAGGACAAAAAGCCGAGCGTCTGAACCGAAGGGACCGTATTCAGTTACCGCCGAGCGCTTCTTGGATGACCGACGTGTAGGAGTCTTCGTTCTGGTTGTACGCGATCTGACCGGTGATCGTCCCGCCGAAGTCCTCTTCGAAGACCGAACTGAACTGCTCGGAGAGCTGTTGGCCGTAATCGTTGTTGACGTACAGCGTCGCGGCGGTTTCGGCTTCCAAACGCTCGGAAGCCACTTGGGCCATCACACGACCCTGCAGGAGATCCGAGGGCGCCGTCCGGAAGATGTAGTCGTCGTCTTCGAGATTCGACACCGACAGCGCGGTCGAGGACGGCGAACAGCCGACGACCTGGTTCGGGATGAACGCCTCCTGGGAGACGGGCACGTTCACGCCCGACGATGCCGACCCACAGACGAACGGCACCCCGGCGTTGACCAGCGAGTTTGCGGCCTGGATCCCGGTGTTCGGATTGGTGTTGGTATCCTCGAATTGCGTGTTGACCTCAAGATCGATATCGGCGTTGTTGACCTGCATGGCCGGGATCTCGGCAGCGTTGATCATCCCTTCGCCGACCGACGCGAGGTTCCCGGTCTCGGGGAGGAGGATTCCGACCTCGACCGTTCGGCCGAACCCGCCGTTGATGGAATCGGCCGAAGGGCCAGCCCCGTCCGGACTGTCGCCTTCGAAGCTCAGCGTTTCGAGCGCTCCGACTCCGCCGTCACCGGTGAACTCCCAGACCTCGTAGGCGGCGTTCGCTGGATCTCCCGCCTCGTTGAAATTGACATTGGAGGAGGCACCCTGGTAGTTGACGTCCTCGCCGTTCGCGACCGCTTCGACACCCTCGACGAAGTTCTCGGGAGTCACTTCCATTCCGCCCGGGTTGGCGACGTTCCGCATCTGATCGCGGACTCCCGTTCCGCTGTTTTCGCCGGCGGCGACGTTCGCCAGGATACCGATAGCCACCGAGTCATAAGACTGGGAGGTAAACACGCCGGGGCTTTCGCCGTATTCGTCCGAGTAAAGCCCGCTAAACGCCTCCTGTGCGGGACCGCCTGCTGCGGGCGCCGTCCCGATGACGTTGTCCATCGGATTCCCGACCTGCTGTTGCATCTCTCCGTCCTGGAGACCGTCAGGAACGATGATGTCCTCGCTGCCGTCGCTCAGACTGTAATAGTCCCGGAACAGGGTGTTGCCGTCCTCGGGGTAGCCGATAACATTGAGGACGTCCACGCTACCACCCATGTCACCACCGTCGTCACCGTCGCCGCCACTGTCGCCGTTTCCGTTGCCGTTTCCACCGCTGTCGCCGTTTCCGTTGCCGTTTCCACCGCTGTCGCCGTTTCCGTTGCCGCCGTTGCCATTGCCGCTACAACCAGCTACGCCGAGCGTGATTCCGGTTGCCCCGACTCCCTTCAATACGTCCCGTCTACGTACATTACGTGACATGTTTACTGAGACTAATCAAACGCACATAAAACCTACCGATGAAGTAGTATCTACATCGTTTTTTCGAACTGGTCGCCGTGGAGTCTCGGTCCTGGCCTCCCTATGCTCGAGTGGCGACCTCGATCTCCGAGTTCGTTTTGGAGATGGCTCGCTTCTATAGCGGTGGATCCACAGTTCCGGAGATCGGTGGCGGAAGCAGGACGTCCCCGTTCGGGTGCTCAGACTGCCACTCGCCCCACGTCGAGGCGGTTCCGGCGTGAACATCGAGACGCTGTTCGGCCTTCGGTCCACAGATCGCCTGCGCCAGCATTTGTGACCAGTACGAGCCGGTCCGGTCGTCGTACATGACCAGATTCCCGTTGTTGCTGACACCGTCTTTGCGATCGGAGAACACTCGATCTTCCTCTTTTGCGGCCGCAGTGTAGATCCCCGGGGGCATCCACAGCAGCCCCGACACGTCGAACACCGCCGTCTCGCCGTCGATTCGCCTCTCCGCTATCATCCCGCTCCGACAGATCGGACAGTACGTCACGATCACGGGTCGGCCGAGGGTGTCATTGACGATCTCGTGGACGTTCAGTATCGTGAGCGGGTACGCCCTGGCTTCGCCGCCGTGCTCTACCCCGATTACTGTCGACTGGCCGTTCAACGGACGGTATCCGTCGGGATCGTCGGGCCATTCCGTCGGTGGGCCGAACGACGGGTCGTCGATCGCCAGGATGCCGTCCGGTTTGAGTTCCTCGCTACAGATCGTCGGCGGCGTCCCCTGCTCTGCGAGTGTCAACGTCTCGATTTCGCCGTCAGTGTCGTCGTTGCCGTCCGACGAACCGCTGTCAGTGTATCCGACGACGCAGCCAGCGGTGGCAACGCTGGCTCCGAGCGCGGTCAGCAGGGCCCGACGCCGCATACCCACACTTCGATCGGATGAACAAAAACCCCGTCCGGCCGTGCGCTCGCCGGACGATTTCGGAGCGCGATCGGTCGATGCCGCTAGTCGAACACCACGTCGACGCCCTCCTCGCGGCAGATTTCGAGCGCGTGTTTGGCTGCCATCCCGGCGGCCTGAGCCGTCCGGTCGGTACCGACGCCGACCTTCAGTTCGATGTCGACCGCCTCCCGGACGTGGTCGATCGCGTCGAAATACCCCGATTCGTCGACCGCGTCACAGACGACAATGATGTTGTCGCCGCCGACAAAGAACGACAGCGAGTCCTGGGCCCGTCGCATGTACTGCATCAGTTCCGCGTACCCCTGCTCGATGTTGATGAACGAATCGAACTCGTTGAGCTGATCGGTGTACTTCCCCGTCGCGTCGTTGACGTCGAAGTGGGCGATCTGTACGTCGTCTTCGCCGCGCTCCGTCTCCGGGATCGGATCGCCGCGCAGTATCTCCGTCCGTCCACGGTCCTGTGCGCTGCCGGCGTCCTGTAGCTGGCTCGTCGCCGTTCCGAGTGCGCTCGCCGGCGAGGGGTCCGTCGCGATGCTCAGGCTTATGCTGACTGGATAGCGGTTTCCGATCGATTCCTGTATCAGGGCGTGGGCGTCGCTGTCGAGCCCGTTGGTGACGGCGACCATGTTGTCGAAGCGGGTGAAAAAGACGTAGCCCTCCCGGTTCCCGAACAGTTGCGAGAGATCGGCGTAGAGCCGCGACTGAAGGGTCTGGAGGTCGACTTCCCGGCGTGGCTCGGGTGTGACGGTCCACGGTCCGTAGTTGTCGATCTGGATGAGCGTTACCTGGGTGTTTGTCACGTGTCGTCGTTCGTGGGGGGCCGATATTTGACTTGTCATCGCCGACGATACGGCCGGAGCCGTCGGCGGTCGGTTAGGACGGACGCCGATCAGGCGTAGTGTTCAGCTTCGAGTTCCCACATGTCGGCCGACCGCATCGCCTCCCCGACGGCCTTGTGGAACGTGACGATGTCCTCGAACTCGGTTTCGTCGACCGCCTCGAAGATGTCGGCAACGCTGACGACCCGTTCGTGGTTCAGCCGGACCGGTTCGTCGCCGTGTTCATCGACGAAATCCGCCGCTTCGAGCGGGAAATCCTCCTCTTCGTCGAGCTTTTTTGCGAGTATTGCTTGTCCGTACTTCCGCATCCCCTCGGAGCCCTCCTCACCGTCGGGGTCGTGTGGCCAATCCATACCTACACCTCCGCGATCCGCAATAAAAGCGTTTCCGCTCTCGACACGTATCCACTGCTGAAACGCTCACAGTATTAAGTAGTCCGGGGTGTGAATCGATGGCTAACCCACTTATGTCCCAAGAGAGTGCCCAGCCCGTCGAAACCGAACAGGTCCTCGAGTTCTGTCTCGGCAACGAAACCTACTGTGTGAGTATCGAATACGTGACTGAAATCGTCGATATGGGCGAACTCACGCCCATTCCGAACTCCCCACCACACGTCGAAGGCGTCATCGATCTGCGGGGAAACACGACCTCGATCATCGATCCGAAAGTCGGCCTCGGCATCGACGGCGAGCTCGGTGATCGGATCATCATCTTCGATTCAACGATCTTCGACGACGACCGATCGGTCGGCTGGGCCGTCGACAGCGTCGAGGAGGTCTCCGATATCGCCTCGGAAGACGTCGACGATTCCCCTGTCGACGAGGAACACATTCGCGGACTGATAAAACGTGACTCGACGTTCGTCGTCTGGATCGATCCCCGGACGGTGAACAACGAGTTCAACGCCGACGAGGATCTCGCGATCCCCGAAACCCAGTAGACCGCACGACGGATCGGCGGTAGCCGTCGAGCCGCGATGATGCGGGCGACCGGAGACGGCCAACCGGCCAACCCCAGCGTGGCGACAACTGTTTTGCCGGCGGCCGACCGGAGTATGGTATGGACGTTTTGGTGAACGCTGCCGTGAGTGCGGACGGAAAACTCTCTTCGCGGCGACGCGAACAGATCGCTATCAGCGGCGACGCCGACTTCGCTCGGGTCGATCGGCTCCGGGCCGAGATCGACGGCATCGCTGTCGGCGTCGGCACTGTCCTCGCCGACGATCCATCGCTGATCCGACACGACGAACCCCACCGTCGCGATCGGCTCGGTCCGGACGCCGACCCGCCGGCTCGGATCGTCGCGGATTCGAAATGTCGAACGCCCCCAAACGCCGACGTGCTGGCCGGCGACGCTGAAAGCTTCATTCTGACGAGCGAAGCGGCCCCCTCTGAGAGACGGAACGCGCTTCGGGGGTCCGGGGCGAAACTCGTTGTCGCCGGCTCGGATCGCGTCGATCTCGTCGCGGCGTTCGACAGGCTCGAAGCGGCCGGGATCGAACGGCTGTTAGTCGAGGGGGGCGGTGAGTTGATCTTCTCGCTTTTCGAGGCCGACCTCGTCGACGAACTCACCGTCTACGTCGGAAACGTGATCTTCGGCGGCCGGGACGCGCCGACCCTCGCCGACGGCGAGGGGTTCGTCTCGGCGTTTCCGAAGCTAGAGCTATCGGGTGTCGAACGGCTCGATTCCGGCGTCGTGCTCGAATGGACGGTTCGCTGACGGCTCAGTGGTCGTGGCCCGTCAGTTCGCCGTAGCTCGCCCCGAACCGATCCTCAAACAGGTCCATCGTCTGCGCTTCGATCTCGCGGTACCGATCCGTATCGCCGCCGTCGGCGTGATGGACCGTCGCGTGGATCCGCTGGGCACAGGAGAAAAGCGCCAGATCGCCGACGATCTCCGCGTCTGATTCGTCCGCCTCGCGCATCAGATCGAGCATCTCCTTCGGGAGTGTCACGTCGCTTTCGTCGTTTTCGCCTTCGATCCGCAGGGTGACCGTTTCCTCGGACATACCTCCCGTTTCGGACGGCAACGGAAGGCGCTTCCGGTGTCTGGCCCTGTCATCCCACCGGAAACGCGATGGCCATATCAAAAACCATGGTGCTATGTCGGCCAATCATCCGGACGCGAGGATGTCCCAGCTCAGTCGTCTGCGGCGGCGTCGACTTTGGGTTCGGCTGTCCGGTCGAATTCTTCGAGGTACTCGTCGGCGTCGATGGCGGCCTTCGAACCCATCCCGCCGGCCGTTACCGCCTGCTGATAGTGGTAATCTACCACGTCGCCGGCCCCGAAGATGCCGGGCACTGCGGTTTCGGTCTGCCCGCCGCCGTCACCGCCGACGGTCTTGATGTAGCCCGTCTCGTCCATCTCGACGCCGGTCCCCTCGAGGTAGTCGGTGTTAGGCGTGTGGCCGATCGCCATGAAGACCGCACCGATCTCCATCTCGAAGGTCTCGGTGTCCGGGTCCTCGAGTTTCTCCTTCGGATGGCCTCCGGGGTTTCGGGCCAGTTCCACCTTCTCGACCCCGTCCTCGGGGGTGCCATTGATCTCGAGTAGCTCGGTGTTCCGAAGGATTTCTACGTCACCCTCGGCTTCGAGTTCCTCGAGCCGGTCGGTCCAGTAGTCCTCGGCGCGGAAGTTCTCGCGCCGATGGGCGACGTAGACCGTGTCGGCGAACTTGGTGAGAAACGCCGCTTCCTCGCAGGCGGCGTCGCCCCCGCCGATGACGAGCATGTCTTCGCCCCGGAAGAACGCACCGTCGCAGGTCGCACACGTCGAGACACCATAGCCCATGAGCTCGTCCTCGCCGGGGACGCCGAGGGTCCGGGCTGATGCCCCGGAAGCCGCGATGAGCGCGTCGGCGGTGTAGACGGTCCCGTCGCGAAGCTCGATCCGGTGTGGCGTCCCGGGATCGACATCGACGACGACGCCGTGATCGATCTCCGCGCCGAACTGCTCGGCCTGTTCTTTCATGTTGTTCACCAGTTCGGGACCGCCGATACCGTCGGGGAACCCCGGGTAGTTCGCCACGTCCGTCGTCAGCGTCAACTGGCCGCCGGGCTCGGGGCCTTCGAGCACGAGCGGGTCGTTGTTCGATCGCGCGGCGTAGATCGCCGCTGTCAGCCCTGCGATCCCCGAGCCGGCGACGACAAGCCGTCGGTGTTCGGCGTCTTCAGTCATAAGCGAACGTAACCGTGCGTCGGGTATGTAGCTTGTGCTGTCTTCGTGAGGCGACCGGGCGCGCTCACGGCGGTGTTACGGCGACGTGCCGGCGAGCATGAACACACCGGTGGCGATCGCGAGGAGAAACGCAGTGCCGAGAAGCATTCCGAGGGCAGCAGTTTCGGTCATCCCGCGTGTGTCCATCCGGAGGGTTGCGGCCATCGTTGCTCCAACCGACGATCCGAGCGTATAAGTTTCCCGGGTCGATTTCAAGCGCCGACTACTCGGCCAGCGCCGTCTCCAGTTCCTGCAGTGCGCGTGTTCCCGTCGCTCGGGTCGTCGGGCACTCGATCGGTTCGGCTTCCCCCCGTTCGATGACGAGGGCGACTTCCCTCGAGAGGAGCCAGTAGGCCAGAACGACGACGACGATCAATCCGGCGAGGATACCGGTAAATACCAGCACGGTCCCGAGCAGGTCCACCGCCCATCCGAGCGTCCGAACGATGGTTTCGAGCTGTCCGGCACCCGGCGCGTCGGGGATTGTGATCAGGCTCTCCGGCGAGACGAACAGCAGAATCGCACCGAGAGCCGAGGCGACGAGGGCGTACAGAAACGCCGACGGAACGTATTCCAGAAGTGCCCGTCCGCCGGCTCGTCGGACGGCGACCCCGGTCGCGTTCGCTCGGTCGACCCGATCGAGGGCCGGATCCCTCTCCGGGTGAAACGTGAGGATCTCTCGGTCGGTGACTGCGACCCAGCCGGGCGATAGCGAGGCGGTCGCCGTCGGTTCCTCACCGGGCGGGAGACAGTCGATCGGCTTCGGGGCCGGCTGCTCGATGTCAACCTCGGCGACGATGCCCGGTTCGGGAACCATATCCGTGGCCATCTCTCGCCGTGTGCTTTCGCGCTGTTCCGCAAGTAGTTTCGGACGATTTCGGGCAGAGAGTGGCTACAGGCTACCGCCGAGGTGATCGGCGATCTCGTGGGCCCCTTCGGCGGCGGCGAGGTCGGGCCGCTCGGAGCGGATGACCTCGATGTCACGCTGGAGTTCCTCGCTCAGCCGCTCCTCTACTTCGTCGACGATGCCGGGCAGACACGCCATGCCGCCGGTCAGGACGATCGGCTTCTCCAAGGCGAGTTGATACACCTTCATGTAGTTGTTCGCCAACTCCGGCAGGAAGCCGTTGGCCACCTCGTCGACCGTCTCGTCGACGTACTCGTTGCAGGCGTCCATGACGCTGTCTTCGATCGTGAACTCGTGGGAACCGCCGCCGGGCTGTTGGATGACGTCGGTGAACGGCTCGAAGTTCTCGAAGTCAGCGTGTTCTTCTTTGTACTCGCGGGCGGTCGTGGGATCGATGTTGACACGCCCCTGCGTTTCCTCCTCGACGTAGTTGGCGATGCGTCGATCGACCTCGTTGCCGGTGATCGATCCCGTAGACAGCGGCGTGAGCTGTTCGCCACGCCGGTAGGCACACACCTCGAGATTGGTCGATCCCATATTGACTGTCACGAAGATGTCGTCGATCGCGTCGAGGCCGTCATCGAACGCCGGGAGCGCACCGCAGAGCGATTCCGGATAGCTCCTGACGAGCTCTTCGCCGATCTGGCTGCCTTCGATGACCGACTCGAGGTTTTCGAGTCCGGCCTCGTTGTCGAGCGTCGGGATCGCGTAGACGACAGCGCTGTTCGTCGGCACGTCGTTGGACTCGATCAGTTCGGTAAAGAACGTCGACGCCGACTCGACGCTTTCGTCGTCCTCCGGCAATCCGGAACGGAGCATGAACTCGACGCGATCCGGATACTCCCGGGCGGCCTCCTCGCCGTAGAGAATCCGCTCCTCACCGGTGAGAACGTCCTCGTACGTCGCGAGACAGGTCAGCGTTCGGATCGTCTCGGTCCCATCGCCGTCGGGTGAAGGGTAGACGACGACTGTTCGTGTGCTACCGAGTTTGACGCCGACGGGGACGACCGCAGATTCATCCGGGTCGTTTTCCTCGCCGCCGCCATCAGTCACTGTCTTCTCTGTCGGTTCGTCGGTTTCGACCGTTTCCTCCGCGTCGGTCGCCTCGTCCGGTTCGGTTTCCGTTTCAGTCATCTCGTTGAACACGTCTCGCGACGGTCTCAAATAAGCTTTCCCGAGTACGGCTACCGAGTCGAGATTATCGCTGGCGACGCCCGGCGAGTCGAGCGACGTACGAAAGGCTTTCGCGGTGGTCAGAGATCCCGAGCGTCCCGCCGCTGGTATCGGCGGGACCGAGACCTGCGACGAACTCCTCGAGTTCGGCCCGGCTCTCCGCCGATAACCACTCGACAGACTCGTAGTATTCGAGCGCCGAGATCGCTCCGTCGTGGCCGGCCTTCGAGACGAGGCTGTCGAGCCATTCGAAGATCTCAAGCTGTGCACTGTAGCTTCCGGGGAGCTCTTCGAGGTACGGCCTCGATATTTCGCCCTCGGAACGGTGAGAAAGGAATTCGAAATCGACCTCGGAGCCGTCGGCTCGCGTCCCTTCCGAGCGCGGTCCGTCTCGGGGTCGGCCTCGGTCCCCGGATCGGGTCGTCTGACCGCGGCTGTTCCTCTGTGGTTCGTCTGAAAACCGCCCGCGCTCGTGTCGCGATCGGAGGTACGCCTCTGGATCCTCCACGGCCGAGACTGCTTCGTCCCTATCCGGCTGCTGCGTGTCGCTGGCCGGCTCCGAATCGGATGCCGTTCGGTGCTCCGTCCCGAGTCCGGAGTGGTCGTCCGAGCGGACCGGATCGTCACGGCGTTGGGATGCCTCACGGGCCGCATCACGCAATTCGCCGAGATCGTATTCGCGGGGGTTTAGCCGGCCCGACATAACGTTACCGTAACTTCGCCGACTGCATAATTAAACCCCGGCTCCGTTTCGATCGCTGTATCGGGGCCGTTTCAGCGCTCGAAATCCGCTGTCGATATCCTCCGTATCGTTTTTAAATCGGAAATCGAACCGACTTGCATGGCAACGCAGGACGCCCGGTCGACGACGCTCCGGGACCTCGGCGTCGACCCGACCGTCGCTGCTCGCGAGCACACGCCCTCGTTGCATCCCCGCGAGCGGTTCGTCCGGTGTACGACCTGCGGCGTGACGGTCCCGTACTCGGTCACCGCCGAAGGACCGATCCGCCGGGCACTAGAGGAGCTCGCTTCGATCCCTTGTGGCCGGTACGAACTCCCGGACGTCCCGGTCGGCGAGCACGTCCCCACCGTCACTCCCGAACACCCGACGAAGGGACGGAGCGTCGTCTGTGAGTCCTGCGGTCGGACGGCCCGCCTCAACGGGGACCGCGAAGCGGTCCTCGAAGACCTCGCGGAGATCCCCTGTATCGCGCGGCTGAGCCACACCGAGTTGAGTTCCCTCGTCTTTTCGCCGAACGCCTTTTCGCCGCCGCTCGCCGATCTGGGGATCGCCAACTGGTACGGTCGGATCGGCGGCAGCCACGGCAACAGTGTCGTTCGTCAGTTCCGACACGACCGATTCCCGCATACTGTGTATGTTCGGTCGGAGCCAGACGGCTCCTATCGGGCGGCCCTCTCGCCGTCGCCGAACACGGAGAGCGAGCCGATCGACAAACTCAATTTCCCGGGTACCGATCCGGATGACCCGGTGGTTCGGAAGGCAGTCGTCAGGTTCGTCACGTTCCTCTCGGCGACCGACCCGCTCACGTCCGGTGAGTTCTCCGAACTCCACTCGGCCTACGAGGAGGCATATCAGAGCCACCGTGACGCCTGGCTGGCCGAGGCCTATGCGAACGCGCGGGAAACGTTCGAAGACCGGTTCGGTGACACACCGGAGGCGTTTACTGACGCGTTCTCGGACAGTGCGGCCGGCACTGAGGAAGTCGTTCGGCGGCTGGTCGGCTCCGGTGGCTTCACTGATCACTCCG
>Ga0102942_1000030_pt1 | contig 41219 bp, 40 predicted proteins | sample SalPon2_C_H2O_MG_FD_78171 | JGI IMG/M metagenome (GOLD analysis project Ga0102942, IMG submission 78171) | Salt pond water microbial communities from South San Francisco under conditions of wetland restoration - Salt Pond MetaG R2_C_H2O_MG | ecosystem: Environmental > Aquatic > Non-marine Saline... | reverse complement strand
TCATCTTTTACTTCATCTAAGACACTCACTCCGTCTGTTTCCATCATCCATTTTTTGCCTATCAAGTCCAGTGCTGTAGGCAGTATATCTACTGATCTCATGTGATCTACGTCAGGGTCTGCGTTCAGGAAAACGGTTGGAACCTGTCCTACTTGATGTGTTGGAGGCGAGTTGTGGCCGTATCTCTGTCTGAACCATATTGTTCCGCCAAGTGTTTCTCCATGGTCTGAAGTAAATATGACAAGAGTGTCTTCATAGATCCCTCTATCTTTTAGTTCCTGTACGTGTCTCCAGAAGTGTTCTTCGACGTTTTCAACTGCTTTTTCATAATTTTCATTTATTTCTTCTCTTGTTTTGTCGTTGTAGTATCCGCTTCCGTAAGAGTATCCTTCAGGTAGCTCGTTCCCGTGGCTCATCACTCCGTAGGGTTCATGAGTCTCCATTGCTCTTTCCATCCATACGAATGGTTCTTCAATATCTTCGAGCTCTTCGGCTTCACCACTTAAATTGAGTACCTGTCTTACAGCTGAATGTTTCTGATCATACATATCAGAGTTTGAAAAATAGTCAAATACAGAGTCTTTATCGAGTACCTGTCCGAAATCCCCTACGTTATGATTCGGAGATTCCAGGCCTGTTACAAGTGAAGCAAATGACTGTGGGCTGTGAAGAGAAGGTGCAAGCGTTTTGATAGCCCCTGATTCACTTTCTTCCTTGATTCTCTCTGGCAAGTGATCATATGAAAGAGCATCAGATACAAATATGAAGAGATTTTTGAATTCGCTCATTCTTCTCCCTCTATCACTTCATTCATCTTGTCATCGAATTTCGAGACAAACTTGTCCCACGTGTATTCCTTACTTCTTTTTTTGCCTTTCCTTCCCATCTCTTTGACTAGTTCTTCGTCATCAACTAGTTTCTGCATGGCTTCTGCCATTTCTTCAGCGTCGTTGACTAAGAGGCCTGTTTCGTCTTGTAGGACTGATTCTGTTGGGCCTCCCTCGTTGACGCTTATGATCGGTTTTTCATATGATCCGGCCTCTATCGGGATGATTCCCCAGTCCTCGTTTATGGCGCAGAAAAGGATGGAGTATGCGTTTCTGTACAGTTTTTCCCATTCCTCGCCAGGAACATCAGACTTGACTGTGACTCCTTCTATTTTTCCTGCTCTCTCTTTGATCTCCTCGAAGTATTCCTGTTTTTCTTCGTTGACTCCTCCGGCTATAACTAGCTCGAACTCTGTATCCGGATTTTCTTCCCTGAACTTTTCGTAGGCATCCAAGGCTAGTTCTTGACGTTTGTAGTAAGCGAATCTGGAGGGATAGAAGAAGTATTTATCGTATTTGTTGCCTTCGTTGTCGCTAGTATCCGCTCCTGGATGATTGATGCTTGTTTTGTCTTTGTGAATAAGATGATCGCTAGTTGCTCTTTCTTGTGTAGTCCGAGAGTTGAAGATAACGTGATCAAATAGTTTCCAAGCCGGGCGTTCAATCGCTTCGTATGTTTTAGTAGCCAGTCTGTAGAAATTACGTTTAATCAGGCCTGAGTTCTCGATCTTGTAACTGTAGATATCTTCGTCGTGTACAGGCCTCAAAGGTGTGTGACAGAATCCGACTAACGGCTTTGAATGGTTCCTGTAATTGATTACTTCGGCGACTCCTCCTGTTGAAACAACAAGAGCGTCGTGTTCGTCCATAGGTAGCTTTGACAACATGGCGCCTAATGTAAATGTAAGGCCTCTGAAGATTTCTCCTATTATAGGTAGGCCTCCTAATTCGACTACGTCATGGTCTTCGAATTCAGAATACGTATCTTCTGGAACGTACTTGTTAGTATATACTGTTATGTCGTGTTCGCTGTTTTCAAGCAGTTTGAGAAGTACTTTTTCTCCTCCGCCTTTGCAGTGGATCCAGGCGTGGTAGATAGCTATATCCATCGTATAGTTATTATTGATTGGTTGCTGTTAAATCATCTTGCCATTGATGAGAGAATACTGAACATGAAACGAAATAATCCTTCAATGAATCGGCCGACTCCCAAGATCATGGCGACGATTAGATTCGCCAATGCTTGGTAAGTATCATCAGCATTCGATCTTTGATCGTGTGAATGACTCACTAAATAACAAGTAAAAAGAAATATTTTTGAAACAACCGAAAGGCCTCTAATTGATTATAGAATAGTAACTACTCCACTTGAAATCAAGGGGTTGTTTTCTCCATTTCTAGCTCAAAAAATTGAAAGAATGACTTAGCTCGAAGTTTGAAACTAGAAATAACTCGAGAGCTTTTTTTCAATCCTAGAGCAGATGGAAACGTTGTGCTAAAGTAGATAGGTCAGTTTTAATTATTGGATCAAAAGTGATCGACTAACTTCCTGTCTCCAGTGCAGATGAAGAGAAGGTAAAATACAGGTAGGCTTGAAAAGTAGTCGCTCAAGGTCTTGAAAGGTGGTTTTGAGGGGTCGGTTTTGACCTACCACCCCTTGATTTCGGGTGGAACAGCGTCTCTGAATCAGGTTTCGACAATATAACACATGTATATTATTATAACATACTTATACTATAATAACACTGTTATATCTTGATCTTTGAACTCTCAGGACTTTTCCACTCGAAATCAAGGGGTGGGGGTGGACCGAACCTTGATTTCACTTGAAAAAGGATTATAAACCTTGGTTTCGAGTAGAAGTATACGGATGTCATCGATCAAAATTGAACAGGGTTTTTCCAGATGCTTTGGCGATAGTTGTGGAGGTGCCAACTGATGTCTCAGGGAGATCTCAAGTCTATGTTTTCGAACTACCTTGAGCAAGAATCAGTCTTCAAGAACAAGGATGCACTTACACCACATTATAAGCCGAATGAGATTTTACATAGGGATCAACAGATCGATGACTTGGCTTCTATACTTGCTCCGGCTTTGAAAGGAAATGATCCAAGTAATGTCTTCCTGTACGGATCTGTCGGGACTGGAAAGTCGCTTATCGTGAAACATGTTACAGAGGAATTGAAGACTGTCGCCAGAAACGAGGAAGTCGATCTGAATATAATTTATATTAACTGTAAGATGAAGAAAGTAGCAGATACTGAGTATCGTTTACTGGCCAAGCTTGCTGAACAGCTTGGGGAAGATGTTCCGAGCACAGGCCTTGCTACAGAAGAGATCTACAACAGATTCTTCGAGGCCCTTCAAGATATGACAGGTGTAGTAATAATCGCATTGGATGAGATCGATGCACTTGTCAAAAAAGTCGGTGACGAGTTCCTTTACAATCTTACAAGGATCAACGATGATCTAGACAACACGAAAGTATCAATACTAGGGATTTCGAATGACTTGAACTTTACAGAGTACATGGATTCGCGTGTCAAGTCCAGTCTTTCCGAAGAAGAGATTATTTTCCCGCCTTATAATGCTATAGAGTTACGGGAGATTTTGAGAGCCAGGACTGATGAGGCCTTTGTTGAAAAGGCCCTCAAAGACGGTGTGATCTCGAAGTGTTCGGCTTTAGCTGCTCACGAACACGGCGACGCTCGTAGAGCTCTAGATCTTTTGCGTGTTGCAGGGGAATTAGCTGAAAGGAGTGAGAAAGAACTTGTTGCTAAAGAACACGTTGATATGGCTCAGGATAAGATCGAGAGGGATCGAGTTGTAGAGACTGTCAAGTCTCAGCCAAAGCAGTCGAAAATTGTTTTGTATACTATACTTGATATGATTGAAGGGACTGAGGAGATCGCTACTGGAGATGTTTATTCACGTTACAAAGAGTTGTGTAGCGAGCTTGATGTCTCCGAGTTGACTCAGAGACGTGTGTCGGGCCTGATCTCAGAGCTCGATATGCTTGGTGTGATCAATGCCAAGGTGATAAGCAAGGGTCGTTACGGAAGAACGAGACAGATCAGTGTCGATCTTTCTGAAAATATTAGAGAGCAGATAGAACAGTTAGTTAGAGATAAGTTCTATCTGTAAGTTGAATGTAGGTTGAAAGTTAACGGGGGAGAAGTTTTGACGGGGGTAAAGAAATGAACAGAGAAGCAGTAAAAGAACTAACAAAGAAAGGATGCATGGTGTCCAGAGAAGCAGCTGAGATACTGACTATGGACGACGTCGAGAGGATCGATAGTCTTGAAGCCACTCCTATGTATGTCTCAGATCAGATGCTTACTTCTATACGTGAAAGAGTCTCTCAGAAAGTTGTAGTATCTTCTACAGGATCAGGCACAACTACTGAGATAGAAAACAATACACAGGAGGAACAGACAGTCAACTCTACAGGAAAAGTTGAGGCCTCTGCAAATACGACACGTAACGAAGAAAATCCTAGTGAAAAGTTATCAACTAATCAAAATAATACTAAAGAAGTTTCTGAGGAAGATATCTCTGTCGAAGCGGAAAATACAGGAAATCAAGTAACTAAAGAGAAAATAGAAGACGATAAAGAAACTAAAGAGGAAGAAAAGATTGAGAAAGAAGTAAATAATGATGAAGTAAAAGATTTAGAGGAAGATAAAGAAGAGTTAGAGGTCTCTGAAAAAACTGTAAGCGAGTTAAGTGATGAAAAGTTAGAGGAGATTTATAGGGAACGTTCCAGCCACTTCAAGAAGGATAAAGTCGTCACAATTAAAGATGATAGGCGTCGAGATGAGGTAGATACTAAAGTAGAGTTAATGGATGATTACGAAGTTTCAAAATCTGAGAAAGATGTTCCTGAGTTCCTTGGGTACTTCAATGATCGTTATGATAAGATGAAGAAGCTCTTGATGAGGAGGAATGAGCTTGCTTCTGCGACAGCGATCCAGAGGCTGGAAAGGAGGAGTGAAGGTGATGAAGCGGCGACTGTTGGCCTTGTAAAAGATAAGTACTCGACTAACTCCGGTAAATACATTGTTACTTTGGAGGATAAAACAGGTTCGTTTAAAGCATTAGTGGGGGAAAGAGAAGGCGATAAGATAGTTCAGGACGAGATGATAGGCGTACACGGCAGTATGGGTGGAGATATCATTTACGCTAACTCGGTTGTTAGAGCTGATCTTCCTATCCCTGACGGTGTCAAAACTACAAAGGACAACGTCTCCGCAGCTTACATCTCAGACTTACATATCGGCTCTAAGGATACTTTACATGATAGATTGGATCGTTTTGCTGAATGGCTCAACACAGAAGAGGCCTCTCACATAGGTTATCTGGTTATGCCTGGTGATGTCGTTGAAGGGGTAGGTATCTATCCAGGACAGAAAGAAGAACTAGAAGTAGCTGATATCTACAAACAGTACTCAAGATTCGAGGACTGGATCGAAAAAATCCCGAGAGACATACAGATAATAGTAGGCCCTGGGAATCACGATATAACTAGACTGGCTGAGCCTCAGCCGACAATTGATGAGAAAGTTTTCGATAAAGTCAATGACTTCAATAACTTTCATCTGGTTAAGAATCCGCAGACGGTCAGATTACATGGTATAAGATCTAAAGGGATAAACAACTTGATGTATCACGGTTATAGTTTCGATGATCAGATCGATGCAATAAAAGAATTGAGAGAAAACGCGTATGAGGAGCCTTATCGTGTCATGGTAGATCTACTTAAAAGAAGACATTTAGCTCCTATCTATGGGTCTAATCAGCTTTCACCAGAGGCTACTGATCCTATGGTGATCGAAAGAAAACCGGATATTTTTGTAGCCGGACATCTACACTCTCACTCCAATTACAGCTACAAAGGAGTGAATGTTATTGCAGCGAGTACTTTTCAGGCTCAGACAGATTTCCAGAAAAGGGTTGGCCACGAACCAGATCCCGGAAAAGTCACTTTAGTAAACTACAAGACCAGAAATACAGAGGTGAAACAGTTCTGACAGATCTCGTGGAATCAGTAGATAATATAACTGGTGAAAGAGTTGCAGTGCTTGACATGGGAGGCACTCTCGTAAGAAGTCATTATGTTCTATCCACAAATTCCGAGATAAATCAGGCGCTAGGTGTTCCAGAAGCCCAAGACAAGAAAACTTACATAAACCACTCTGACGATGAAGGAGAGTTAATTGATCACTCTGCTCACGCTGAAGATCTTTCTTCAGCTATAAGAGGCGAGGATACAAGTATTGAGGACTATCTAGAAGGAAGAGAGTTAGTTATGCAGGATAGAAAGCTTTTCCATGGTGCGGACATGTTTATAGATGATCTTCAATCAGAAGGATACACTACTGTAGTGCTTTCCTCGGCACCACCATTAGTCACTATGCCTCACGCAAAGGAGATAGAAGCCGATTTCGTGTACAAGTGGAAGAGCTTTAGATTTGATGATGAGGGCGATTTCGAAAGCATATTTGTTAATGAAGAGGCCTCTAAAGGAAAGCAAGAAGTAGTAGCTGCATTACAGCAAGATGGAGCAGAAGTAGCTTATGCAGGAAACGGGGTAAACGATTTAAACGCTAAAAGACAGGCTGACTACGGTATAATACAATCATGGGATGAGGATCCTGAAGATGCCTTTGCAGAAGCCCTTGAAACTCTTTCAAATAATGGGAGTAGATTAAGAGAGGTAGAAAAAGTATGAAAACAGAGGAATATTTTGAAAGGATAGAAGAGAAAACAGATGAGGCCTACGATGTAGCAGAGGAGGCTAGAGATCAATCAAAAGATCCTGAGCAACGTGTTGATATTCCTGTTGCCCGTGATCTTCCGGAAAAGGCCTCTAGTCTTGTTATAGCTGCGATGTTTCCAGAGTTAGAGGATGCAGGTGTTCCTGAAAGGATCAGAGAGTTAGAAGACGAGTATGGTAAAAACGATGAAAGAGTGGCTTTTTCTATAGCAAGGGAAATTGCACAAGGAGGTTTCCACGAGTTTGATGAGTTGGAAAAGGCCTGTAATGCTGGTATCCGTGTAGGAGTCAGTTACATGACGGGAGGAATCACAACTGCTCCTCTTGAAGGAATCGGAGATATCAAGATACGTGAAAACAATGATGGGACAGAGTATATCGCTATGTATTATTCTGGACCTATCAGGTCTGCTGGTGGAACGGCTTCTGCGATGTCTGTGCTCTTAGCCGATTATGTGAGGCTTGGAGTTGAGTTAGATGGGTACAAGCCTTCTGAAACAGTTGTAAACAGATATGGAGCAGAGGTAGAGGATTACTACAATCGTGTGACTGCAAAACAGTACAATCCGACTCGTGAAGAGACGGAGATGATCGCGGATAATGTTCCTGTAGAAGTTACAGGCTCTCCCACTGAATCTATAGAGGTTTCTAATTACAAGGATCTGGAAAGTATAGATACTAACAAGATCAGAGGAGGAATGTGTCTAGTTTACTTGGATGGATTGCCGTTGAAGGCCTCTAAGATCAAGAAAAGAATAGAAAAATGGGGTGAAGAGTTCGGACTAGAGCATTGGGAATGGATAGGAGAGTATCTAGAACTTCAGAAAGAGATTCACTCAGGCGGAGACGAAGGTGATGGAGAGAAAAAAGAGTCAAAGTACACTCCGAGCGACAAGTATCTCGGCTCTTTAACGGCTGGAAGGCCTGTATTCGCTCATCCTGGGAAGAAAGGAGGCTTCCGTTTAAGATACGGGCACTCGAGGACTAACGGGTTAGCGGCTGTTTCCTTCCATCCTGCGACTATGGAGATATCAGAGAGATTTATTGCGATAGGAACACAGCTCAAAATCGAGTTCCCGATGAAAGGAACAGTAGGAACTCCTTGTGACTCGATTCATCCGCCGATAGTGCGTCTTGAATCAGGAGAAGTGAGAAAAGTCGATACGCGTGAAGAGGCCCGTGAGATAGAGAATGAAATCGAGGAAATTCTTTTCCTTGGAGATATGCTTGTTCCGTTTGGAGAGTTCATAGAGAACGGGAAAAAACTGATACCGTCCGGATACGTCTCCGAGTGGTGGGACAAGGAGCTTGTAAAACAACTCGAAGAACAGGACGTCAAACTCGGAAAAAGTTTCGAAGACAGGGATCCAACTCCAGAGGAGGCTTTCAAAATCTCAGATGTACTGGGGATCCCTTTACATCCTAAATGGACTCATCACTGGCGGGAGACTTCTGCAGAGAAGTTTAAAGCACTTTATCAAGATCTGAAAGAGGGAGAAATCACTTCTTCTAAAGCGATCAAGGCTCTTGAAGACATTCTATGTGAGTACAGATTAGAAGATGGAGAGGCTAAAGTAGAAAAACAACAGTTAAAGGTGCTCAAGAAACTCCTAGATCTTGAAAACGATCATAGCGATAAATTAGAAAAAGTAGAGGCCTCGGAGGATATTCCTGAGTTTATAGAGGAGGTTTCAGGTATAGAAGCCAGGACACAAGCTCCTCATTACATCGGTGCCCGGATGGGAAGGCCGGAGAAAGCCCAGAAAAGAACTTTGAATGGCAAGCCTATGCTTCTATTCCCTTGTGGAAAGAATGAAGGAGGCAGGATGAGAAATCTTTCCGAGTCTTACAGGAAAGGAACTGTAAATGAACAAATAATACATAACAGGTGTCCTGAATGCAAGGAGATAACTTATTACGCTTTTTGTAGGGAATGCGATGTTCCTGCGGAGCCTCGATGGTTCTGTACGGACTGTGGTAAAGAATTCTCTGAAGAAAGAGAGTCTTGTTCAGCATGTGGAAATGAAAGATTGAACAGGTACAAGAGAACAGATATCGATGTAGAATCGATGATGGATGATGCATTAGACAATCTGGACATGAAAGTTCCGCCAGAATTGATGAAATCTTTCCGAGGAATGACATCCAAGCATAAACACGTCGAGCCTATCGAGAAAGGCCTGTTAAGACAGAAATACGAATTATACGTCAATAAAGACGCAACGGTCAGATACGATGCTACTGACATCCCTATGACTCATTTTAAGCCAAAAGAAATCAGTGCATCTATCGAGAGACTGAAAGAAATAGGCTACAGTAAAGATAAGGATGGAAATAAATTAGAGGATCCTGATCAAGTCGTTGAATTGAAGCCTCAGGACATTGTTATTCCAGACTCAGATAACACATTGTCCGCAGCAGACTACATGATGCGTGTAGCAAACTACGTTGATGATCTGCTCAATAAGCTTTATGGGCTGGAGTCCTTCTATGATATAGAAGAGAAGGAAGATCTTGTAGGAGAACTTGTTGTTGGATTGGCTCCCCACACGTCAGGAGGCACAGTAGGACGTATAATCGGTTTTACTGAAGCCAAGGGTATCTATGCTCATCCATATTGGCACGCAGCGAAGAGAAGAAATGCTGACGGTGATGAGGATGCTATCATGCTTATGATGGATGGGTTATTGAACTTTTCACGCCAGTTCCTTCCGGATATGACAGGGGCAAGGACTATGGATGCGCCGTTGATTCTTTCTACTGTGTTGAACGCTGATGAGGTGGATGATGAGGCCTGGGCGACTGAAACAGTTGACGAGTATCCTTTGAGTTTCTATCAGGAGACACAGGAGTACAAGAAGCCGTGGGAGATTGATACAGAGATAGAGATTGGAGAGGATATTGTTCACAGTGATGAGCCTTTTAATCATGGCTATACTCATGAAACAAGCACTGTTGAGGACGGGCCTAATCAGTCAGAGTACGTAACGTTGGATGAGATGAGTGAAAAAACAAGCGCTCAATTGGGTCTTGGTGAGAAGACTAAAGCGGTGGATGAAGATAAAGTAGCGGAGTTGTTGCTGGATAAACACTTTGTGCCGGATATCAAGGGAAATCTAAGATCTTTTTCCAGTCAAAAGTTGAGATGTGTGGATTGTAATGAAAAATTCAGGAGAGTTCCTTTGACTAATCAGACGATCGCTCCATCTGGAAAGGAGACTGCGGAATGTCCGAGATGTGCTAATGATCCGGACAAGACGGGTGCCGGGAAGATTCTTTTAACTATCTCCGAAGGAACGATCAAAAAATACATGCAGCCTTGTAAAGATATAATGGAAAAGTATGAGATCAGTCCTTACAAGCGCCAGGAGATACAGATACTGAACAGAACAATTCAATCCCTTTTCGGAAAATCTGACAGGCAGTCAGGACTGAAACAGTTCACATAAAAAGACTCGATAAAATTCACTTCTTTAGGTATAGGGTTAAATGCCAACTTTTGAAGATTTCACTAAAGACGATTATTCGGAGCTTACACGTGGAGTTAGATGGTTCGCTGATAGAGATGATCTGGATATTAGCGCTGTTCGTGAAGATGGCGAAGTGATCGGCGGATCAGTAATAGTGAATGAAGAGGATTATTCTGTTTTAAGATATATAGAAATCGATCCCGAGTACAGAGGAACGGAGGCCGATGGAAAATCTCTTGCTCGACGTATTACAGAGTTCGCGCTTGCTCGCGTGCCTGAAGATAGAACTATCTACGCTCAGGGAACTAATGCTAACGGAAAAACACAACATTTGATGCAGGATGAAGGATTCGAGTTTTCAGGCCTAGGGATTGATAGAAGTTTAAGTGAAGTCATGAAAGATCCTGGAGGAGGATTTAACATAGATCTCTGGAATTTGGGGAATGATGAAGAATTAGAGGCCTATGTCCCGGATGCTTTACAGGATTTTGTAGATGCATCGCTTCGTGATCAGAGAGAAGTAACTTATCTTGAACCTGATGATTCTGAAATCCATACTGCCTCTATGAATATAATAGATACGGGAGGAAGAGATAAACATGGCAGAACAGTTAAAGTCGATATTGGCAAAGGAAGTACGTTTTTACATCATATTAAAGGCGGTTTTAGTATTTTAAGATCTTCAGATGACTGGGCTGAAGTTGTAAATATAGATGTTACAGAACCATTTGCATACGAACTTTCTTCAGATTTCTTGGAGGCTGGATACAGGCCTGTAAACATGACTCCTGAAGTAGCTGGAAACAGGTTGAGGATGGCCAAAATACATGAGGATGTAGGTCGTTACGGACTGACTCAAGGAACTATGGATGTTATAAAGGAGACAGGCCTTGATTATGAGATAAAAGAAGAGGATGAGCTGTCCAGCGATGTAGTCTTTAGATCTTGAATTTTTTGAAGTCTTACGGAAAAACCCAAGATTAATAGTTTTCCTAGATCAATTACTGTATCATGGATGAAAAAGTAGAACTCAAGGAAGTGATGACTGAAGGCGTAATAGCCATTGAAAAGGAAGAAAACGTTGTTTCAGCTGCTAATCTACTCGAAGAAGAGTATATAAGAGGCCTAGTTGTTGTAGACAACGAAGACGCAGTTGGCGTTGTTGTTTGTCGTGATATAGTTTATCAAGTAGTAGCGGAAGGCCTTGATCCTAGAGAGACAACTGTAGGAGATATAATGAGTACAGATCTTATCGTTGCAGAAGAAGATGAATTATTGGATGATGTCGCTATGGCGATGACTCAGAACAATGTCTCTAGAGTCCCGGTTGTACGTGGAGATATGCTTGTTGGGATTGTTACACAGTCTGATATCTTGCGTGCATGGCCAGGATTCGCAGAGATAATGAGTGAAGATGTTGAGATGGATGCAGAGGCCTCTGCAAGATCGACTTCTCGTTCAGGAGTCTGTGAAGAATGTGACAATTACTCGGAGAGTTTGGAACAGGCTGAAGGACGCTGGCTCTGTGAAGAGTGCCGTTAAAAATCTTTCATCTTTATTTTTCTCTTATAGTTTTTGAGAAACTGTGTTTGGAAAGATAGTTTTTTACACGAGTCCAAGTAATCAGTAGTTAATGGAGATCACTGAAGAAGTAGGACGTCGACGTCAGAAAATAGTATTAGACAATCCTGGCAGAGCTTACTCTGAGATAAGAGATCTCCTTAAACACAGACTTTCATACGATGAAGTCGTTGAAGAACAGTACTTCAACGACGTGGATGAAGGCCGTATACGTTCAGAGGTCAAACTGGTTGAAGGATTCGACAAGTTTACTGAAGAAGTAATCGAGATGCATATCTCCATCGATAAAGACGAAGGAACTATGGAACTGCAATTGAAAGGCAAAATGGTGACAGAGTACCCTACAGAGAAAAAATATCAGCAAAGCCTCTGGTACTACGCTTACCGTTCGCTATTCGACAAGTTTATCTACGGAGAGACCCGAGGAGGATACGAACACGCTATAGAAGAGGATCTTGATCAAATCGTCCGCCTTGTTAGAGAAGACTTGGAGGAGGGATTCAATGGTTAAGTTTGAAGAATCACTTACGAAGAGAAGCGACCATTTCTTTGTGAAAGAAGATCCTGCAAGGATATACAGAGGCCTGAGAGATATACTTGTAAACGAGTTCGACGTTGACAGGATAGAAAAAGGGAAGATGGAGTTTAACGTCGCCAAGCCAAAAGATAGGTTAAGGCTTCACGCCTTCAAGGAGAAATCCACGCATACAGTTATTCACTGGAGGCTTTCATGGAAAGCGAAAAAACCTAAAAAGATCTATAGGATGCAGAGGGACGAAAACATTCTTAAGGCCCGTGTACAGACTACAGGAGAGGTAGTGACTGTTTATCCTGGTGCTAATCCAAGTATGATTGGTCCGAAGAAGAAAATGCAGTACCCGCAGACACGCATAGATAATTCGGGTCTTCAGGCTGAGGAAACTACTGCTTTCCAGCGTTCAAAGTTTTACAAGATTCTAGTCGGTATATGGTATAACAAGTTTTACAGTAAAGAAATCGAAAAATATGAGGAAGAAGGAGATGAGGCTATTGTTCATCTTCACAACTTGATGCGTGAAAAATTTGGAGTAGAACCAGGAATCGCGAAGACTGGGGCGTCAGAATACACCCCGCCGTGGAGGTAAACTAAAAATGTCGGATGGAGAAGAAAACAATGGTATTGACAGGTTCTTGAAGCGTTTGTTCAATAAGATGGAACGTGAGGAAAGTGATGAGCCGGGTTTTTTCGGAAAACTGGCCTGCTGGTTCCATTTTCCAGGCACTGAGAAAAGCGAGTGGGAAGAACATCATTTCCATGAAATAGATGATATCTGGCATCACGAAGAGATTTTTTCTGGCGATAAGTTCCTGATTGAGAACGCTACAGAGTGGTACGAGAGTCCTAACGTGCCGACTATCTACGCTGATCACAAATACATCTTCAGCAATAACATGGGGATCTCAAAGCCTTTCGAGACTTATTACGAGCAGAACGTTGACTCAGGCGAGTTCAGGTCGACTATGGAGGCCTATGATAGTCTTCCGAGCGGTAAGGGAGAACTGACTCTGGAGACCAATATCTGGACTAAAAGCCCGCCAAGCGGAGAAAACGATTTTGCGATGGTTGATTACAGCGTACAGCTTTTCGTGGAATACGACTTACCAGATGGCATTGATTTTCTGCCAAGGTTCCTAGCACATCCGTTGAACAAGCTTCTCCAACACTACTTCTTGAATTATATCGGAGAAGAGATGCTGGAATACGACATAGAGTACGCACGGGAAAGAATGATAGAGTACTACGAATATATTAGAAAATACCACGGAGAAGAACCTGTTCAGACACGTTCAAGGAGGGAAAGCTTCGATCCAGGAGATGAGGGAGGAACATTTTTCAATTAACCTTTACCGTTTTAACATTCCCCCGGCAAAGAACTGTCAAAGGCTGTCCTTAAGTCAGCATGCATGAACGAGGCCCGTAAAAGGTAGTCTCTATGATTGTACTGTGTTAGAGGGCAGCCACATGCTATATCTATTATGACAGAACTCTACATCAAGATAAAGCCAGACAGCAAAGAAATCGATGTAGACACGGATAGTCGTATAATAGAGATAAAATTGACTGAGAAAGCAGAAAATCAGAGAGCTAATACTCAACTGCTTGATTTGATAGGACAGAGGACTGGCGAAGAGGCCTCTATAAAGAAAGGCCACAGATCAAGAAGAAAGAAAATCAGAACAGATCTAAGCGAGGAACAGTTCAGGAAAAGATTGGAGGAGTAAAAAATTATGGGAAAAGTATCACAGAACTCGGCGAATTACATAGTAAAAGCACGTATTAACTCAAGCGGAGTAATAAAGAAATCAGATGTAGTTGGAGCTGTTTTTGGCCAGACAGAAGGCCTTTTAGGAGAAGATCTGGATTTAAGAGAGTTGAGGAATAAGGGAAAAGTCGGAAGAATTGAAGTAGAGCTTGAAAGAGATTCGGGTTCGACTGAAGGAGTGATGGAGATCGCTACTTCACTTGATGCTCCGGACACATCTATTCTGGCGGCTTCGCTGGAAACTATAGAGAAGATAGGTCCGACAAACGCAGATATCAGAGTTGAAGACGTTTCCGATGTGAGATCCTCGAAACGCGACTATATTGTCAAGAGATCCAAGCAAATACTTTCAGATATAAGAAGCGAGAATCCTGAGATGAGCGATATCAAACAGGAAGTAAAGCAGGAAGTAAGACAGTCAGAAGTCATAGATTTCAGAGGCTTTAAAGCAGGACCTGACGTCCATTTCTCCGATGAAATGATTCTTGTTGAGGGAGAGGCCGACGTCAAGAATCTTGTCAAACACGGAGTGAAAAATGTCGTTGCGCTTGGAGGAACATCAATTCCAGAAGGAATAGAAAACATCACGGAAGACAGACAAGTAACTGCTTTTCTTGACGGCGATAGAGGCGGAGATCTGATTTTAGAGGAGCTTAATGAAAAAATTGATGTAGAATTTGTTGTCAGGGCGCCGGATGATATGGAAGTCGAGGAATTAAGTGAAAAAAAGATTTACGAGGCTTTGAGAGACAAGGAAAACTCTAAATACGTGGAAGAGCCTGAAACAGAGGAAGAGATAAGTGAAGAAGTTAAAGAGGCTTTTAACTCTGTTATGGATGGATTAGTGGCGACTAGAGCCTTGAATGTTGTAGATGAAGACTTTGAAGTCGTTGATAGAATGCCGGTAGACAGGAAATCCACTGATTTAGATGAGGCTTTTGCAGTGCTTGCTGATGGAGAAATAGATGAAGAGCTTGTTGATTTTGCAGAAAATCTTGATGCAGGATATGTTGTAGGAAGAGATAGAAACGCTACAGCGAACTCATCAGTTCTTGAATTAGTGACTGCCGATGAACTCTGATCTTTTTATCTGAATACCTTCTCAGATATCGTTACAACGGCTTCAGAGAGCTCTCTCACGTCTTTCCTCAAGTCTTTTACTTCGTTTTCGAGAGCCTCCATATGTACTTGATTAGAGGCCTCTGTGACTTCACCGGATTTGAGTTCTTCAACTTCGTCCTCTAATTCGTCAAGCCTCTCGACAGTGTTTATATCCTCTACACGGACATCTTCCTCCTCTTCAGAGGCCTTTATCACGGCGCTTTCAATTTCCTGATATCTATTGTCGAGAGTTTCCTGTTTTTCCCTCATCTCTAGTAGTTCGTCTTGGAAAGAGCCGAGATCTTCACGGACATCTTCCTTGAATTCATCTGATACTGTGTCTTCGTCCTCAGATTCTTTGTCGTCCATATCTTCTAATCTATCCACTAATTCTTCAAATCTGGAAGCAACATCTTCAAGGCCTTTTCTTGAAACGTTCCCTGATTCTATCTGGCTTTTGATCTGGGAGATGTTATTCTCCAAACTGTCAGCAACTTCCTGTTTTTCTATACTATCTTTTTCTTGAGAGTCGAGACTTTCTTTTTGTGTGGCTTCTCCTTTTTCGTTCTCGTTTTCTTCTTGTTCAACTACCTCTTTTCGATTTTGTCCTTCAGATTTTTTGAACTCTTCCTTAACTTTGGAGGCCTCTTCTACTGTCTCCTGTAAAGTCTTATCCATCTCCTCGAATCCTTCAGCAAGCTCTTGAGCATTGCCTTCATTTGCTTCGTTCTTCCTTCTTTCTCTATTTTGATTATTGAACTTTGGTTCAAGTTCTTCATTTTTTTGTTGTGCTTTGTTATCATCTGGATCTTGGAACTTAGTTGGCCCTCTATCCGTCTCTGAGAAACTGTTTTCTGAATCAGTTACTTTTCTCCATTCGCCTGAAGATCCTGAGAACTGATCGTTCTCCTGAAAAGCTTTTCTGGAGCGGGACTTATGCATCTCGGCAACTTCTTCATCTGGATCCTTATGTTCTCCGCGGGAGAGATTAGTTTTATCCGCGAAACGACCAAACTTGCTGTTAAAGCCATCTTCATCGTCTTTAGAGTCATCGCCGATAAACGGAATCAGTCCCATAGAATTTTTTCACACTCCACACAACAAGATTACAGTTCCCTCAATAAAAATGTAGCCGATCAACTGGAAACAATAAAACACTCAAACACACCATTAAATCACAGAGGCCAATTCAAGTAAAAATGAATATTAACGACTTTATCTGGCAATACATAGCAGGCCCTATAATAGCCGACGCACAGAACACATCATCAGTCACAAGGAACGGAGTAGAGGCCTTCACAGGATACAATCCGGTAAATACAGTACTGTGGGCCATAATTGCCACGGCAATAGTTTATGGACTGCACAGACTTGCCAGGAAGTATGAAATCGAGTTGACAACCGAAAAAGTAATCTATTCACTGCCTTTCATAGTTCTCGGAGGATTACTGAGATTTATAGAAGATACAGTGATAATCAACTATCCCTACTCTGTAATTTTGATCACTCCGATAATTTATGGTGTTATACTGTTGCTTTATCTGGCTAGCTTCATTTTATCCAGAAAAATAGCAGTAAAAACAAAGTTGAGTGAAAACAAAATCTTGCTGTATCAGGGATTGATTTTGCTTGCTTTGCCATCACTGGCTGTAATTAATTACTTTGCCAGTAACTCATTTAGACTTGAACTTGTACTAGCTGTTTTGGCAATCCCGTTGATCCTGACAGGCCTCTACAGGTACGCTGTACAGGACAGTGAACTGGATAAAAACTCGTATATCTTGATTTTATTCAGCCAGCTATTTGGCGGAACAGCCAGTATGATAGCTGTTACACAGGGATACGATCAGAAACAGTTGATCACACAGATCTTTACATCTATTTTCGGGCCTTCGGGTGTTTTGATCGCCAAACTGGGGCTTTCAGCACTTGTTATTTACGCTCTTCTGGATACTGAAGACAAAGAATTAGAGGCTCTGGCTGTCTTTGTTTTAACGATTGTAGGCCTGGGTACTGGTCTGCGTGTTTTCCTGAGGATGCTGGCCGGGATCTAGAAGATAGATTCAAAAACAAAGCTGTGTAATACATAGTAATATGGGTTTTCTTTGCATCGATATCGGAGGAACAAATACTATTCTGGGAGCTGGAAACGGAGATTTTGAAACAGTTGCCAAGTACAGAACGTCTGAATTCATAATGGATGTTTCAGGAAAAGTGAATCAGGCCCTAGAAGATACGCATCTGAGTGAAGACGATATACAACAAACTGCTGTAGCTGCTGCAGGCCCGATAGATAGAGAGAAGATGGTGTTTTATCCGCCCAACATCTCCGATGAAATCGGCATGGATAAAATCGACTTGGGAAAAGCACTGGAAGATTTCGGAGATATAACTATAATAAACGATTGCACATCCGCAGTACTCGGAGAGTACCACTACGGAGAACACAAATCAGAAAATCTGATCTACGTGACTGTTTCCTCTGGAATAGGAGCGGGAGCAGTTCTGAACGGACAGCTTATCCAGGGAGCTAACGGAAACTTTGCAGAAGTAGGCCACATGCAGATAGAAAATAGCCTGGAATGTGGATGCGGAGGAAAAGGACACTGGGAGGCCTACTCTTCAGGAGAAAACCTTCCAAGGATGGCAGAAACACTTTTCGACGCCGAGTACGAAGACGCAAGAGAAATATTTGATAAAAGCGAAGAAGATGATCTAGAGGCCTCTAAAGTAATTAAGAAGATGCAGGAAGTCAATAAAAGAGCAGTAGCTAATATCGTAACGATGTATAATCCAGATAAAATAGTTTTTGGAGGTGCAGTAGCTTTAAATCACCCTGATAAAGTCGTGGAGCCTCTCGAAGAACAGATAGAAGAATTAACTGTCAACGAAGTACCTGATATAGGCCTCTGTAGCCTGGATGAGAAAGCAGTCATACATGGGCTGAGAGCAGTATGTAACGGGAAATAATGTGGATAAAAAATCGTTTAGAGGCCTTTTAAGGCCTCAATTTTTGAATTAAAAAATATTTTTATTCTGAGACTTCTGCTACATCTCCTAAAGTAGCGCTTCTTTCGTCGCCGGAGTCAGTTTCTACGTCCGAAACTGAAGGATTCACGTAAAGCTCGATGCCGAATTTTTTCTCGAGCTTGGAGGCAAGAGATTTCTCTGGCTTGAGGTCTTCTCCTTCTATCTTCTTGATTACTGACTCTTTCTCGTTCAGACTGTCTGCTACTTCCTTTATAGAGAGCTTCTCTTCTTCACGGGCGTTTTTGATCATATCTCCGTAGTTAGAGGCCAGTACTTCCGAACTGGTCTTGGATGAAGTCCTGCTCTTTTTCTTTTTACGCTTCTTCTTTTTGGACTTTGTCTCAACTGTCTCGCCCATATCAGCGCAGGAATCACAGACTTTCAAAGTTGCTCCTTCGATTTTAGCTTTTTTAAGAGAATCAACGTCCCTTCCACAAAGTTGACATGATGCCATTTTTCAATTCACAGATCCTTATTTACTAACTGATTCAAAGTTCTCAATTTTTCCACGTAACACATACATTATCGCTAAAACATTAAAATACCTCCCCAGAACAGCGAATCTCATTTAATTTAAATAAAGAGGCCCTCAAATTTATCCGTACTAAAACTATTTTTAGTGATCCAAGATGAATAAAGCGTTCAATGAACTGATTGAATATAATTTAGAACATGCAAAACATTTTGAAAATCGTTTCAATGAGTTACAGAACTCACAGAATCCTGAATTCGTTACAGTATGCTGTTCGGATTCCAGAGTTTTACAAGACCACATGTGGGGAAACGAGCATCCTGGAAAGATATTTACATGCTCAAATATAGGCAACAGAGTCTCACAGAAAACAGAAAAAGGAGAAAAAGTCTCTGGAGACCTACTTTATCCTGTAGAACACACTGAAACAGATACAATCATAGTAACAGGACATACAGGGTGTGGGGCAGTTACAGCAACGTATAAAGACATCAAAAAAGACTTAGAAGAACCAGAAGGAATCAAACACTGCATAAGAAGCATTAGAGAGAAAATACAGGACGGAGTAGAAAAACTTCCTGAAGGCCTCTCAGAACAGGAAGCAATCAACTATTTAGTAGAATACAACGTTGACAAACAGATAAAATTCCTCAAACAAAGTGATGACATCCCGGAACATTCAGATATAGTAGGCCTTGTATACGACTTCCAGGACGTATACACACAGCAAAGAGGCCGGCTACACATCGTAAACATCAATGGGGAAAACAACGAGAAACAACTCAAAAACAAACATCCAGAACTCGAGAACAGAATCAAAAGACTCTGGAACTACTGAAGTTTCAATCTACTGTTATTTTCCCTTTTCTTCCTTCTATCAAGAAAATATGTTTAAACAGAGGCCTATAATTTACATAGTATAATGGCGGGACTAGTCGGCTGGTGGCCTCTCCACGAAAACTCAGGAACGAAAGCGTACGATCTCTCCGGAAACGAGAATCACGGATCATTGAACGGCGGAATCACACAAGGAGTAGCTGGCAAAGGAGGTCTCACGAGTTACAGTTTTGACGGGAATGATGATTATGTGGCTTTGAGTACTATTCCTTCAAAGTTGCAGTTAGGTAATAATCAGTCTTCTACTATAGTGTCGTGGGTGAAGATTGGTGACGGCGGAAGCATAAACAAAATAATTTCTGCCCGGAATAGTAATTCTAGGGGTTTTGTATTAAGTGTTAGGGATTGGGATGGTGATGGAGATCAAGAGGCTTCTATTTATTTTAGAAATCCCAGTAATGGAAATTCTGATTATTATGCAGGTGAGACAAAAATTGATGATGGAGAATGGCATCATATCGTAGGAATGAGGGTTGGTGTTGATTCTAATGATAACAGTGAATTCAGGTTATTCGTTGATGGTGAAGAAGAATCTCCTAGCACTGAGAGTTATCAAGGAGCAGGAACATTCACTGTATCGTCAAGCTTTGATATAGGTAGAGAATCAAACGGTGGAAGTCATTTGAAAGGACTTATCTCTGATGCAAGAGCGTATAATCGTGCCCTCACACCAGAAGAAGTTCAGGAATTGTATAAATGGGGGTCAGGAGACTACGTTAGGCCTTTGAATGATCAGAATAGTCCTTCGGCAGTAAGTAGGTGGGCCTTTGATGGAGATGCCACTGATTCTTGGGGTAATAATAATGGTGCAAATAATGGAGGGGGTTATGAGAGAGATTCTATTCGAGGGAAGTCTCTGAAATTTCAGAGAAGCGACAATGATTATGTGAGTACTCCGGTTTCAACTATGCCTGTTTCAGGTTCTTTCTTTGTATGGGTTAAAAGTATGAATGAGGGAACTAGACAGGTAGTATGGGAAAATTATGGTGGTTCTGGAGACGATCTTTTCTTTGAATTGTTTACTGCTGATGGAGATATCAGGGTTATAATAGATCAGTCAGGTGAGAGAGCCTTTGCTAATGGTTTGAGCGCTGGTGCTTGGCATCACATTGGATATACTGTTGTTAGTTCTGGTATTTCTCTATATCTGAACGGAAGGAAAGTTGATTCGGTCTCGGGACAAAGTATTTCCGACATAGATAATGGAAATAATTTTTATTTAGGTACTAGGCCTTCAGATAATTCATTCAATAACTTCGATGGGTTTATGGATGATGCTCGATTATACAATCGTGCTCTTTCTCCGAGTGAAGTCTTCGAGTTATACAGATGGGGGACTAGAGGCCGTGACTTGAGGAAACAGCTTGTGAATCAGAGATGATTTTTTGTGTCGGCCTGTGTAGAGGCCTTTAACAGCCTTTTTATCACGTGTGTTGAACAAAACTTGTTTTAGAGGCCTGTTTGAAGGTGTTTTCTGGGAGTATGCCCCGTACCTATAAAAAAGAGGACTGACAATACCTTATTGGAGGATTTCACAATGGTAGATGTACTTAAGAAGTCTGGCGTCCGTGACGCAGCTGATGGAGTCAACGTTGGCTCTGATTTCTATGATGCTCTAGACGATGAGGTAAAGGATCTTGTCGAGAGAGCTGTAGAAAGAGCTCAGGAAAACGGACGAAAGACTGTAAAGGCAAGAGACGTATAATCTCGGGTCTTTAAACAGTCAAAACATACCTTAATTTTTTCTTTTTCTAATTTTGCTCAAGAGTTTTGTATAAACTTCTTTACTTCTGAGATGTCTTCTTCGTCTATTTTTTCGCCTTCAACTGTTACTCGTATCACGTTTTCTGATCCGCTAGGCCTTAAGAGGGCTGTAAAATCGTTGAATTTCAGTTTCAGTGCATTGAATTTCTCATGTAAAATTTTTTCTTCTTTATCTGCTTTTTCACGAATATTCAACATCAATTCGTTTTTCTCGTCTGTTTCGTAGTTTAAATTCTTTGTATCGTATCTTTCTAAAGTATTTACTATATCTGAGAACTTTTTCTTTTTCTCATTTAAGAGGCCTGCTACTAGGAGTGCGAATAAAGGCCCGGAATCGTAAGGAACAAACTTTGAATCCATCAGGTGTCCGTTGGGCTGGCCTCCGAAAGTAATATCTTCTTCCACACATTTCAGGGCTGTGAAGACTGCTCCTACAGGAGTGTAACTAATTTCTCCGTTTGAGGCCTTTACAGCGTCCTCGACAGTTCTTCCAGTGTTCACTGAACAAACTAATTTATCTTCTGTTTCCAAGTATTTCTGTGAAAGCAAGGCAAGAGTTATGTCCCCCTGTATGAACTGTCCTTTTTCATCCACGAACATCACTCGATCCGCGTCACCGTCGAATATGATACCTAGATCAGCTCCAGTGTCTTTTACTTTTCTCTGTAGCATTTTTGAAGAGGCCTCTGAAGGCTCCGGCGAATGACGTGAAAACTCTGGATCAAGTTCATCGTTTATCGTTACTACTTCTGCCTCAAGCTCCCGTAAAACATCAGGGGCAACTAAAGAGCCCACACTGTTGGAACAGTCGACTATAATTTTCAGATCTGAAAGATCGTTTTCAAACAGTTCTCTGTAGCGTGAAATTAGAGCTTCTCTGTATTTTTCCTTTCCTTCTGTGTAATCCTTTATTTCTCCGTATTTTTCCCCTGAGGCCTCTCCCCTCATGTAGATCCTTTTTATTTGAGCCATCTCGTCGTTACTCAGTATACGACCTTCTGAATTGATCGGCTTGAATCCTCCGTACTCCGGAGGCATATGTGATGCTGTGATCTGAATACCAGCGTCAAAATTTTTTTTAGCCAGATAAGCTACCATATCTGTGCTTGATAGTCCTAAAGTGGTTACTTCACATCCCTGACTCAATAATCCAGATATCATAGCATGATAGAAAGCTGGAGAACTTTTCCTGATATCTCTTCCTATTATGATATCTCCTGAATCCCAGTAATCTGCCAGAGATTTTCCTAATTCAAATATAAGCCCTGAATCAATCCCTTCCGGAGCTTTTCCTCTTATATCGTACTTCTGGAATACTTCAGGTCGTGCTCTCATTCTTAACTGTCAATCCTTTCGTAAAGTTCTCTCAACAGATTTTTCTGCGCCTGTACATAACCTTCTGGCAGATGATCTTTTCTACGCCTCATCATCCTCTCGATGTGTTCAACGCTTTTTTCTAAACGGTAATCATGTTTTTCGTCGAGATGTTGCCAAATAAAAGGCTCGATGTTTTCAGTGACTTTTCCAGAAGCCCGCGAGACAGGCCCAATCTGCTTTCCAGTGTAGATTCCTGTCTGTATATCCAGTTTTGTATGATCTCCTATTGTGGCTCCTGTCTTCATTCCAGATTCTATTATCCCTTCTTCAGGATGATCGACTTTCACAATCCCGTAAGTGTTTTTCAGATCGGAGTTAGTTGTTCCTGCTCCGAAGTTCACCCATGAACCGACTACAGCATGGCCAAGGAAGCCGTAGTGATACTTGTTTGTAAATGAATTCACTATAGACTCCTCTAATTCTCCTCCAATCCTTGTCACGTCTCCGATATGTGTATTTTCATGTACAACAGCGTTCTCCCCGGCTCCGATTTTTGTATCTTCTCCAATGTAAGCAGGACCCTCTATACGCGAGTTAGGCCAAATCTTACTCCCTGAATCGATAATTACAGGTCCTTCAGAAGTATCAATAACTGTATTCTCCTGTACAACAGCATCTTCTCCTATATAGAGGCCTTCGTCTCCTTCAACTTCGGCTTCATCGCTTAACTCTCCATTGATTTCCTCTTCCGGAAATGTCTTCTCTATCAGTTCTCCGTTGTGGTCGATCATGTCCCAGGAGTACTCGATTACAATAGGCTGTTTATCAAGTCTTTTTCTTTCAAACTCTTCTATTACCTCTTTAATTTCGTTAAACGCTATTTTTCTGTCTGTGAGACCTGCTAAAAATTTTCCGTTGTGGAAGAGAGCCTGATCTTTCTCCAGCTTCCCTATTTTGTATTTAATCTCTTCGTTCGGGATTACTGTAGAGTTGTAGAGAAGGAAAACTTCTTCAGGAACTGTGTTTACTTCTCGATCCAAATCATAAAGTTCAGAGTTCTTTCTTGTTATCTCCTCAAGGTAATCCGGGACGAGAACAGAGGCCTCTTCAGTATTCAGTTCGTCGTTAACGTGTTCGAAAACTGTTTTGCCTCCGATCTCAAGATCTGTCGATGCTCTTGTGTAGGTTAGTGGCTTAAGAGAACTGTGTCCGAGGTCCGCCATTACAATTTTCATAATTCAGGCCTGTAAAAATCTTTCTAGAACTCTTCCTGTCTTCTTTTTGATTCTATGAAGAATTCCTCAGCTTTCTTCAATGCTTCACGAAGCTTCTCCACTGTCTCCTTGTTCTCTACAGTTATGCGGCCTAAGTCATTGTCATTTATATCTATGATTATCTTTCCGTTCTCAGCTTTAGTTGTATATTTCAATATTTCTTCTGGGCCTGTAACGAACTCGTGAAGTTTCTCTGCCATACTCAACTGTTTACGGCCTAGAGTTAAATTATCTTCCTAAAAGAAAAAATCCTGTCAATCTGAGATATCTTTGATAGCTGTTATTACATCTGATAAATCGTCCTCATCTCTATCCATCAAGAATCCTGGCACTGAAACATATTCCAGTTCTTTCTCCCTATCGTCTACAAGAAAATCGATATCTATCTCGTCTTTATCCTCTTCTTGAACTATGAAATAACCGTCCACATGTTCTAAAATCCCTGAATCAACTATTTTCCTTTCCTGAAAGTATGGATCTCCACGTGTAACTATGATCAATCTATGTTCCTCCCTCAATCTCTCAAGCTTCTCCACGTCTTCGTAGACAAAGTCGCTCGATTTTTCGATAACTTCGAAGATCTCATCGACATCTACTCCTATATTTTTAGCATGTTTCTTCGGATCGTAATGGCCTTCATCCGGATAATGCTCTAGAAAACCAGGCACTTCTTCATCAAGAAGTTTCTTAAACTCCTCTGTCATGAAAAGCACACGATCAAAGTCAAAACCTACTATCATTCGTCTCCACCGATGATTTCGACATCATCACTTTTATCAGAGGCCTCTACTTCTGTATCTTTCCGAACTATAGTTTTTTTAACATCTGCTTCGACTTTAGCTCCGGAAAGTACTACTGAATCTTTAATATCGCCTCCTATCACTGTATCATCGTGTAATATGCTGTCTTGAACCTTTACATCACCTTTAATTTCTACGTTATCTCCTATCATGACTGTTCCGTCCAATTCCGCATCTTCTGCTACTTTAACTGATTCTACCAACTTTTTATCTTTTAAAACTTCTTTAGAGGCCTCTATCAATTGGAAAGGATAACTGCATGGTAGCCATTTATCTGCTTCCACAAAATCAACATTGTGAGTACCAAGGTATTCGTTTATCCCATCTGTGATCTCGTACTCTCCTCTCTCCGACTTCTCAACGTTTTCCAGCAAATCAAAGAACTCTGACTGAACAACGTAGAATCCGATATTAACGAGATCTGAAGGCGGGTTATCAGGCTTCTCGATCATTCCTTTTATTTTTCCATCTCTTAATTCAAAGACACCGAACTTTTCCGGATCATCGACACGCGAAGCCAAAACTGCAGAATCCTTCTTTAAGGCCTCTAATGCTTTCTCTCCATATATATCGTCGCCGTTCATGATGACTGTCTTTGAATCTATAAACTCCTTTGCTTGTAAAGCAGCGTGTGCGGTTCCTAAAGCTTCTTCTTGCTCGACTATAACTATATTTTCTCGTCCTTTGAACTTTTTCTCAAACTCTTCTATCATGTAGCCTGCTACTATGATTATTTCATCGACTTCGTCTTCTATTAAATCGATATTGTGTTCGATTATGCTTTTGTCAGCAACTGGGAGGAGAGGCTTTGGAGTGTCATTAGTTAGAGGCCTCATACGTGTTCCTTTGCCTGCTGCCAGAATCACTGCCTTCATAATAAACAGTTAAGGTGGATAAGGAGTTTTATTATATCGCCTCTCTGATGACTAATTCAAAAACCAATGTCGAAAACGTATTTTTAATTCTTGTTGTCATAATCGAGTAGTATGAGTTGTTGATATTATGAGAGGAATTGAAACAGATTATCAGGGAATAAACGAACTTTTCTATGGAGAATTTCGTATTCTTGAAGATGCTGTTATAGAAGTAAACACGATTGATGGGGATGAAACGGAACAACAAGGCGAGTTTGCTAGAGTAGCGGCAACTGACGGAGAGAAATATGCTTTCTCTACTCCTATCGATAGAAAAAGTGATGAAGAAGTTAAAGACGGCCTTCGAGAAGTAAATAGGCAGTTATCTAACGGCTTCGGACATGAACTAGATGAAGAGTACATGACTGGAGAATATCTAAATGAAAGAGCATAACACTCTTATTTACTGATTTCGGACAGATCTGTCCTCGCATCAGGCACGAACTTTACTCCTAGAATCGAATTATTCATCTCGATGTAACTTCTTGCCCCGATAAACGATTCTCTCAAGATCGAACCAGCTCTGATATCTGTCTCTTTGCCGAGTATTGAGGCCTCTACACTTACTCCAGAGTCTAGAACTGATCCTTCAGATACTATCGAATCGATAATGGCATCAGGCCGGATGAAACTTTCTTTAGATATGGAAGAGTTCTTGATGTGTGTATTAGGCCCGATAACACAGTTTTTCCCTATAAATACTTCTCCTTCAATTACTGTGCCCGGGAAGATCTTTGTTCCTTCTTCGATTATAGCATGGCCTTTGATCGAGGCCTGTTCATCCATATTTGCTTCCTCAGAGACTTCTGTTTCGTTTATTTGGTGTTCTCTTTTCACTTGATCGGCTTTAAGCAGTTTTTTCGGCGTCCCGATGTCCAGCCAGTAATCAGAGATAAGTTCAAATGTCATCTCGTCTTCTTCGATAAATGTTCTGACTGAATCAGTCAAAGACTTTATGCCACTATCCATATCCGAGATCAGATCAAATATCTCCGGATCAAACATGTAAATACCTGTATTCACAAGCACATTATCTGGATCCTCCGGCTTTTCCTCCAGACTGTCGATCTGATCGTTTGTAATGCTTAATACGCCGAATTTTTCTGGCTTATCATCTCCTGCTGCCAGTACAGAGGCCTTTGAACTAGTATTTTGGAACTTGTTCTTTAAACCTTTGAGATCATTTGTAGAAACTGTTACATCTCCGTTTACAACTATAAAATCTTCTTCGATCCGTCCACAGGCCTCTAAAGCTCCTGCAGTTCCGTTTAATTCTTCTTGTACAACTATGTTTACGTCTTCATCATTCTTGTATTCTTCCTCAAATCTTCCGGATAGATGATTAACTACGATAAAAATCTCTTCTACTCCTATTTCACTCAAGGATTCCACTATATGGCGAGTTAGAGGCTTTCCCATCACGGGCAATAATCCTGCAGGATCAGTCTCTGAAAACGGGAACATGTTTTCTTTCTCAACAGCCGAAGGTATGACAGCTTTCATCCTGCTAAACTTTCACGTTCCTCAACTTCAAATATTTTTCCATCACGAATCCTCAAAGCCTCGAGACGATCATTTGATTTATTCAAAAATTCTGTAAACTCTTTGTCTTTTATAGAGGCCTCTCGTACATCAAAAAGCCCGTTCATGAATACATCAGTTTCTTTGTCTGTTATACCTCTTTTTTTGATTCCGACAGCTTCGTAGATACTTTTCTCCAGAACTCTATAAAGTTGATCATGGATATGATCTCTAGTACTGATCTCTTCTCCTGTATCCAGATCATACAGTTTATTGTGTAACATATCTCCGGCCAAGTTTCTTGAGCCTTCTATTATGAAAAAGCGGGCCTCGTCATCTCTGTAAGCTTCTCCATCAGATTCTATGTAATCTTTATCAAGAACTGAGTTTCCTGTTTTTTTCTTGATTTTTTTAGCAGATTTAAGGGCTTCATTACTTAGTCCAAGCCAGCTAGAATGTAGTTTTATTTCTTTATCTTTGTGTGAGAAACTGGCCTGTGTCATGCCTGTTGCAGCATCCTCAATATGTTGTGTGTGGCCTCCTCTGTATCCCATAAGTTTTTCTGACTGGAAATCCTTTGGCACAAAAAACTCACAGTTAACAGATTCCAGTTGTATTTCGTAATCGCCGTCAGAGACCTCTAAGAAATCCAACACATATGCTTCATGTGTCATCTTGTCCATTATATCGCCTCCAAGCACTCCGATGCGTTCAACAGGATTCAAAATCTTTTCGACGCCCATAGTTGATTCTCTGAAGACTTTGATTGAATCAATTGAATTATCTTCGATTATCTCAAGAGTTTTCCTTACTACAGGGTTTTCGCGCTCAATGAAATCTACAGCAAAAGTGACATCTCTATTCCTGGCCATACCTTTCTCAGAAAGGTGCTGTTCTCTATCCATGGAGCTTGGCTTCTCCGTTAAATGGTAGAATCCTCTGTTCAGTGATTCGTAGATGTTGTCAGGATGAATATCAGAAGGCCCAGCGTCGTAGATCAAAACGTTTTCGCCAGAGGCCTCTTCGTACAAGTCATTAATTTTCGCAAATGTTTCAATATCAATGCCGTGATGTTTGGCAAATCTTTCAGCGGATTCTAGTTTCTCAGGGTCTCTATCACAGATACCGGCGAATTCAATTTCTATATCTTCAAAGTTAGATGCCATGTCAACGAATTTCTCGAATCCGTGGCGTCCAAAACTCCCGAGTCCTATCTGATAGATTTTAACTTTCTCCATAATCAAGGATTTAGATCTGGTTGTGTTTAAAATCTCGCTTCCAGAATACAGTTAAAAAGATTCACTGTTTTACTATTCTTTAGTAACAATGAGTGACGAGGACGAGGGAGAGAAATATACGTTCAGAACAGGGGATCTGAACAAGGAAGAATTAAAGAAAATGGCGGAGGAATTAGATGTCTCTCTGGCGGAAATTGTGAGACAACAGGTCAGCAACATCAAACAATTACATGAAAACGATGAAGTAGAGGCCTCTCCGCTTGATGTGATGAATGATCACGCAGAGAATATGGTAGACGACGAAATTTATAGAGAAGTTCATCAAGGATTCGATAATTACGATGGCGATTTCGAAGATTTTGTTCGTGAAGAAGAATATTTCAACACTAAATGGATGGATGAGGAAAGTCTTGACTACGAGATGATGAGAGAAGCAGTAGAAAGCGCTCAAAGAGGAGAGTTTGAAGAGGCCTATGGAACTGTCGAAGAGATGAGAGAAGAAGGCTTTGAACAGGAAGGCTTCCTTTTCAACACGATAGTTTCAGAGTACAGATGCTCAGATTAATAATAAACAAAGTTCAACTATTTTTGTATGCCGAAGCTGAACTGGGATGGCAACAATTTCAGAAATCCGCAGGACTCAAGTGGAACAGTGGCGGACAATATCTCCCGTTCAGGAAACTTACAGCAGGGATACTTTCACGGCTCTCTAACTCAAGGTCTCGTAGCTTACTATCCTATGGATTCTGGCTCGGGCTCTACTTTGACTGATAAGGCCCTGAATAATGATGGGGCTATAAATGGCGCTTCATGGACTTCTAATTCAAAAATTGGAGAATCATGTGTTGATTTTAACGGAAGTACAGACTTTGTAGATCTTCCAAGCAGTGAAACACTTGATTTCACAGGGAAAAATCAGATAACAATCAGTTTATGGGTAAACGCAAATTCATGGGGTTCTTACAACAACTTTGTAGCTGATGAAGGTAATAATACATTTATATTCAGATGGGAGGATCCTGATCTGGAGTTTCTCGTACACGCCAACGGCACATGGCATCAAGACATAGGCCTGAACTCTACACCGCCTACAAACGAATGGATACACGTAGTAGGCCTCTACGACGGACAAGAACTCAAAGTATACTACAATGGCAGTCTAGTTGAGTCTAAAACTATAGGACATCCAATCGACGGAAACAATAATCCAACTCCAGCAATAGGATACAGGAGATCGAACAGCGATAGATACATGGATGGGAAACTAGACGATGTCCGGGTATACGAGAGAGCTCTTACAGAGCCGGAAATAAAAGCGCTCTATAAGTTAACTAATCCTTCTAAAATTACTCCGGAGGATACTATCATATGATGGAAGTAGAATTATTTGGGCTTGATTTGAGGAAGTTGACTGTGAATTCTAGATAAAGACCTCTTTTGTTGTCGTACCCTATTTAAAATTTCGTTTTTAGTGTTTGTTTACGAGGTATTCAAAATGGGAGATAGACCTGCAAGTATTTACAGAGAGCAACCTGGACAGCCTTATACGCGCCAGGCACAGAACAAGAATGATAATTATGTAAGCGGTGCTCCGGCTCCACGAGTAACACAGTACGAGATGGGAGCAAGAAACAAGGAGTTCGAAAAAGAAGTAGTTTTGATCTCAGAAGAAGACTGTTGTATTCGTTCAGAAGCTCTTGAGGCAGGTCGAATCGCATCCAACTCGTACCTTTCCAAGATTTACGATCCGGAAGAAGAGTACATGCTGAAAATCAGACCGTACCCACATCATATTCTAAGATACCACCCACTGGCAGGAATCGCACAGGCAGACCGTTACTATGAAGGTATGCGTAAGCCTTTCGGACGCCCGATTGGAAGAGCAGCTATCGTCGACGAAGGAGACGTTGTCTTCAAAGTAAAGATCGGAGAAGGCGAAACAGACGAAGCAAGAAAAGCTCTTGAACGAGCTAATCACAAGATGCCAGTAACGTGCCGTGTAAGAATCAGAGAATAAAAACACAATTGGACATATTTCACTCATTTTCTATTCTGTAAAGAGATTTCCACATTCATAATCAATTTTCTCCAGGATATCTCTGTACAAAAAATAGTTTAAACAGAGGCCTCTAATTGTTCTACTATAATGACGGGATTGGTTGGTTGGTGGCCTCTGAATGAGGATTCTGGAAGCACTGCATATGATTTGAGTGGTAATGGTAATCATGGTGGTTTGAATGGCGGTGTTACGCAGGGAGTGGCTGGTAAAGGAGGCCTGACAGCATATAGCTTCGACGGCAATGATGATTATCTAGAAGTAGGGGACGAAACTTCTCTTGATTTTGGCTCATCCAATTTTTCCGTTAATATATGGTTCAAGACTAATACTGGTAGTGGTGTTCTTTCTCATAAAATTGGAGGAGGTGGTGGAGGTTCGTTGGGGTTTGTATGTGATATAGGTAACTTTGCTTCAGCCTCCGCAGGTCAGTTGACGTTTCGTGTGAGGGATGGTAATAATAGAGATGCTATAAGAACGGAACAGAGTTTTGACGATGGAAACTGGTATTTAGCTACATTTGTGCGTTCAGGAAGTGGTGCTACCAACCTAGACATTTATGTTGACGGTGAAAAAATATCTACAAAAATTGATACTAATCAAAATGCTGGAGATATAACTAGTTCCCATCCATATCAAATAGGAGCTCAACAGAATGAAGACAGGTTCTATTTCAAAGGATTGATAGCTAATAATAGCATCTATGATCGGGCTCTAACTCCAGAAGAAGTACAAAAATTGTATAAATGGGGTTCTGGTGATTATACGACTCGTAGTTTGTCGGATGGGTCTGATTCTGGTGCTGTGAGTCGCTGGAAGTTCGATTCGAGTGCTGATGATTTTTGGGGCACTAATAACGGTACTTTGAGTGGTGCTTCTTTGGCGAATGATTCTATTCGTGGGAAATCTGTATCTGTTACGTCGAATAACACCACCAATTTTGGCAATACTATATTAAATGGACTTTCGTCAGCAACAGTCTCCTATTGGATGAAATGGGATGGTTCTCAGCCTCAAGCAAATCCTCCTAGAACACCTAACAAACAAAATGTATTTACAGGTCAGCCTTCAAAAAATGGCAATACAAGAGTTGTTTTTACAGATAGTAATTCTACCGGTTTCCAGCTTAATGGTGGTGAGGCGCCTGTTGATGACTGGTACCACGTCGTTTCTACTTATGATTCTTCGGAATCTATTCTCTATATTAATGGGTCAAGGACTGATTCTACTGAGACTGACGGAAATAATTTGAACAGTAACTCGAATAAATTGATGCTGGGAAATGACGCCACAGGAGCCAACGGATTTAGAGGTAAAATAGATGACCTACGCATCTTTGATCGTGCTCTTTCTCCTAGTGAAGTCTTTGAGCTTTACCAATGGGGGACTAGAGGCCGGGATTTGAGAAAATTAACTGTTAATTCTAGAGGCCTTTGAGTTTTTTTGATGCGGAAGATTTAATTCAAACCGTGTGTAAATAGTTGTGTATGGTAGAGTGGAAAGGAAATACTTCAAGTAAGTCTGGTACAAAGGCCCGAAGATTGGATAGTTTAGAGGGCTTTAACGTCCCGAATTTTTTCGTTATAACTGAAAATGATCTGAGACAGTTGTTTGGAGATGAAACTGATGCTCAAAGTTTGCTCAATACTTCAATGAGTTCTGATATGGAGGAAGAGATAAGAGATGCTTATGAAGATGTCGGGATGAGTTCAGAAGTCAGAAAGGCCTCTGGAAGAGCTAAAAGCCTTGTAGGAGGCCAGAGGAACAATCAGTTTGTTTCCCTACGTGTTTCTGATTCCGGGAGAGAGGCCTACGATTACAAGTTAAATGTTGGATCGTCTAATTTCTTCAATGCTTTGAAGGAAGTTGTAGTATCTTATCTTGAAGAAAATGATTCTTTTCCTCCTGTAATAGTGCAGAAAATGGTTGAGCCAGGATACACTGCGACTGTACAGCATTTCAATGATTTCACTTTGATAGAGTCTGTTAAAGGCCTGGGCACTTCTCTTGAAGAAGGTTTAACTGTGCCGATGACGTATATAGTCAGCGATGATGGATTGGAAAGATTTTTCGCTCCTGATCAACAGCTGGAGATTACTAGAAGTCCTGTAAGAGCAGGAAATCAAAGGAGAAATGTCGATATCGATTCCAATCCTTTTGAAAGACGTGATATAGAGAATCTGGCAGCTGATGCCAGAGAAACAGGATTTAATATCAAAATAGTATATAAGAGAGGGAGTTTCCACGTTATAGATGCTTATAGATCCTCTACAAAAGACGATCCTGTTATAACAGAAGAAGCCGTAAGAGCCTCTCCAGGAAGGATTCAAGGTATTGTTGGAGAGGGTGTAAAGTTTTCTGATAGGCCTGAGAATCCTGAAAAATTTGATAAAGCATTAATCGCTTCCAAGGGAGGATATACTTCACGTGAAGGCCATAGAATAAGAGAAGCCGGAAAGCCGGCTATCTTCCAGTTCAAGGGACAGCTTCAGGACGGCCAGAGAGTGGATATAGGCTCTGATTCCGTATCTGTAGAGGCCTCTAATGGGATTGACAACAATATGACGGATCAACGTTCCAGACAGAGAAATAAAACGAATAACTCTGTTAATCCTTTCAAGTCTGATGAAGAATCTGTTTCAGGAGTTACAGGATGTGAAGTACTTCCTGTCGATCCTAGAACAGGCAGAGGAGTATGCATTCAGAGAAAATCTAGTAGAGGCTTTGTTTTAACAGATAGGGAGACAGAGGCCTCTAAGATTCCAAAAGACGGTCTTGTGGATAATTATCAGGATTTCTTTACTTTTGATGGTGATAGAGTTATCGTTGATGCCCGCAGGATGGAGAAGAACGGTCTGGTAGAGGCATTAGGTTTTATTGAAGCTGATTTGAAAATATTAGTGTTATCTGATCCTGAGAGAGAAATTATTAGAGCGGCTATAGACAGCGGTTTCAGGGTATTTGGTGTTCCGGAGTCTTCGATAGATGAGTTTGAGAAAACTGTGGAGTCTGAGGAGAAAAGATTCATAATCGATAAACTGGGAGATCTTGAGTAACTAAAAAAGATTTGCATCCATTACTTTTTCTATGACAGCGAAAAACTCCCGTGAGAAAAAGACTGATGAACGTGATAAATTCAATTATGAAGAGTTCGATGAAGTTCTTGAAGCGATAAAGGATGAAGACTACGATATGATTGGACTGCAGGGGCCTGACGGTATAAAGCCCCAGCTAATTGATTACGCTGATCAGCTTGAGGAACACGGCTTTGATACAGTTATAATCGGGGCCTCTACTTTCGGAGCATGCGGTATAGCCGATGAAAAAGCAGAGAGAATGGGTGCTGATGCACTGATCCACGTAGGACACACTAGATTCTTGCATCCGGAAGGACAGGACATGGATGATTTGAGTGTCTATTATCTTCCGTATAGAGAAGACAGAGATTTGATGGGTGTTCTAAGAGAACATTATGAAGAAATAGATGTCGATAAAGTAGGCCTTGTAGGAGTCACACAGTATATGGATAGAGCGGAGAAGGCCCGGGAGTTCCTAGAGGATAAAGGATATGAAGTAGTTGAAGGACAGACAGGGCTGAGAACTACGGAGAAAGGCCAGGTACTTGGATGTGACGCCGGAGCAGCACACAATATCGCAGAGAAAGTAGATGCTTTTGTTTTCCTTGGATCAGGACATTTCCATCCTTCACAGGTCTCTGAGACAGGTAAAGACGTTTACGTTGTGGATCCCTACGAGGAACATATCTGGGTGGAGCCAGCCAACTCTCTCGAAGATGAAATGCAAGCAGAATACGCCCGTGTAATCAAGCATAAAGACAAAAAGAAATGGGGGATAGTTACTTCAAGCAAGAAGGGCCAGAATTATATGCAAGCAGTCCAAATATCAAAGGAGAAACTGGAAAAGCATGGTAAAGATGTCTACATTTTCGTAGAAGATCGTATCTTTGAGCCTGACTACAAAGGATTTGGTATAGATGTTTTCGTCAACTGTGCATGCCCCAGAATGACAAAGGACTGGCAGGACATGGCTTATGTTTCTCCAAAAGCACTTGACATGCTTGACGAAGTAGAAATAGATCACGAATAGTTATTCGCTGTAGATGTGTTGCCACTGATCTATTCTACTTATATAGTCATCTGAGGGTTGGTAGCCCCATTCGTCAGGAACTTCTGCTATGCCTGCTGCTCTTGTACCTATTGCTTCTAGAGAATCATCCTCGAATTCGTCCTCGAAGTGCTCCGGTTCTATTTCTCTTTCTTCAGCAATATGGAAAAGAGATGCCAGTTCTCTGTAATCCTTATCTCTCATTGTATCATGTCCATCGCCATTATCTCTCTCCAGGGTTCCTTTGTGAAGTATACACTCCTCTAGTGGAGGTGCTGAGAGTACTGCACCTCCCTCAGTTTCTACTTCAACAGGTGCTTCCTGTGCAGAAGGATAATCGGATTTATATGCCACTTCGGGTCTTATAAGATCTATCTCAATGTCTATATCTTCTGCAAAGTCCAGATGTGCTGTATGCTTATCGCCAAGGTGGTCTCCATTTGCGGATTCGCTTATATCGCCTCCCAATCTACTACTGTAGAATTCCTCTATTGAAGGCCTTGATTCCATCTTAGTCTCTCTCCCTGCAGGGAAGTACATGTCTATATCGCCGAATCGGTATCTACGGTCGTAACCGCTGTTCTCTGTCCAGGTCTCGAAAACTTCATCGCCGTGTTCATCGTACAGGTGGGCGAAAACTCCAATAGCTCTTACATTAAAAGGCTCCATATCTATACCTGACTGTTCTTCAACTTCCTGGAAAGTCTGCTGAAGAGCTGAGGCAGTTCCAACATAGATAAGATTACGTACAAGCTTTGGAGAAACATCTAGGTCATCTGTTAATCTATTAAAATCATCTGTAAATCCGGAATTCTTCCATTTCTCCCTGACTATATTGCCCTCAAGATTCAGGTCCAACTCCTCAACATCTTGCATAAAATATTGTTGTTACTTGATAGTTAAAAATGTTTCTCCTGTTTTTATCTCTGTTCTATCCCTACTGTGCTGCCATCAAGTACGATCTCTGTAGGAGTGGCCTCATCTAGGCCTATTGCGTACATTGCAGAACCATAGTTTTCATCGCCAGAAAAGTAATCTATCTCGTGATAGTCGTGGTGGCCATTAAGAGCTATACTAGGCATAAACATATCTAGAGCGGCTCGGTGTGCAATAGATCCTTGGTGTGCTGAATGTTCTCTTCCTATACTCTTTTCGTCAAGCTCTGTATTAAAAGGTGCGATATGGCTGATGAAAACAGTATTATCTCTATTTACTTCTTCATAAACACTCTCAAATGCATCTTCGAGACGATTAAAACTCTCCAGAAATCTTTCAGTGTCATGATAGAAATCCTGGTACTGTCCGGCAGATATGCCAAGAGCATCTGCACTCTGCTCTATAGAATCGCCTACTGTAGCAAGATGATACATATGCTCCACGAGCTGATCTAGATCATCTATACCATACTTCTGAGGATCTATTTCGGGCCCAATATCGAAACTCTGTGTCTCAGCACCCACGAGACCATATCTATCACTATCGTGTGAAATAGTGCTGTGGCCTCTGGCATCATGGATGCCTGTCATCTGTCTTCCGTCCTCTGCCGATATCATTTCATCAAATATATCATAATCGTGATTCCCGGGAACGGCATAAGTAGGAATGCCATGTCTCTCTGAAATATCTCTCAGGCCTCCGAAAAAGTTTCGACCTGTATCTATATCTTCCTGAGTGTTACTCTTTCCCTGCTCTCTATCCCGAGGGATGTTGTCAACTACGTCTCCCAGAGACAGAAAAGCATCTATCTGCTCCTCTGCAGATCTCGACTCGATATTTCTCTCAAGAGGATCAATATCGAAATCGTCTTGACCTGTAAGATGCAGATCGCTGAAAGCAAGAACTCTGAGACTCATCTAATAACAACAAGAACCACGAAACTTTAATAAATTACTACTTGACAGTAACATTCTACTCCCAGAAACTTTTCTCAAGGAAGGCCTCTCTATTATCAAATTCTTTTTTATTCTCAATAATCTCTATTATCTTGTCCTGGCCTCGAGTATATCCGATCATAACAGCTCCGACTAATCTGTTATCGTCGAAGAAAAGCCTTCTGTACTCATCTTCCGAATACTTTTTCTCGATAGCCTCTCCTGTCCAGTCCCCTATGGAGAGGAACTGTACATCGAAATGCCCGACTCCGTAAGTATTCACGTAGTCAAAGGCCTCTTCGTTTCCTAACATGTTCTTTGCTGCAGACTTGCCCATCTCTTCGCTGTGATCCCATGATCCGTTGACAGTTCTTCTCTCAAAAACAGGGGAATAGTATTCGACCATGTTCCCTGCGGCATAAATATTTTCATCAGAACTCTGAAGGAACTTATCCGTCTTTATCATATCGTGATCGTTCTTATCAACGTCTACAATACTTGAGTTAGGAATCTGACCGATAGCAACTGCTACAGAGTCGCATTCGATACTTTCTCCTGAATCTGTGTCAACTGAGACAATTTCATCTCCTTCTTTATTGAATTCAGAGGCCTCTGTCTCCGTCATAACGTTTACTCCTTTTTCTTCAAGCTTTTCGTGGATTATATCTCCGCCTTTTTTTGAGAGGCCTCTGCTCCACCAGTTGCTTTCCCTGATAAGATAATATGTTTCTGCATCGTTCTCAGCGTATGCAACAGCCAGGTCGATACCTAAAAGGCCTCCTCCTATGACTACAGCTTTTTCACAGTTTTCTGCATCGTTTTTGATCACTTCAGCATCTTTCATAGTCCACATGTAATGGATGTTTTCTGCTTCTACAGGGAATTCTCTCGGCGATCCTCCTGTAGCTACAAGAACTTTGTCGTACTCGAATTCATCTTCTCCTGTTTCCACAATTTTATTTTCTGTATCGATGTCTTCGACACGTGTTTCCAGATGTAAATCTATATCTCTTTTTTCGTACCAGGATTCGTCGTGAACTCTTGTGTACTGTTTCGGAAGCGTTCCTTTCATGTAATTTTTCAGCATTATCCGATTGTAAAGAGGCTCCGATTCATCAGTTAAAACTGTTATAGAGGCCTCTTCGTCCTCTTTCCTCAAGGTCTCTGCTGCTGTAGCTCCTGCATTCCCATCTCCTATTACAACGAATTTTTCTTCTGACATAGGAAGTGAATGGCGTCTACAATCTTAAACAAACTTCGCCGATTATTTGAATCAAGGATTGAGATTTCAAAACTACGGGAAAAAAACAGGAACTCTGTTGGATTTATAATAATTACCGACAAATTCGAACTTACAAGCGGTGCTGGTGTAGTCTGGCCCATCATTTCACCCTGTCACGGTGAAGACCCGGGTTCAAATCCCGGGCACCGCGAACTCTTTTCTTCTATTTGCTAGATTATTTCAATTTCTGTTTTTAATTTCTCTTATGCCTCCAACCTTTGAGAAAAACTACTGTCCGTACTGTGGAGAAGACCTCTCATCCAGGAAAATAGAGGCAAAAGAAAGGAAGTTTTGCGAGGCCTGTGATAGAGTTATCTGGAGGAACGCAGAGCCTGTATCGGCAGTGATTGTTGAAAGAGATGATCAAATACTTTTCGTGAAACGCGGGATAGAGCTGGGAAAAGGAAAATGGAGTCTTCCTGCCGGATTTCTGGAATATGAGGAAAGGCCTGATCAGGGAGCTGTCAGAGAACTTGAGGAAGAGACAGGCCTGAAAGTAGATCCGGATGATATGGAGTTTCTGGAAGCTTTGAACATGGAAAGATTCCCGGGCCAGAGACTTCTGCCTACGATGTATAAAATCAATTATCAGGATGTGGAAGGAAAATTGGAAGCTGGAGAAGATGCTGTAGAGGCCTCTTCTGGACTCTAGAAGAGTTAAGAAAAGATAAGGAAGAGGAGTTGAGAAGCCACTTCGTTGAGGTTATAGAAGATCTTTAGTTGAATCCGTAGAACTCTGCTAGGAATTCGTTATCTTCTACTATGATCTCGTCGTAGACTCTTTGCCCGACTTCTGTGATATCCGGTTCAAGCTCTTCTCCATTGTAATCTGTGTTTTCTACCATACCCATTGCTTCAAGCATTTCAACTCCATCAGCATAGTCAGCAGGCACAAAGCCGTTGTTTTCTCCTTCAGCCAATATATAGAGCGCTGGCAAGGCCTCTGGATTAGATTCAACGCCGACGTTAAAGCCTAAAGCACTATAAAAATCGCCAATTGTCTCTTCTCCTTGATAAACTAATTGGCCATCTCCTGCTTCAAATTTTGAGGCCGCTATCTCATTATCTCCAATTAGATCGTGGAGTGTTTGATCGGCTGAATCTATCTGTGTTCTCCACCTCTGCCCGTAATTTGTAAGACTCCAGCCATTTTTTTCGGATTGTACAAGTTTATTGTCTTCTAACTCATTGATCATGTCTCGGGCTTGTATTTCAAACATCCGGAACTCTCCTTCTTCTGCCCATCTGTCATCGAAGTCCACAAGCCTGTCGGCGAGTTCGTTCATGTTCATCCCGCTAGAAATACTGGAAAATATGCTTATAGGGAGTTGTCCTGCAAGAATTGAGTATATTTCAGTCTGTTCGTTCAATAGCGGATCGTCCTGTATATGTCCATCTATTTCGATATCTGTCATAACAATAACAACACACCGATAGATTTATTACTGTATCATAACTAAAGCCATAGGCTTAAAGTAGAGAGACCTCTAAAAATACTGTATGGGAAGCAGGATTGAAGAGTTTCAGGACGATCAGGAAAAAAGTTCTGAACTCGTTGTCACTATCGATGGGCCTTCAGGAGCAGGAAAAGGAACTCTAGCTGATTTTATATCTGAAAAACTTGATATAAGCTGTTACTCAGCAGGAGACTTTTTCAGAGAATTAGCGAAAGATAAAGATCTTTCAGTAGAGGAATTGAGTGAAAAAGCAGATAAAGAGACCGATGTTAAAGTAGATAAACGCACTCTTGAAAAAGGATTAAATGAAGACTGTATTATTGAATCTAGGATTGCTTCATGGGTGCTTGGCGACTTCTCTGATCTAAGTATATACGTGAAGGCTGATCTTGAGGAGAGAGCGAAGAGGATTTACTCTGATCTCGAAGAAGAGAACAGGGAAGGAGAACAACAAGTTAGTAATCTTGAAGAAGCTAAAAAGAAAGTCAGGAAAAGAGACGAAGACGACAAAGAAAGATATGAGGAATATTACGGCATCGATATCAGTAATATTCAGGATTACGATCTAGTTATAGACAACACTCATCTGAGTATTGAAAGACAGAACGAATTGATTGAAAGTGAATTAAGGAAACGTTTTCCGGAGAGATTTGATGAGGCCTGATTTATGAAAAGTTACGAGATACTGGATCATCCTGCGGATGCAAAGTTCCGTGCAGAAGGAGATAGTATAGAAGAGGCCTTTTCAGCCAGTGTGGAAGCTTTTTCCGAGATAGTCAGGGGAGACTCCGGCATGTACAATCACAAAATAAAAGTCGAGTCCGAGAATCTGGATGCTCTTTTATTCGATTTTCTGGATGAGCTGATTTTTCTTCAGGACTCAAGAGGTATAGTAGTTTCACATGCCTCTGAAATGGATATAGAAGAACTGGATAAAGGATGGCGGCTAGAGGCCAATATAATGACGGATGATATCACTTCTGAAGTGGATTTTCTGGATGTTAAAGGCCCGACTTACAGCGAGATGGATGTCGGCTTCGAAGACGGACAATGGTACGCACAGGCAGTTATCGATATCTAATCGATAGTTTTTTCTGAAGCTGAATTTCCGTTCGTTTTGTAAAATTTCCCGCTAAAACATCTATTATGGAATTAAACAAAATTTCCGACAACGTATATGAGATTCCAAAGGAAGGCGATATGGAGAAGCCGGCAAGAATCTACGCAAATGAGGCATTGTTGGAAGAAATCAAAGGAGACGATACTCTGGAGCAAATAAAGAATGTTGCCGAACTTCCAGGCCTCCAGAAGCATTCTATCGTGATGCCTGACGGCCATCAGGGATATGGATTTCCTATCGGCGGAGTAGCCGCGATAGACGCAGATGAAGGAGTTATCAGTCCTGGAGGAATCGGATATGACATAAATTGTGGAGTAAGAGTTCTCAAGACAGATTTAACTTATGAAGATGTGAAGGGCAGAGAGCAACAACTTGCAAATATAATGTTCAGCAAGATTCCCTGTGGACTTGGAAAAGGAGGATATATAGATACTGATGAAGAAGATCTGATTGAAATACTGGAGAAAGGAGCTGAATGGATGCTGGAAAACGGCCATGCAAAAGAAAGCGATTTGAATAGATGTGAGGAAAACGGAAGACTGCCTGGAAATCCGGAAAAAATCCCTGAGAAAGCTAAGAAGAGAGGCCTGAATCAGGTCGGAAGTCTTGGCTCCGGAAATCATTTTCTCGAAGTTCAACGTGTCGGAGAAATTTTTAACGAGGATAAGGCAGAGACCTATGGATTAAATGAGGATCAAGTAATTATCATGATTCACTCAGGAAGTAGAGGTCTTGGTCATCAGACGTGTACTTATTATCTGAGAGAGTTCGAAAAGAATTATCCGGAGATTGTAGAGAAAATCCCTGATAAAGAACTGATTTACGCTCCTATTCAAGATGAATTAGGTCAGGACTATAAAGAGGCGATGTACTCTGCAGCGAACTACGCTTGGGCAAACAGACAGGCCATCACAGAAGGCATAAGAGAGTGTTTGGATACTATTTTCGACGATGTGGAGACAGAATTGCTTTACGATGTCTGTCACAATATCGCAAAAGAGGAAACTCATGAAGTTGATGGAG
>Ga0102942_1000027_pt1 | contig 43160 bp, 30 predicted proteins | sample SalPon2_C_H2O_MG_FD_78171 | JGI IMG/M metagenome (GOLD analysis project Ga0102942, IMG submission 78171) | Salt pond water microbial communities from South San Francisco under conditions of wetland restoration - Salt Pond MetaG R2_C_H2O_MG | ecosystem: Environmental > Aquatic > Non-marine Saline... | reverse complement strand
TCGCGAAGGCCGGTCAAGAGCCGTTCGACGTCGTCGGGGGTGTTGTAGACGTGTAGCGACGCTCGGACCGCACCCGCGGGACCGGGAAGCGACCGGACCACGACGCCGTACTCCTCGCGGAGTCGGTCGACCGTCGAGTCGGGATCGTCGACGCGGACGGTCACGAGTCCCGACTCCGGGTCTGCGGGGCTGTACAGCCGATCGGAGGGGACGCCGTCGACGAGCCGCTCTGCGAGGCCGGTGATGTGCGCATCGATCGTTTCGAGGCCGACCTCACCGAGCAAATCGATCGAGGCCGAGAGTGCGACGTAGGGTGCAGGGCTCGTGGTGCCGACCTCGAAGCGGGCCGCGCCGGGTTTCAGGTCGTACTCGTCGGCCGTCGGATCCTCGACGCTCCGGTAGCCAATCTGCCCGGGGTTGAACGATTCGACCGCGTCGCCGTTGACGTAGAGGAACCCGGCACCCCAGACGCCGAGCATCCACTTGTGGCTGGCCATCGCGACCGCGTCGGCTCCCCACTCGGTCACGTCGAGCGGCGTCTGGCCGGGGACCTGCACGGCGTCGACCAAGACGTACGCGCCGGCGTCGTGGGCCTCCGCGACCAGTTCCGAGACCGGGAGGTGGGTCCCGTAGTTCCAGGTCAGCGCGCTCAAACAGACGAGTTTCGCGTCGGCGACGGCGTCGCGGTAGGCGTCGCGATCGATCCGGCCGTCGGTGGTGGGCACGACCCGCACCGAGCATCCCTGCCGTTCCAGCCGTTTCCAGGGCAGGACGCCCGCCGGGTGTTCGAGGTCGGTCCGGACGATACTGTCGCCCGGTTCCCACTCGATCCCGCCCGCGATCCGGGTGATCCCGTCGGTGGTACTCTGCGTCAGCGCGATCTCGTCGACGTCGGCCCCGAGGAAGCCGGCGACGTCGGCACGGACATCCTCGTAAAGTTCGAACGCGTGCGGGTACGGCCCCGGATCGCTCGCTGCGCCCCACTCGTGGGCCTCGATCCCGTGCTGTGCCGCCTCGACGATCCGGCGGGGGCTGGGACCGCTCGCACCGGTGTTGAGATACCTGACCTCGTCGAACACCGGGACGGACGCCCTCACGTCTGCTGGCGTGGTCATCGTATCAGAGGTGCGGTACCGCCGCATATAGAACATGCGATGCGAGTGCTGAAGCCGTCGTTCGCTCGGCTGCGGGCGACGACCGCGCGGAGTGCTGTCGCGAAGCAATCGGGTGCGCGACGCTTATATCCTGCGAGAACGACGATGGTAGACGTGTTTGTAGGCCACGGGCTGCTGGTGTTCGCACTCGCGGCGTTCGCCGCGGAGTGGCGAGGCTGGTCGTCCCGGCGTGCGCTGACGCTCGGCGTGGTGGCGGGGGCGTTCGCGACACTGCCCGACATCGACGTGGTCTACGCCCTGATCGCAATCGACGGCGGCCGGTTCGTTAGCGGCGGGTCGGTGGCGCCGGACGTGTTCTGGGACGCCGCGAACTCGGTCCACAGATCGATGACCCACTCGCTGATCGTCGCGGCGGTCGCCGGCCCCGCCCTCGGCGCGTGGTGCGTCCGTGACGGGCGGCTGCTCCGCGGGCTCGCGCTCGTCGTCCTCGTCGGACTCGTGGCGGTTGCAGTCGGCGTGAGCGGGACCCTCGGCGGGATCGTTATGGGGGCGTTCGTCGCGGGCGGTCTCACGACGGCGGCCGCGTGCCGCCGGTGGACCGACCTCTCGCCGGGGCTGATCGGGCTGGTTGCCACCGTGGGGCTGGCGTCGCACCCGTGGGGCGACCTCCTGACCGGCCAGCCACCGCAGCTGTTCTACCCGTTCGACACCGGCGTGTTGGGCGCGCGTATCGTCCTGCATCCTGACCCGACGCTTCACCTGTTGGGGGCGTTCGCGGTCGAGTTGGCGGTGATCTGGCTCGCGGCGATCGCGGTCGTGCGAGTCACCAGCCGGTCGTGGCGGACGTTTTACCGCCCGAGCGTCGCGCTGGGGGCGACGTACAGCGTCGCCCCGCTGGTGTTGCTGCCGCCGACCCTCGAGACGTCGTTTCACTTCGTGTTCTCGATCATCGGGCTCGGTATCGTCTGTGCCGGGCTGTCGTGGTACCACTCCGGGCCGGCACTGCCCGCAGCGGCGGCGACGGATGGGGGCGCCGACCGGTCGAGGTTCGACGTCAGTGCAGTCGCACTGGCCGGAACCACGGTCGCGTTGGCCGGGTACGTGCTGGTCTATCTCGCGGTGTAGCAGGACGACAAACCAGTGGGTGAGCGAGGCAGCACCCGAAAAAATTCCAGCGAGCGACGCCCGGCGTGCGTCCGTGTACCCCTACCCGAGACGCCCGTCGGGGCTGTCACCCGTAGCCGTACGTTGGTATTTCACGAAAACGATAAAAATCTTGTGTATAGTCGTCCACGGCCCGGTAAGAGGTTCCTACCGCCCGCGTTGTCGGGCAGAGTGCCGCGGGGGGCGTGTGCGGATCGCGTGCCCGACAACCGCTCGACGGCGTGGCGTCCGGTGCGACGGTCGTCAACTATATTACTCCGGTTCGGAAACCGTAGTGTAGCTATCATATGCAATATCTCTTCGTGGGGGCCGGCCAAGCCGGAACGCAGATCGTCGATCAGATCTTCGCACACGACAACATCGATCTACGCGCGGAGCCGCTGGCGTTCAATTCCACGATTCAGGACCTCGAACGCCTGAACAACGTGCCGCAGGATCGGTGGTACGGGGTCTCCGAGAGCAAGGGGCTCATCAGCGGGACCGTCCGCGGGTTCGAAGAGCAGGTAACGGGCGGCTTCGGCCAGACGCCGACGAAAGCCGATCGGGTGATGCGACGAAACGAGGGGGAGGTCCACCGCGTGCTCGACGAGGTGTACGAGGAGCTCGAGGCAGATCCCTCGACGTTGCAGTACGCGTTCGTGTTCCTGGGGCTCGGCGGCGGCACGGGGTGTGGAATCGCACCGCACCTCGCCAGGCAGATCCGGTCGTACGCCAGTTCGGAGATGGACATCGTCTCGGTAGCCGTGCTCCCGAACACCAAGTTGGTGAACCAAGGCGCACAGATGGACGACGACACGGCGGTCGACAACCAGATCCAGCAGTGTGAGAACACGGTGTTCGGGCTAGACAACTTGGAGGAAGAGGTCGAGAGCATCCTGCTCGTCGACAACCAACGGCTCGCCTTGGACGTCGCAGAGAGCAACGAGTACAGCGACTACAACCGGTACGTCGCCGACGCGTTCTTGGACATCGTCCTGGGCGCAGAGCGCGAGCGAACCGACGACAACCTCGACGTCCAGATGCAGGACGTCGACCTCCAGGACCTCATCCGTTTCATCGACGGCGACGGGTTCCGCGCGGGGTACGCCACCCTCGGCCGCGGCGTCCGGCAGACGGAGTCGCTGCTCGGCTACCTTCTCCCGGGGTCGTTCGGGCGGCAGCCGATCCGGGAGACTGGGCTGATCGCCGACTCCATCGACAAACAGACTCTCGACGGGTTCTCGCCGAGCGACGCCACGAGCGCGGTTGCCGTGACGCAGGCGCCGGGATGGTGTTGGGACGAAAAGCAAATCTCGCTCGGCTCGGTCTACGACGAACTCGGCTACTACTGCGCGAACGTCAACGCCGGGTGGGCAGTCACGAACCGGAACCTCGCCTCCGTCACCACCGCCTTCGGGTTCGACCGCGAGGACATCGGGCGGATCGCCGAGATCGAGCGGATCGCCGAACGGGAGGAGCCGGCGTGAAGAGGTATCTCGTGGGGGGACTCCTCGCCGTCGTCGCGACTGGCGCGGCGCTCGCGGCCGCCGGCACCGTCGGGGCGAGCGGCGACGCCGCGTCGCTTGCGGCGCTCGTCGACGAGACACAGCGCCAACTGGGGCAGCTCGCGGCAGTACAGCGCGCGGAGGGGCAGACGAACGTGATCCGGGCCGTGGGCGGGCTCGGGGGGCTCGGCGTGGGGATTGCGGTCGGGTCGGTGGCGACGTACGCCCGGTGGAGGCGATAGGATGCGACACAGCCGCCTCGCGGCCGGGATCGTCGTAGCGTCCGTCCTCCTAGTGCTCGTGACTGCAGGGCCGGCGGCTGCACAGACGGTCGACCCGGCCGACGAAGCGGAGATCTGCCCTGGAACGCCGGCGGACAGCCTCGTCGTGGTGCTCCCGGGAGACACTTACGTGCGCCCGGGTGAGACGGCGACCCTGCTGCCCGGCACCGAAGCGGGGATCGCGCTCTGTTCGGACGGCGAGGTCATCAGCACCACCGCGTGGTCAGTCGAGAGTGGAATCGTCGGGGCCAGCGTGGCCGACCCCGGCGAGTTCAGCTACCCCGTCACGGTCGACCCCGTTGAAGAGCCAACCGACGTCGAGTTCGCCGCCGCGGTCGGCCAGCGGGGCGACGTGGACGCCCCGGGCGTGACCGCGACGCCGGGGAAAGTGGTAACCACCCGCGTCGGCGGCGACGCCTACCGCGTCACCGTCGCAACCGACGGGGGCCGCGAGCGGTTCGAGCGGGCGACCGCCTCCTACACCGCGACGCTCGAAGAGATCCGTGTGGCAGCCGCGGATCTCGACGAGAACGCGGGGGGGCTCGGCCCCGATGCGGACGTACCGGACGACCGACGGCTGCCACAGATCAACCAGACACGAGCCGTGACAGCCAACTACTCGTTCATTCAGTCGGTACTGTTCAGCTCCGCAGCGGGCGGAAACGCCGAGGCCGTCGCAGCACTCGATGCCTACGAGCAGCGGCACGTCGCCGCGCTCGCAGACGCCCGCGACAGCCTCGAAAGCGCGAAGCGGGCGATCGCCCGGCAGGCGAGAGCCACCGCAGTCGGAGTGCTCGCGAACCTCGTCGGCGTGCTCCTCGTCGGGGCAGTCGTCGGCGGAATCGGCGGCCGATACCTCACCGACCGGATCCTGTCGGGCGTCGAGATCACCCGCCGGCGGAGTTCGGCGGTTGATTTCCGCCCGCGGCACCTCGCGGGACAGCTCGTCGTCGCGCTCGTGTTCGTCGGGAGCGCGGTCGCACTCGTCGTGACGCAGGGACTGCTCGGCCCGCTTGTAGCGGCCGTTCGGGCGGTGATCGGGGTATGAAGTCGACCCGACGTGACGCGCTCACTGCCGGCGGCGTCGTCGCCGCGCTCGCGGTTCTCGGCGTCGCCGTGTTCCTGTTTTCGGGGTCGGGGGACGCGGTGCTGTTCTTCGTCGCCGGAGTACCGGTGCTTCTCGTCCTCGGCGGGGTCGCCTGGCACCGCCGGGAGACGCGGTCCTCGGCGGCAGCGTCGCCGCAGATCGAGTCGATGACCGACGACCTCGCGGACAACGTCGAAGAACTGCTCGTGACCTACCGCCGCCTCGAGACGGAGACCCCTTGGGACCCCGCAGCGTACGCGGAGTCGGTCCGGAAGATCCGGCGGGACCTCGAGAACCGCGGGTTCGAGATTACCACCGAGGGCGACGCGGTCGACGTCGACGTCCGCCAATATTCGATGGGGATGGGCGCGATCTCGCAACACCAGACGTCCGTCCGGACTACGCTCGAGAACCTCGAGTCGGGGTACAGAAACGAGGCCGACGCACAGATCGAGGCGATGAACGAGCAGGTAGACCGGCTGGTGGGCGAGAATCTGCTCGACGCGTCGGCCACCGACGCGATCGAGAGCACGGCCGGCATCGGGGCGGACCCGAAACGCCTGACAGAGGCGGTACAGGACCGTCGCCGGACGTTCAGAGACCACCTCGGCGACGCCGTGGGACGGGTTCACGACGTCGCCGGCGGGTCGGTCATCGACCGTGAGGAGCTGGACCGCCACGTCGCCGCGGGGCGGTACGAGGCGGCGACCGACCTGGTGGTAGAACCCCAGGGGATGGAGACCCCCGATGTGGGGCCGAAGAAGACGGAGCTGCTCGATCTCGTCACCGCCGTCGAATCGTCGGTCGCGACGCAGTATGCCGACTCCACCCGGTTCGAGACGCTCAAAGAGGTGCGGTCGGAGGTCGAGGCGATCGACTCGGTGTACGAGATGGACGACCTCAACAAGCGGCTCCGGCCGCGAGCCCTCCGGACGTGTGCCGAGATCGTGGCCGATCTCCGCGAGGAACTGACCGGCTACGTCGAGGAGTTCAGCGGCCCGGAGGTCCCGGCAGGGTTCTTCGAACGGCCGTCGGTGCTCGACCGCTCTCTCGAGGACGAACTCCGGGAGGCTCCGGATCTCGAAGCGTTCCAGGCGCGGTGGACTGGAATGGTGGACGAACTCGCGACGGCTCTCGAAACGGCCGCCGGGCACAAAGGGGCGCTGCAGGCGTACGACGACGTCGACGACGTCGTCGGGCGGGCCCTTGCGGCCGACGGGGACGTGACCGAGTCGGAGGTGCCGTACGACCCCGCAGAACCGCTGATGCGGTTGTACGCTCACCGCAACACCGGCGTGACGTTCTTGGAGAGCCGTCCGGCGCTCACCCAGGGTGCAGACGTCGCGGGCCAAGAGTTCGACCTCGCGGTCGATCTCGACCTCGATCCGCCGGAGACCCGGGAGGTCACCGTCGCGGTGACCATCAGAGAGGAGACCCAGCGCCGGACGCGGACCGTCGAAGGGTCGGGTCGGATCGGGTTCGACAGCATCCTGGGGGGGGAGGCGACCGTGACCGCAAGCGCCGCTGACGACCGGTTTGGAAGCCGCGAGACCGAAGTTATGCTCGACCGCGACCGGACGGTCGAACTCCGCTTGGCCGAGGAGACCGCGGTCGACCGGTTGTGTACAGGTGTGCAAACCAACGCCGAACTCCTCGTGGCCGAGGTCGGAGACGACATCACCGCACGTTACGAGGCCGAACAGTATCTCACCGACGGGATGGATCTCGGGGTCCAAGACGAGTACGCGCCGTGTGTACTCGCGCTGTGGGCCGACGACGCCGGGCTGTCCGTTCGGGTGGAAGACGACGCCGTCCTGGTGTACGACAGACAGCGTATGCAGAACCAGCTGGTAGACTTGACAGAACAGCGCGTGGACGAAAGCGGCGAACTGGCCTACGAGGAGCTGCGCGAGCGGTTCCTGAAACCGCCGGCGAGCGACGCCCTGATACGAGACATCCTAGAGCAGGCGGAGTTCGACGTCGACGTCGAACTCACCGACGACAAGGTGGTGAGTGCGTAATGGCCGCCGGACCAGCGGGACGCCGCGATTTCACCGAGTGGGGGATCGTCGCGTCGGGTCAGGGCGGCTGCCGGATCGCCTCGCAGCTGTTCACCCGGACCGACAACCCCGGGATCGACGACCGGATCGTCCTCATCAACACCAACGACACCGACATCCAGGAGAGCCTCGACCGGGTGGACGCACAACTCGCGATCGACCGGGACACGATCACCCGGGAGCACGTCGCGCTCTTCGGCCCCAGCGACGGGGCCGGCAACGACTTCTTCGACGGGGAGCAGTACGCCGAGGAGGGGTTCGACGAGATCTTCAGGCCCATCAACAACACCGCCCAGTCGGACGCGCTGTTGTACTCCGTCGCGCTCGGCGGCGGGACCGGCAACGGCTCGGTCCCGTACGTCATCGACCAGTTCGCACAGGCCCCCGACGAGGGGTCCGTCGCGAGGTTAGACAGGGAGGCGACGTGGCTCGGCGGCATCCCCCAGTTCGTGGTCGCGGCCTGGCCGTTCAGGGGAGAAGGCGTCCAGCGGTACTTCAACGCAGTGTGTGGCCTCTCCCGGCTCCTGATGCGGGAGGACGGCTCGCCGAACGCGGATATGACCATCCTCGCGTCGAACGCCCGGCTGAAGCAACTCGCCGACGAGAACGACGACGCCGAACGGGTACGCGGTGCAATCAGCGACGAGGACCTGGTGAACAGGCGGATCATCTCCGCGCTCGATCTGTTCATCAGCGCCGGGCGACTCGCCGACGACACGATCGACGTGAAAGACTACGCCCGGCAGCCGCAGACCCGCGGGGCGTACCACGGGACGTTCGGGACAGAACTCGGCAAGCCGGTGGGGCTGGATCTCGACGTTGCGATCGAGAACGCCGCGAACAACACGTTCGTCCCGCTCGATCCGTCGACTTCGGAGGCGGTGTACGTCGTTGTTCGCGCGCCCGAACAGCAGATCGTCGACGGCACGATCACCGCCGGTGACGTGCGGAGTTCGGTCGCCGACTGGAAGCAGGAACACGGGCTCGACCGCGCGGTCGGGATGCAGACGCTGTCGAAAGCGCCCGCCGGTGGCAACACCTTCGACGTCCTCGTGTTCCTCGCCGGGTTCGATCTCACGCCGTTGATGGAGGAGTCGTGGTCGTGGGACCGCTACGAGGGCGAGCGGGACAGCCGGCGACAGAACCGCTCGCGGGAGCGAATCTCGCGGGTCGAGCGGCTGGAATCGAACCTCCGGGAGTACCGGAACAACCTGGAGGAGTGAGGATGCAGCCAGACACCACCGGCGGTGGCGCCGCGGTCGTCGCCGTCCTGGCGTGCCTGCTCGTGGCTGGGTCGGCGCTCGCGGTCGTACCGGGAGGGGTCGACGCGCAGCAACAGCAACTCGACGGCGACGTCGCGTTCGACGGGACAGACGGGGTGCTTACGGTGTCGGTGGACCGGCGGGCCGCCGCGAACGGGAGCTTCACCGGCGATCCCGAGAACGTGACGATCGACGTCGGGGGTGCGACAGTGGACCGGCGTACCGACCCCGGGAACACCTCGACGTACACCTACACCGTCGGCCCGGGCGCGTTGTCCGGGGGAGACGCCCTCGGCGGGCAGGACGGGTCGGAGACGACCGTAACGGTCTCTCACACCGAGGTCGGGAGCTTCAACGAGACAGTCGACGCCCGGTACGTCGTGCTCGACGGCGACGGGGCGTTCACCGAGAACGGGGCGTTGCGGGTCGGTATCGTGCAGAGCTTCGGCGTTGCTGCCGATGGATCCGTTGCCGTCCGCGTCGAGACCGAAGACGACGAGCAGGCCGTACCTGCGTCGTATCGGTGGGACGCGAGTACCAACGAGTCGTCACTGGTGGTGGGTCGCGACGCCCTGGGTAGCCTTGGAGTGCTCGGACAGCCGCAGGAGATCGCGATCTTCGGGCAGGAGCAGTACGTCCAGGGTTCCGCGACGGTCGGCGTTGCCGCCGCAGGGGCGGAACGGACGGGCGGCGAACGGCTAGCAGACGGCAGCGGCGTGCGGTTCGAGAGCCCGCTGTTCGTGGGCGGCCGGACGTACGACGTCACCGTCGGCGCGGGCGGAGCACAGTACCTGCGGACGGTCGAAGCTGGCGAGCGCGCGATCGTGATCGACAGCCGGGCGGTGGCCGCAGAATCGAGCGTCGACCTCACTGTCGACCATATGGGGAACGCGGTCGTCGACGGACGCACGGTCGAGTTCCCCACCGCGACCGTGAACGGGAGCGCGAGCGGCGCGACGGTCACGTTCGACAGCCTCCCCGGCCGGGTCGACCGGGCGAACGTGAGCGCGGTGTGGGTCGACGCCGGGAACGGCGTCGAGCAGTACGAGGCCGGCCTGAACGCGACCTCGCGGACGCTGACGCTGTCCGACACCGAGTCGCTGCCGCGGCCCGCGGACGCGAACCGGACCGCCCTGCTCGTGGAGTTCGAGGGGGCGACGCCCCTGCACGCCACCGTGGCGCTGCAGTCCGACGGCGGGGAGTCGGCGTCGGGGACGAACCGATCCGGGACGGCCGGGCTCCCCGTCGACGGGCAGTCGGCGATCCTGATCGCTGTGGGCGCCGTGGTCTTGTTCATCGTCGGTCTTCTGCTCGTCTACTTGATCCTCGACACGTACGCCTCCGGAACCACGAAGTTCGCCGCAGGGCCGTTCGGCTCCTCGAAGTCGAACTCCCCCGGCCCGTCGCCGGGGCCGAAGACGGTCGACGTGACGGTCGAACTCTACGATGAGGTCGCAGATCGGCCGTATCCCGGCGCAGACAGGGTGAGTGCTGTGTCTGACGGCCCCGACGCCGACACCGAGCGGATCGACCTGACCGGGGCGGCGGGAACGGCTGAACTCGAATGCGGGAGTTGGGCGTTCGAGGCCGTGGAGAACGGCGACCGGATCGGGAGCCGGCGCCACCAGTTCACCCCCAAGCTGAACAGCGATAAGATCGCGCTGTCGGTCCAGCCGTACACGGTGGACGTGCGGGTGACCGGCGGCCCCGACAGGAACCCGCTGGAACGGGCGACCGTGGAAGCGACCGCGGACATCGGGGGCTGGAGGAACCGGAAGCGGACCGATCCGAACGGGAACGTCCAGTTCGAGGTTCCGCGGTCGGCGTCGACCGTCTTCATCACCGCCACAGGCGGGGACCTTCCGTCGGTGGAGTCGAAACACCGGATAGAACAGGCGACCCGGGAGGGGGTGTCCCTGTCGATCGCCGACGGGAGCGGGTCGATGGCGGTCAAAACGACAGTCGGCGACCGGCCGTGGCCCGAGGTCGACGTCCGGATCACGCCGATCAGCGAGGGCGCCAAGGCGTACACCGAAGCGGGGACGGTCACGACGAAGTCGGGCGGCCGGCAGACGGTCGAGGGCCTCCCCGCCGGTGAGTACGAGGTGACTGCCCATCCCCAACCCCAGTCGGTCGACACCACCGCTGCGGTCGAGCGGATCACGGTCGACGACGGCGACACCGTCGAGGTGGAGCTGCCGATCGGGATCTCGTACACGATGTCGCCCGCACAGCGGGAGCGGCTGGGAGAGATCAGCGACCGGATCGAAGAGCTGGCGTCGGCCTCGAACCGCGACGTGGCGATCCCGCAGTACTACGGCACCGTACTCACCTCGGTGCTTGACGTCGTCGAGGACGTGGAGTCGGCTCCGGAACGAACCGTCGAGACGGGGGTCTCCCCCGAGGCGACGGTGGAGGCACTGCTCGACGCGACCGAGGTGGGGATCAAAGCGGTCGACGCCGCGATGTCGGAGCGTCGGAACGTGAAGCTGTTCGGGGCCTGTGAGTCGATGCCCGCCGCGTCGGTCGACTGGACCGGGGCAGCGGCCCTCGATGCGTTCATCGATCGGGTGAACGAGGGCGGGGACCACGAGCGGCGCGCACTCCGCGACCGACTCAGGGCGGTCGACGACGTCTTGGATCGGCAGTGGGGCGAGGTCAACGAGATCGCCCCGGCCCGGAAGCTCCACGACCGGATCGGGGAGTTGGCGCGGGAGACCGGCGACGTCGACGACGAACTCGCTGTCGTCGCGCAGACGTACGTCGGGATCTGCCTGTTGGACGCGGTCGAGGAGATCTTCGATCACGATGCGCTGGTGGATCGACTCAACAGCGGGAGCTACTGACAAAATATGAAGACGACACTACTCAGGATGGTCGTCGTCGTCTGCGTGGTGACGTCCACCGCAGGCGTCGCGACGGCGGCGGGTGGGGCACAGGGGATCACGGGGGGAGCGGCGGACGCGACCGAGAGCACTACGGCCGACGGGACGACGCCGGTGGACGTTGGCGTGGCGTCGGCACACGCCGACGTCGACGTCGACGTTGAGGAACCCCAGAGCGGCGACGACTTCCTCGCGGCGTTCCGGGAGCTCTCCGGACGGGAGTCGCTGTCGGCCTACAGCGAGTTCGAGGTGATCCGGACGCAGGCGGTCATCGCGGTCCAGTCGGGATCGTTCGACGACGCCGATCGGGCCCGGATGCGCGGGGTGTTGCGGATGCTGGTTCGGTTCGATGCGGCGTACGCCGCCTCGCAGAACGGCAGCCTGGAGGCGAGTTTCGAGTCGGCAAACGCAACGCGTGCGGCGGTTTCGGCGCTTGAATCCTCCGGGGGAACCGCCTACAGCTCGCTTGCGACCGTCGGCTTGGACCGGTTCTTCCGCTCGCTGGGCGACCGGTTCGAGCAGCGCGCCCGGGCGAACGACAGCAGTACGCCCGGGCAGATCGCCGCGCTCAAACGGGCGGGCGAGGCCTACCGGCTCGGCGGGTCCAGCGACCGGTTCGCGGAGGTGTCGGTCGAGGCCGAACAGTTGGCGAGCGCGTGGGAGCGCGACAGCCGGGAGATAAACGAGTCGGTGGCGGCCACACGAGGGTTTCTCGACCGGTGTGGGGCCGCCTGCGACGGTCCGGTAGGTGCGGTGTCGGCGCACACGACCGGGGTATTCGGGCTGTACACCGACGCCCGGGCGGCGAGTGCAGCGAGCAGCGACGCGGTCCGGGTCGCGGAGGCGAACGGGTTGGGTGACCGGACCGCGGAGCTCCGGGCGGTCTCCGAGGAGGCCTCCAACACGCTGTTGTCGCTGGCGATCGGGTCGGCGCTGTTGTTCTTCGCGTACGCGTTCGTGCTCGCGATCCCGACGATGTTCGTCGCCGGCCGGATCTCGGCGTGGGCGCGCGACAGGCGGGCCGCGTCGGTGGGATCGATTCTCTCGGCGATGCCACGGGAGGTGCACACCGATGGCGGCGAGTGAGCGCACCGTGAGTCGCCTCGGGGTCGTTCTCGTGGCCGCGTTGGTGGCGCTGTCGGCGTTTGCGGGGCCGGCGATAGCAGCGAGCGGAAGCGTCGACCTCGACGCCGCACTCGACAATCAGCAGAAGACCGAGGAGCTGTCGTTCACCTTCACCGCAAGCGCGAACGAGACAGTGACCGCTGACACCTCACAATCGTTCGACGGCGGGGATGTGAGCTTCGAGTTCGAGGGGTGGAACGACCTCGACACCGGCGCGTCGGGATCGTCGTCCAGTTGGGAAGTCGAGAACGGCAACCGATACGAGGTTACCTACGAGGCGCAGGCGGTCTCGGGCGCCAGCGAGGACACCTACATCTGGACCGCGACGGTCAGCGGCGGGTCCACGAGTGCCTCCGAGTCGCTCTCGCTCACCGTCGACCTCCAGAATCCCCGGTTCGGCGGCGCCGACAGCCCGACTGAGACGGTGATCTTCACCGACGACGACAGCGACGGAACGACCGAACTCGACGTCGGCTTCGACAACGACGGGCCGGGCGTGATGGTGCCCGACTCGGTCGACCTCACCGATACCGGCCCATCCGGAATCGACGTCTCTGTCGACTCGCTCTCCGATCAGGTCGACGCGGGCGGATCGGGGACGGCCGTACTCGACGTCTCGGTCGACCCGTCGGTCGCCGAAGGCGACTACACCATCTCAGGGGCGATCGACGACAACCTCGGGAATACCGAGTCGTTCAGCGCCGAGGTCCAGGTCCGGAAGCCCCCGGTCATCTCCGCCGACGACGTCGACGTCGGCGGCGTGCTCATCGGCGAGTCCGACACCGTCGACGTCACACTAACCGAGGTCGCCGGGTTCTCCGGCACCAACGGCGTGAACGTGAACGTCATCGGAGCCAGCGACGACGGCTCGATCGCCGTGAGCGGCGAGGGCAGCGTCGACATCGACGCCGGCGGGAGCGACGAGATCGAAGTGGAGGTCTCGGCGGACGCCGACGGGGCACAGAACGCCGACCTCGATTGGCAGGTCGAGTTGACGCCCGAGGACCGGTATAGCCCGACCGAGTCCATCGACGTCACCGGCGAGGTGTACTACCCGCCGAATCTCGAGTCGCTGTCGGGTCAGAGTGTCCGGAACGTCTTCGACACGCCGCAGTCACAGGCCGACGTCCAGACGACCGAATCCGAGGTGACCTTCGAGAACACCGGCGACCTCGATATGGACGTGACGGGCGTGTCCGCGAGCGTCGACGACCCCGACGTGACCGCGTCGGTCGCGGACGTCTCCGGAACCGTCTCCGGGCAGTCTACCGGGGATGCGACGGTCGTACTCGAAGCCGATCCCGGAACCGCAGAAGGGAGCTACCCATTCACCGTCACGGTCGACACCGCGACGGCGGGGAGCCAGTCGATCACGCGCGAACTCACGATCGAACACGTGCCCGAACTCGCCGTCGAGCGCTCGGAACTGTCGCTCGGCGACGTCACGGTGACGAACCGTCGGACGACGAGCATCGACGTCTCGGAGGTCCTCGAGTACGAGTCGGTGTCGGGTGTCGAGGTGGTCCGGACCTCGGGTCCGGAGCGGTATCTCGAGGTCCCGGAACGGCCCACCGAACTCCGCCCCGGCGAGTCCGCGCCGCTCGTGTTCGCGGTCGCGTTCGACACCTCCGCGGAGCTCTACCAGGAGTACCGCTGGGAGTTCGAGATCAGCGGCGACGGCGTGGAGACGCAGACGGTGCGTGTGATCGCGCGGCCCAGGCCGATCTCCCCGGACGCGATTCTGAATAACCTCTCGGCGTACACCGGCGGGTCCGGACCACGCGCGGATATGGCAGGCGGGATGGTGGATTCGCTCGAAACACTCGAAGCCCGGCTCAGGGACGGCAAGGAGGTTCCGGAGGGCGATCTCACGGAAACCATCGCCTCGGGTGAGACCGCCGTGTTGCTGTTGGGCGCCCTCGAGGACGCAGAGCAAGCCCGTGAGTCGGACGGCCCCGCCGCCGCACAGGAAGACGTCCTCAGGGCGCAGGCGACACTCAACGCGATGTCGGAGTACGTCGGCCGGATCGACGCCCCGCAGGTCGACTCGTCGGCGTCTGGGGCACTCGACGCCGCCCGGGTCGCGACCGACGAGCAGGTCGACACCCAGGTCCAGTACTACGAGGCCCAACTCGAGGGCAACGTCACTCCGCTCCAGCGGGCCAGCGCGAACCGGCAACTGGCCCGGCTGGCCGAGAGCCGCGGCAACACCGACCGGGCAGACCGGCTGGACGCGGAGGCCTCGAAAGCGTTCGACACGTACCTCCAGGACGTCCAGAACGCCTCCACGAGCGCCGAGGACGCGCGGGCGGCCAGGGCGTCGCTTCGGGAGGATGCCACGCTCGTGCTCCTGAACCAGCCGTTGGTGGTGAACCCAGCGCGGCTCGACGGCATCTCAGCGGAGATCCGGGCGATCGACGCGGCGTACGCCACCGCCGAGAGAACGTACGCCGAGGCGGGGGCGAGTGGGCAGGCCGAGGCGATCGGACGGGAACGCGCCGAGGTTCGACAGCGCCTCCAGCTCACGCAGTACGGGCTGTGGGGCGCGACGGGGCTGTACGGGCTCGTGGTCCTCGTCGCGTTGCTCCGGACGGGACTGAACCTGTACGCGTATCTGCGGGACAGACGCACCGTCGAGATGGGCGCGATGCTCCAGTAGCGGTGTCGGCGGCGGACGGGGGCGTCGACGGCGGACGGGAGCGTCGGCGGTTTCGCGTCTCCTGCCGCGGCGGAAACACGCAGGAGTCGAGCCGCGAGCAGGCTCGGATCCCGCCGCCGGTCTCACTCGGTCGAGTCTGCGTCGAGCGGCGTCGACAGCGCCGCCGGAAGCGCCGACGTCTCCTCGTCAACGTCGACCTGCCAGCTCCCGGCGTCGGCGGTCCGGTCCCCCGAGACAGACACCGTCGTCGACCGGGAGTCGCCCCCGCCGTCGACCGGGGTCGCCTCGAGTTCGACCGGGAGTTCGATGTGGTCGTCAGCGGCGGTACACTCGATCCGGTGGGTCACAGTCGCTCCGGGTTCCAGCCTTTCGAACTCCCCGGCGGCGTAGAGGTACTCGTCGGGCGCCGTTCCGACGGCCTCGACCCGGACGTCGAGTGGCGCGCCGCCGTCGTTGCGGATCCGGAGCACGACGTTGGTGTCGCGGTCGCCGAGGACGTCGACCGCGTCGACGACGACGGAGACGGGCGGGGTCGTAGACTCGTGGACCGCAGCCAGGGTCTGTAGCGGCCGCTGCTGCCGGTCGGTCCGGACGAACGTGAGCGCGGGGCGTTCGGCGGGCGTGCCCTGGTAGGTGGTCTCTCGGGTGCCCTCACCGCCGGGATCGACCTCGAATTCCTCGAAGCGGACCGCGGTCGAGAACCCCCTCGAACCGATTTCGAGCACGGAACACGCCGTATCGAGGTCGTTGTGAACGTCCAGCCGCACGTCGGTCGTGTCCGATCGCACGGACAGGGCGGGGCGGACGACGACAGGTGCGGACTCGACGGGGATCGACGCCGCCGGCACTGTCGCCTCGAACTCGTCGACGCAGGCCGTGACCCCCGGCATCTCGATCGACGCTGCGTCCCACCCGGCGTGGTACCGGGTAGTCGTCGCCGACGACTCCGGGCGGAGTTCGACGGTCGTCTCCACCCCGTCAGACCGGAGAGTGACCGACTGCGGCTCGCTCGAGTGGTTCTGGAGCGTGAGCAGTTCCTCGACGGCGTGGCCCGCCCGGGCGGCGTCGGACTCCAGGCGACGGGTGAGGTCGATCGGGTCGCGGGACGTCGACGCTACGGGGTCGTCCGGGTCGGCGGATCCGACGGGCCCGACGGGGTGGTCGGACGGGTCCGCTGCGTCAGGCGAGGGTGGCGCCGCACTCGGGTGCTCCGGCGAGTCCGCGTCGGCGACATCGGGCCGGGCGCCGGCCTCGGAGGCCGTGTCGGACCGCGGAGACTGGGTCTCGTCCGCCGGAGGAGCCTCGCGACGCGCCGGTCGGCGGTCGGCATCGCGATCCGGACGGTCACGCTGGGTGTCGTTCTCGTCCGCCGATTCGGGTACGGCGTCGCGCGGCGACGCGTGACGGTCGTCCGGTGGCGCAGAACTACCGGTCGGCCGGTGCTCGTCGACTCCGGGGTCCCCCAACCCTTGGGTCGTATCGCGGTCCGGGCCGGCCGCCACCGGCTCCCGGTCCGGCGGAGCCGCCGAGGGGTCGTCGCGAGCGGCGTGTACCGACGCGTCCGTTCCGGCGTCCCGTGCCGTTGACGGACCGCTGCGGGGAGGATCGCCGCGACGCGCCGGAGTCGGATCCGGGTCGTCGGGCGACGAGAGCGCGGCGCGGTCGAGCGAGACGGCCACAGCGGTGTCGACTACGGCGGCGTCGACGCGTACTTCACCGGCGCCGGCGTGGGCCGCCGGGAGGACGAGCGTGAGCCGGTCGCCGGGCGACAGCGACACCGACCGCTCCACCGAGGTGGAAAGCGGGGCGCCGGTCACCCGTACGTCGTCGTCCACCGGGACCCCGGCGTCGTTTGCGACCGTCACGTCGACGAACCCGTCGTCCCGGGCGTCGACGGACGCCGAGAGCGGGGCTGCCGGGAGTGAAAGGGCAGTGTCGACCGACTCGCCGTCCGCGGTGGTGGCCGTCAATCGATCGGTCCCGAGGGGCAGCGAGAGGGTGCGCGACGCGGAGGACTGTCCGGGTTCGGACGCGATGTCGACGTCGCCCGGAGAGAGCGAGACCGCCGGGAGGTCCGACCCATCTGGCATGTGAACGGTCGCCTCAACGGTCGCGATCCCGGCTTCGATGCCGACGGTTCGGGTGTCGACGGCCGGCGTCGGTGTGGACGCGCGGATCGAAAGCGTCGCTCGGGTCTCGATGGGGTCGCTGTCGGCGTCTGCGGGGGCAAACGACGCGTGCGTCGCCGCCCGCGAGTCGGTCGCCTCGGTGAGCGTAAACCGCAGGTCGGTGCGGTCTCCGGCGTCCAGCGAGACCCGCCGCGACTCGGGGCGGAACGACGCGCCCTGCGCAGAGACCCGCACCGTGCCGGTGGTCGACCCGCCGCGGTTCTCGACCGCGACGACAAGGTCCTCGTCGACCCGCAGCGACGCGGGCGTGAGCTCCAACTCGACGCCGGAGAGCGACGCTCTGGGACGGAGGACCTCCGCGGTCCGGCCGTCAATCCGACAGGCGAGTCCCCCGTCGGTCGTGGTCGCCACCTGTGCGGAATCGGCCGCAACGACGCCGACGTCGGTTACGTCGCCGTCGGCGGTGAGGCGGACGATGCCACGGTCGGCGGCGGCAGCGTAGAGCTCTCCATCACCCCGCTGTGCGAGCCAGTCGACGTCGAGAGGTCGTGACCACTGTGTCGACCCGTCGTCGGCATCGATGCCAACGACCCGGTCGCCGTGAAGCGACGCCACCGCGACGCCGTCGAGCAGCCCGACGCCCGTGATCATACCGTCGAGCATCGCCTCCCCTCGGCGGCGGCCGTCGGCGTCGAAGCCGGTGAGATACCACGACTCGCCCGCGAGGAACTCGTCGTTGCGCCCGGCGAGCAGGACGGTTTCGGAGACGTCGGCGTGGGTCCGGTCGATCCGACCGCGTTCGGACCCGTCGGCGGCGTCGAGAAGCACGAACTCCCCGGCGTCGGTGGCGGCGACCACACGCGACGGTCCGGGCACCCAACACAGCGCCGTGACGCCGTCGAGGGGCGCCTCCCACCGTCGGGAGCCGTCGAGTCCGTACCCGAACACGCGGTCGTCGACAGCGACGTACACCAGCGAGCCGACCGCGAGCCCGCGCGGCCGTCCCTCGACGCCGAACTGCGCGCCATCGGCTGCCTCGGGCGCGAGTACGGATATCCCGCCGGAGACCGACGCCAGCGCGATCCTGGAGTCGCCGGCGGCGATCAGGGCGACCGCTCCGGTGTCGACCGACCGGACCGGCGCGTACTCCCGCGGGAGGTCGTCGCCGGTCGCGGCCCCATCGGGCGGGCCAACGCCCCCTTCCCCGTTCGGGGGCCGGCCGGTCACCGGGACTCACCCGCCGACCCGCGTTGCGTTCCGCCCCGTCGTCGTCGGCTGTGTCGCATACGTGGCCGATCGGTTGACATACGCGCACTTCGACTCCGGAACGACAAAAAATCACCTGCCCGGACCGGGCCCCACCTCGATGAGGGGCCGCGACGGATCGTCTGCGTCGGTCAGACCAGTCCGGACGACACGAGCACCACGGCCGCCGCGAAAGCGACCGCCCCGGCCCCCGCCGACGCGGCGACGCCGATCCCGGCCGCCCGCCGGCGCCGCCGGTCCCGGTCGCCCTCGGGTTCGATCGTGGCGCCGTAGGAGTCCAGGGTGGATGCGAGAGCCTCGCGGGCAGCATCGGGACCGACTATGTCCGCGAGCCGCGAAAGCGCCTCTTCAACGGGCTCGGATTCGGTCGGCGGCGCGTCCGGGAACCGGTCGGGATCGTCCGCGATCCGGACGGCGAGGAGTGCCCCGGCCCAGACCACCGCCGCCAAGGCGCTCCCGGCGACGACCACCCACCGCGGCACCGACTCCAGGCCGGCGGCTCCGGACCACGCCAGCCCGACGGCCACACCCACGGCGACGCCGCTTGGAAGCCCGTAGAACAGCGTGCGCCGGAGTTCGCGCCGGGTGACCGCGGGCGCCGACGCCGGGAGCGCGCGGACGCTCAACGCAGACGCGGAGTCCGTCCGATCGACCGCGGCCGCGACGCCGGTCGCGACGGGGACCGACGTCGACTCGAGTCTCTCGGCCGCCGACTCGACAGCACCCTCGAGAGCGGCGGTCGCGGCCGCCGCCCGCCGGCGCTCAAGCCACGTCGAGAACTCCGGGCCGGGTGTCGCCCGGTCGACGTTCCCAGTCGGTCGAACGACGACGTCGGCGCCGGCGATGGTCTCGACGTCGGTCGATTCAGAGACCGCGACGGCGTACTCCGCGAACGTCTCGCGGACGTACGCCAGCGTCGCCGCGGCCACGTCGTAGCTGGGTACCAGGAGATCCACCCGGCCCAGGTCACCGACCGCGTTCCGGAGGTCGTCGGGAGCGATCGACCGGGCCGCGAGGTCGGCCTCGATCGCCGCGACCGCGTCGGAGTCGAACGCCGATCCGTCGGCGAGGGCGTCGTACAGCACCTGTGTCCCGCCGAGACCGTGTTGGATCGTCCATCCACGGCGGTCTCCAAGGGCCTCGACGCGATCGAACAAGGCGGCCAGAACGTCCTCCTCGGCGTCGGACTGGTAGGTCGCAACGAACTGCTCGGGGCTCTGGCGGTGGATCGTGACCTGAGTGCGAACCAGTCCCGCCGCGGGGTCGTAAAACAGCGCGACCCCAGCGGTGAACTCCCGTTTGATCCGATCGAGCCGCCGGTCCTCGGGCTCGCCGACGGAGTCATAGACTGGGCGTCCCCCGCTGCCGTAGAGGCGGAACCGACTCATACGTCCGGAGTCACTGGTTGATCCGCTCCATTAGCTGGCGGGCGCCTTTCAGCACCGACGAGGGGCCGCTCACGTCGATCCGGAGTTCGTCGGTGCCGGCCGGCTCCTCGTTTTCGATGTTGTACCACAGCAGGTGTAGCGGGTCGGGGTTGCGCCGGCCGCCGAACACCTGGTTCACCGCAGGGGTCTGCTCCCGGACGATCTCGTCGCGGACGTAGTCGCAGAACGCCCGGTAGCCGTCGGCTTGCGGGGCCGCGCTCGACTCCCGGTTCGCCCTGAAGTCCTCCAGCATCCAGTCGGCCATCGTGCCAACGATCACGATGTCTTTTTCGGGGTAGATCGCCCGGATCGCTTCGTACCACCGAAGGTAGTCGGCAGCGGCGTCGCGGTTGGGCCCTTTCACCGCGTAGGTCCGGCCCTGATATCTGATGGGTCGGATGTCGCTCCGGCGGTAGTCGTCGAGCTCCTCCGGGGAAATCGCGCGGTCTTGGAGGTACGTTGGGACGTTGCCCCGCTCGATCACGGGCGCGACGAAGTCGTCGAGGGGGAGCGTCAGCACGATCCGGTCGGCGTTGTGGACGCAGCCCCGGATGCCAGGGATCATCTCCGAGAGGGTCTCGGCCTCCCGGACCGATCGCGTCGCCGCCTCCCACGACGACTTCGGGTCGACGTCCGGTGTGTCGTCGTCATCGTCGTCGTCGAAGAGGCTCACCTCGGAGCCGTTCGCCAGCCCGTCGAGGCTGTCCCCGAATGGATCGTCGGCACCGGAGACGTCGTGGGCCGGCTCCGTCGCCGCGCGGTCCGTACCCCCGGACTGCGACGACGCCGTTTCGACCCCCGAAAGCGAAGCGTCGCTGTCGTCCGCATCCCCGTCGTCGCTGCCCCACTGGACGGCGTCGCCGTCTGCCGCGGCGTCGGACTCATCGCCGTCGTCAGAAAAGGGGATGTCGAAGTCCGACCCCTCTTCACCCCCGTCGGTAGCGATCTCCGCGTCGCCGCCTTGGATCTGCTGGGCCGCCGTCTCCATCACCTCCGCGAGGATATCCTCTAAGGCCTCGCCGGGGTAGTCGACCACGCTGAACCGAACCCGAGTCGGGACGAACCGCCCCCACGAGTACGGGAGTTCAAGCAGCATCGGCTGGCCGCCCTCGGAGCCGCCCGACCCCGACTGGAGGGTCGACGGCGTCGGGTCCGGAAACTGCGTGCTCTCGATGCTCTGGCGCAGCCCGCTGACCCGGGTCGCGGCCGCGCTCTTGTCGTCGACGTTGTCCCGGATGTAGAGGTGAATCCCGCCGAACACCGCGCTCTTGCCGCTTCGCTTGGGACCGAGCATGATCACGTTCATCCCACGTTCGTAGGTGGTGAAATACCGGAGGGCGGGCAGGAGCACGATCACGCCGACGAGGTGCGCCGCGGCATTGGCGCCGACGACCCCCTCGAAGACGAGCGGCTGAGTTGTGAGCCCGCTGTCGACCGCAACGACCGGGCTGTTGTACACGACGTGTGCCTCGAAGAGGCCGAAGACCGCAAGCAGGGCGACCAGCCAGAAGATCAGCGCCGGAATGCGGGGAAACTCCCGCTGAGTGGCGTCCAGCCCCTCGAACGTCACACCGCCGGCCCGGAGCGTCACGGCGGCGGCGAGCAGCGCCGTCAGAACCGTGTTGGGGCCGAAGCTCGACGCCAGCGGGGCGACGAAGACGCCGCGTGGCAGAAACACAAGCGGGACCGCAAGCAGGGTCGCGACCGCGATGATAACCCCTTGGACGTATTTGAACGAGTCGAGCAGCAGCCCGACGACGAGGCCTACGAACACGCCGAGCGGGATGTAGTAGAAGAACGTCGGCGCCACCCCGGCCGCGTTCATCCCGCCACGGAGGGCGTGTCTGGCCACGCTCCACGGCCGCTGTCCCCACGCAGTCGCGAGGAGTTCGATCACGGACAGGCCAGCGACGAGCAACAGGCCGACGGAGGCGAAAAACAGCAGCCGCCGCTGTCTCCTGTTCGACGGCGCGAGCGTCGGGAACAATGACATATCAGTGGGCTCACCCTGAGGTGTAATAAAAGCCATCCTACCGTCAGGCAGGACCAGTTACAGTGCTCCTAACACGTCGTCGTACCCCTCGGAGCCCGGCTCCGACCCGGCACCTGCGACCGGGAACACCCGGTTCCGGTAGACGACGTCCAACCCCAGGATATCGCTCCTAAGGAAGTTAGAGAACCTCGTCTCCCCGAAGGAGTCCGACCCGTGGATGTCGAGTGCGATGTCGGCGTCGGTCGCGACCACGTAGACGTCCGGCATCGACGCGGCGCTACAGGCCGCCCCGATTCGGTGGTAAGCACCGTCCTCCGCGTTCCCGCCCGTCCGGAGGTACGACGGGGTTTTCACCCACGACTCGTCGAAGTCGCCGCCCTCCTCAACCCGGTATTGATCGATGATCTCGTCAAGCGGGGTCAACAGCAGAATGACGTCCGCCCCGATCAGCCGATCCAGATGGGCGCCGCCGGACCGCCGGAGTAGCGACCGCAGTGACGCCGGCGCTGCGAGCAGGAGCTGCCGGCGGAAAGCATACCACACCCGCGATCCGAGCGACGATCGCTCCTCGGCGATCGCCTCCATGGCTCTGGCGTCGGCTCCGGTCACCGGGCGGATGTTCTCGTACGCCACCTCCCGCCGGCGCACGAAGGCGCCGCTCCCGGGCTTGTACTGAAACGCCACGCGGCTGGTTATCGCGGGGCGCGAGTGGCGTCGGTTCGCCGCCGGGTTCAACACCTCTCCGCCCTCGAGTGCCGTCGCGCCGTACCGCCTCTTGGCCGCGGCGTACAGTCCACCGATAAACCCCGAGACCGTCTCCTCTGCCGCCTCGTTCGGCGACGAGATGACGACATCGGTTGCGTCGGAGTACCGCGTGAAATACCCCATCAAGTAGACGAGCGCCGACACCGCGAGGAGGTCCACGGCCGGAGTCAGGGGGCTGGCCGCCACCTGGTCGACCACGGGTGTGTTCTCCACGACAGTGATGGGACTCTCGTAGGTGAGATACCGCTCGATGAACCCGACGACCGCGGTCCCGGCGACCGCGGCGTACAGCGCGCGTGCGGCGTTCGGAAACGATATGCGGCCGCCGCTGATCGGTGGGGCGGTCCCGCCGACGGCGGCCACGACGGCACCGGCGGCGACGCCTCCCACAGCCGACACCGGGTACGTCGTAAAGTCGATCTGCCACCGGCCCAACACGACGAGGGTGGGGACGAACACCAGAGCGATCGCCGCCACGAGGAGGGTTCCCTGGACGTGCTTGTCCTCGTCAAGCGCGAACGCGACGACGACGACCGCGCCGAACAGGGCGGCGAAGACCACTGTGCCGTTGATCCCCCACCCCATCGTTCGGCCGAAGCCGTGGACGAGGTGATACACCAGTCCGTGGTCGTCCCACGCGGCGACAAGCATCCGCGAGGCTGCGGCTGTGGCCACCAGGATGGAGACGAGCGCCGCGACCAGCCGGAGGGCCTCCGCTCGTCGGGACCCCTGTGTCATCTGTTGAGGTCGAGATCGATCGAACTCGGGAACGTCGTCCGGCCCACATACTCGTTGCGGAGCATCTCGACAACCTCCTTTTCGTTCCCGTCGATCAGGCTGTAGAGGTCTGCCGCGTCTTCGAGATCCAGCGTCGAGTTCCGGTAGACGAATCCGCCTTCACCCGGGTCGCTGATCGATCCGTCTTGGCCGTCGACGCCGTGGACGTGTCGGATCCGGACGCTCTCGGCCAGCTCGTCGCGCTGGGACTCGTAGGACGACTTGTACCCGTCCTTTTGTTGGACCACCGGCCGGAGGTTGTCGAGGAACACCCCACCGATGAACGTGATCATCGAGAGGTCCCACGGCGCGCCGTAGCCTTTCGACTCGTGCGTGTATCCGTTTCCGCCCTCTCGGAAGTGGAGACTCTCTTTTTCGAAGACGGTCTGGACCGAATCGAAGATGTCGCTTCCGGGGTCTTGGTCCTCGGGGAAGGCGCGGCTCAGATAGATATTCCCGATGTAATGGCCGTCGTACCGGGTGCTCCCCTCGACATCGCCGTACTGCGCAGTGTCTTTGATCTCGATGAGGCGGTGGGCGAGGCAGTTCAATTCGTTATCCGTGATCGCCTTCTTTGCGAACCGTTTCCGGAAGAACTCTCCGATCTTGTCCTTCTCGTTTTTCATATTGGGGTCGTTCCAGACCCCCGAATCCGCGATGTCCTCGTACCGGAGCAGGCTGAGTTGGTCGTCGGCTTCGATCTTTGTGACGTACGGGCTGTCGGAGTCGGAGCCGACGTCGAGACGTTGGGCGTCGTCCACCTCCGGGCGGCTGGGGCCCGATCCGTTGAACGAGTCGTCGTACTGTACCACGACGTCCCGGAGCGATTCGTAGACCTCCGCACGCGCCGTCTTGGTCTCGATCCGGTCGTGCAGCTTCGACCGTTTCGTCTCGATAGGACCGAGATACGCGTCGGTGAAGGCGACGTAGACCGTTCCGGGATCATCGTAGCCGACGCCGTCCGCGAGCAGGTCGTTGAGCAGCGAGTCGGCGGAGTCGGCATCGAGGGTTTCGAGCCGCTGCCGCAGCGTCTCAACGGCGTCGTCGGTGTCACCCGGCCACGTGAGATCGAAGCTCTCACCCTGCCACTGTGCGCGGCGATCCTCCACCGCGTCCGCCGCCTCGAACTCCGAGAGTGCCGTCTTGAACTCCCGGAGGATCCGCCGCCGAAGGGTGTCGTGTTTCTGTTCGATATCCTCGATGACCCCCTCGAACAGCCCATCGGTGGCGGGAACGCAGTTGAAATCCTGCGTGAAGTTCCCGTGTTCGCCCACCGGGGTGATCTCGACGTAGCTGTTGTCCACCGCGTCCACGGTCGAGACGTACCTGTTCTGTATCTCCTCTTGATCGCCGATGAGCCTACTGATGAACGTCCCGTTGTTGATCTCGTGCCACGCCTTATACGCCTCTCTCGTCCGCTTGATCGAGTCCGTGATCTTCTGGTCGTCGATCTCGTCGACGCCGATATCCCGGAGTTGACTGTTGAGCCGGTCGAAGTCGAAGTTTAGTCCGCCTGCAGGGATGTTGTCAGGGTTGTTGGCCCCGGAGATGTCCCGGAGTCTGTCCTCGAATTCGTTCTGAAGGGCCGTGAGCCGATTCCGGATCTCGTCGATGCTCTTGTCGAGTTCGACGAGAAGCGCTAAGTCGTCCTCGACGGAGTCGCGCCACGACCCCATCACGTGGTCACGGGCGTCCGAAAGGTCGGCTTCGAGGTCGTCCAACACCTGGAGGTCGGCCTCGTGGCGTTCGATTTTACGATTGAGGCTGTTGACCTGGTCTTCGAGCCGGCGGGAACCGATGTATCCGTCTGCGTCGGGATCGATCGCCGAGTCGACCGCCTCCTGGACTTCCTCCTCGTCGATCACTTTGATCGCCCGGAGGAGGTTCCCGTGAAGCTTGATCGCCCGGAGTTCGTCCCGAATGACTCTCGCGAGCTTTTGATCGGCGGGCTCGCCAGCGTATTCGTCTTCGACCGGCCTGAGGCTCTTGGCGCGCTTCGGAACCTCGGTGACGATCTGTTTTTTCAGCTCCTCCTGTGACAGGTCGCTGTTCTGGTTCTGCTCTTGATCGATCCACTGGCCGAGGCGTTTCCGCCAGTTGATCAGGGCTTGGTTGTCGACGCTTCCGAACCGGGTTTCGTCTTCGATCCACGACCGGAGGTCGCTGAGCCGGTTACGGAGTGAGCTGGCCTCGGTCCCGCTGAGAACGAACTGCTTGTTTCCGACGCTGTTGCCCCGGCTCGCCTCCGCTAACAGGTCGCCAGTTTCCCCGTTCCAGTCCTCGATGAAGTAGTCTTGGATCGCCTCATACAGCGATATCTCGGCGTCAAGCGCTCTTCGCTTGGCCTTGCGGTACTCGTCGATCGCCCGCTCTTGCTCCCGGATGTCGCCGACGTCGTACCGGAGGATCTGTGGGATCGCGACGGTGAACGGCGCGAACTTCTGTGGAACCTGCTCTGCGCTGCTCTCGTCGAGGTAGCTGCTGAAGTCGTTGGAGGTGGACTCCCGAGCGATGATGGTCTGGACAAACGCATCAAGGAACGTGTCCTTGTTGGGGAGGCGCCTCGCCGGGCCGAACGGGACTAAGACGATGTTCGTGAACGGGTTCGCGTCGGTAAGCGCGAGATGCTCAAGCTCCGAGAGGGCTGCGAAGGCGTTTGCGGTTTTTCTGTTCTTCTCTTTCAGCCCGGGGATCGTTGCGACCAGGTTGACCTGGGTGCCCTCGTCGTCAAGTTGCTTCGCGAGGTCGAGATACATTCCCGATCCGGTGCCGCCGCCGAGTCCGGCGACGACAGTCACCGACCGGTCCTTGGGGTCGCCGGCGAGCTTGCCCGAGAGGTTGTCCAAGTTGATCTCCGACCGGCTCGAGGAAGCCCGACTCGCGTGGTAGAGCGCCTTACTCAGGCCGCGGCGCCGGAGGACCCCTTCCGCGTAGCCGTCGGTTAACATGTCCGAGTTGTCCTCCAGCCACCACGCGGTGAGCCCGTCTTTCGAGGCGATGGTCCTCACGGAGGATTCGGACGTCAGGCCGACCTTCGAGATGAGCTTGTCGGACGCGTCGTTGAGCGGATTGACGTAGTCGATGCTCGTGTCGATCAGTTGAGGGTTCTCGTCGAACGACTCGGCGACCCGCTTGATCTTGCTGTTGATGCGTTCCACATCGCGTTCGTCATCGGACTGTTCTTCAGTCGCGGTATCGATGATGAACCCCTTGCACCGATCGTCGTCGTCTCCGCCGACGGCCCTTTCGACGATCCAATCCTGTGAGAAATAGTGTGTCACAGTGGTTTTACCGGCGTTGCCGATGCCGATGATGTTGTCAGGCAGATTCAGACCGTCCCCTTGATCCCGGTCAGCCCCAGTAGACATAGTTGTTGATTGTTGAACGGACCAGTATAAACATTGCCGTGGGCACAGGTCCACAGCGCCCGGCGAATCGCCGGACGACCGGGGGGTCAGCCGGGTCGAAAGCAGACCCTACCGATCGGGTCGTGACCGCGGACGGACGTGCCCTCGCGGACACTGACGCCCGGCGCGCGTTCCCGGCCGTGGCTCACCCCGACGCGTCGGGATCCGATCCGTCGACCGACGCCAGCCGGTCGGCCACGCGAGCCCGGAGTCGCGCCTCGCGTTCCCGGCCGCCGAACACCTCGGCCGCCGACGCCGCCGCCTCCGGATCCAGCTGGAACGACAGATTCGGATACGATACGTCGGTCAACACCAGAGGTTCGGGCGGTGCCGCCGGGACCCCCTCCGGTCCGTCCAGCGGGTCCGACCCCAGCAGTCGACGCACCCACGCCGGCGACCGGGTTCCGGCCGCGACCCCTCGGACGACCGAGGCGAGCCGGCGCACCAGGTGTCGGGGAAACCCGTCGGCTGCGGCATGGATCCGGAGGACGGCCCCGTCGCGGTCGACGTCGATCGAGAGATCCCGAACCGTCCCCGCGTCGTCGGTGGTGAGGTTGTGGAAGTCGTGCTCGCCCCGGAGGATCGCTGCGGCGTCGGCGGCGCGGTCGTCGTCGAGGTCGGGGCCGTAGAGGTGGTAGACGTACGCCCGGCGGACGGCGTCGTGGGTCGCGTGAAACTCCGGCGGCGCCGGCGCCGACGCCCACGCGCGAATGTCGGCCGGGAGCTCGCCGTTCAGCGCCCGCGGCGTACACCACTCGGGGCACTCGACGGCGATGGTCTGTGCCGTCGCCGACACGCCGGCGTCGGTGCGCCCGGCGGCGGCGTACCCGTTGGGTCGGTGGCGGTCGGAGCGATCGAACACGCCCAAGCGATCGAGTGCGTCGAAGAGCCGGTCCTCGACGGTCGGAACCGTGGGCTGACGCTGGAACCCGTGGAACGGCCGGCCGTCGTAGGCGACGCGGAAGGCTCGAACGCCGTCGTCGCGAGGGCGTTCCCGCCGGTCGTCCCGCGGCCACGAATCGTCGCTACGCATCCAACGACCCGGTTCGGGCGTTCGCATCGGGATCCTGATAGTCACGACTCTCGCCGCGGCCGACGAGCACCGGGATCGGGCAGGGCCGGAGAACGCGTTCGGTCGTGCTCCCGAGCAGGGAGCGTTCGAGCCCGCGTCGGCCGCGGCTGTCCATCACCACGAGGTCGGCGTCGACGGTGTCGACGTGGTCCAGAATAGACCGATACGGCGTCCCGCGAACCACGCCGGTTTCGACGTCGACGCCCGACCCGTGGGCGCGTTCGGCGACCGCGGCGACGTGTCGTTCGGCCTCGTAGCCGTCGCGCAGCGCCTCCGTGTCGAGTCGGGCCGCCGAGAGCGCCTTGACGTCGACAACGGAGACGACGGGGAGCGTCGCGTCGGCGTCGCGCGTCAGGGCGATCGCGTGATCCGCGGCCACGTCGCTCGGTTGGCTGCCGTCGACGGGTGTCAGGATCCGCTCGTACATAGGTGGAGATTCTCGAGTGAGCCTAAAACATCACCGTGCGTTCGCGGCGTGCGTCGCGACCGGCACCGCTCGCCCGGGCGTCGCGCTCAGACCAGGTCCTCGAACGTCGGTGACGCGGCGTCGCCCGGGAACGTCTCCACGGGAACGGTGGTCTGATCGCCGGACGCCATATCCTTCACCGTCACCTCGCCGTTCTCGAGGTCGCGCTCGCCGACGATCACGACCGTCTCGGCGTTGATCCCGTCGGCGTACCCCATCTGTGCGCCGAAGCTCCGGTCGGAGACGTCGACTTCGACGACGTTCCCCGCGGTGCGGAGGTCGCGGGCGATCCGAGCGGCCACCTCGCGGGTGTCGCCGACGGTCAGCACGTAGTAGTCGGTCGAGAGCGCCTCCTCGGGCCAGACCCCAGCCCGCTGGCACAGCAGCGACAGGGGCGCGGTCCCGAGCGCAACCCCGACCGCGGGGGTGGGCTGGCCACCGAAGCTCTCGATGAGGTCGTCGTACCGGCCGCCGCCGAACACCGACCGGGAGACGTCGCCCGTGGAGTCGAAGCACTCGAAGACGACGCCGGTGTAGTAGTCCAGCCCGCGGGCCGTCGTCAGCGACACCGCACAGTACTCCCGAGCACCGAAGTCCGCAGCCGCATCCAGGACCGCCCGGAGGTTCTCGACCGCGCTCGCAACCGCGTCGCCCCCGAACGCCGCGATCTCGTCGAGGTCGCCGGCCGTCACCAGATCGTCGAACGTTTCGGCCTGATCGTAGGAGAGCCCGGCGTCCGAGAGCAGCCCCAGGTACGCCGCCCGCTCGGTCTTCTCGCGCTTGTCGACCGCGCGGATGGCGTCGCGGACGTCGACGTCGGCGTCGAACGCCCGGAAGAGTTCTCCCAGAATGTCGCGGTGAGAGACCCGGAACTCGAAGTCCTCGCTGGTGAGCCCGAGGCCGGTGAGGGCGTCGGCGGCGACCGCCAGAATCTCCGCGTCGGCCGTCGGATCCGCGGACCCGAAGACGTCGACGTTGGTCTGGTAGAACTCCCGGAACCGGCCCTGCTGGACCTGCTCGAACCGCCAGAACGGCCGGGTGGAGACCCACTTGATCGGCTTCGACAGCGCCTGTTGCTTTTGGACCACCATCCGCGCGACGGTTGGAGTCAACTCCGGCGTCAGCGACACCTCGCGGCCGCCCTGGTCTTCGAACGCGTAGAGTTCCTCGACGATCCCCTCGCCGCTCTTGTCGGCGTACATCTCGGTCCGCTCTAAGGCGGGCGTGGCGATCTCGCGGAAGCCGTAGCCGGCGGCGGCGTCCTCGAGCGTGTCGATGACCTGCCGCCGGGCGGCCATCTCCTCGGGGTAGAAGTCGCGGAACCCCTTGAGTCGGTCGTACATATCGCGTGGTTCGGCGGTGTCGCGCTTGAAACTGTTGAACCCGGGGCGGCCAGGGTACGGGCGTGGGTCGGGCGGCCTCCGGGCTGCGTCTCCCGCCGGTCACCCCTCGACCGGGTACAGTCGCGTCCACCTCTCCGCGGCGACGTAGAGCCCGCCGCGGTGGAACAGGGCGTCGGTGACGCGTCGGCGGTCCGCCTCCCACCCGCAGCCGTCGTCGTGGCTCTCGACCAGCCGATCTTTCGAGTCGCGTGCGCCGTCGGCGATGCGGTGGCGGTGACCGGTCCGGTCGATCGCGAACACCCCCAATTCGGGGTCGGCGGCGACCCCGTCGATCGGGACGCTCGCGTCGTACGTCCACCGGGGGCGGCCGGTGTCGGCGTCGATGCGGCCACCGATATCGGTCGGGACCGCGACGACCCGGCCGCTCTCGGGGCTGTCATCTCCGCCGTCGAGGCCGCGTCCGCCGCCGACGTAGAGGGTATCGCCCGCCCTGGCGATGCTCGTCACCCCACGGAGTGGCGTTCGCGTCCGACGGATCGTCGCGTCGGCCACATCCACGAACGCGACGGTCCCGTCGTCGGTGACGACGGCGACAATCCCCTCCGCGATCACCGACAGCGGCTGCGTGACGCGGCCCGGGAGGTTCAGCTCCCACAGCCGCGCGCCGGTCGTGGGGTCGAGGCCGTGCAGGACGCCCTCGCGTGCGGCCGCGACGAGGGTGTCCGCCGTCAGCACCGGTCCGACCCACAGCCCGCCGGACACCGCCGTCGTCCACGCGGCGGATCCGTCTTTCCGATCCAGCGCGACCACGCGGTGGGTGAAGTCGGTCGGGTCGGCCGAGTCGGCGTTCGGGTCCGTCGAGTGCGACACGCCGACGTGGACCCGGTCGCCGGTCACGAGCGGCTGGCCCCACGCGCCGCCGTACGTCTCCCGACCGCCGGGGTCGTAGACCCACAGCCGCCTCCCGGTGTCGGCGTCGAGCGCACGGACCGTGTCCGAGCCGGTGCCGACGTAAACCGTGTCGTCGGCGCGAACGGGGGCGCCGAATCCGTCGCCCCGCGCGACCACCGACCACTGGACCTGCGCGCTGAACGGCTTCAAGGCGGCGAGCCGGTGGTTTCGCTCGCTTCCCGTGACGCCGTAGCCCTCCGGGACGAGGAGGTCGTTCCCGCTGGGGATCGAGGGGCCGAGCCGGCGACGTCCCGTGTACGTCCACTGCGGTTCCACGCGGGGGCGACACCGCGTACGCTCTCGGAGAAACCACCCGCCGGTGACGCCAGCGCCGGCGACACCGAGGGCTGCAAGGAGGGATCTGCGGGACCAATCGGGCATCGTCGCGAGATTCTGTCGCCGGAGCCTAAATACCGGCGGTGAGGCGGGAAGCGGATCGCTCTCGTGTTCACGCCGCGATGAGCCCGACGCCGACCACCGCCAGCCCCGCGGCCGCCAGCCGGATGCCGAACGCTTCCTCCCGGAGGACGACGCCGCCGAGCACGACCGCGACCACCGCCTGGGTGTTGATGATCGGCGACGCGATCGACGCCGGGACCAGCGAAAACGCCACCGACGTGGCGTGTTCCGCGACCGCGACCCCGCCGCCGGCGAGGACGAACCGCGGGAGCGCACCGCGGAGCGGCACCCACTCTCGGACCGCGAGCGGGAGCACGACCACGAGCACCCCGCCGAGCAACAGCGGTACCCAGACTGTCAGCGGCACGCCGTACTCTTGCAGCACCAGCCGCTTGCCGACGTCGCCGAGGGCAAAACACGCCGCGCTGGCCAACGCGAACTGCGCGGAGCGCGCGGTTGCCGCCTTCCGGAGCGGGTCCAAGAGCGGCCCGGTCCGGTAGTTCGCGACGTACACCGCGAAGGTGGCCACCACGACCCCGACGACTTCGAGTGGGGTCAGCCGCTGGCGGAGCACGAGCACTTCGATCGGGAGCACGAACGCCGGGATGATCTTGCTGATCGGCGCGACGTAGGAGACCTCTCCCAGGTCGAGCGCTCGGAGAAACAGGAGGAAGGCGGCCGCGGTGGCGACGACCGTCCCGACCGTGACACCGACCTCGACGACCCCGACCGCCGCCGGCGACGGGAGCCGGGCGAGCCCCCCGCGGGTCGCCGTGATCGGGAGATACCACACGAGCGCTGCGGCGTTGATTCCGACGGTCAGAACCGTCCCCGGGTACGCCGAAAAGTACCGCTTGAGTGCGAAGATGTAGCCGCCCCAGACGAACGCCGCCGCGACGGCGTACCCGATTCCCGGTCCCGGAGAGAACACGGTCGGGGGGTGGCGCCGGCGAGCAAAGTCCGTTCGGATTCCGTTCGGCTACCCGGCGTCGCGCACGCCCCGGACGTACGACTGTTCGTGATCGGGGAACACCGATTCGACCGCGTCGGGTCCGTGGTCGGCCGCGATCAGTGCCCGAAGCTCCGCCTCGTAGTCGGCTTTCGGAACCGCCGCGGAGGGGCCGGTTTCCACCCGGAGGGTCTCAGCCACCAGCCGGTCGACGGCGTGGCGTCCCAGCCCCGCGAGCGGCGAGAGGTAGTCGACGCCGTGGCGGTCCTCCAAGCTCTGAGCCTGCGCCCGCGAGACCGTCGGCACGCGGTCGTCGCGGCGCGTGCCGTCGGCGACCGCGTCGACGTCGAGGTCGGCCGCCCGCTCCAAGGCGTGCTCGTGGACGTGCTGGATTCCGTTCCGGGGATAGCCGTCCTCGAGTATCAGTTCGGCCGCCTCTTCGGCGACCGAGCGGTCCAGCTCGACGGGCTCGAACGCGTACCCCAGCCGGTCGGCTGCGGCCTCGGCGTGAGTCCAGTCGTTGGTGACCCCAAACCGGCCGGTCGCGAGCCGGACGTCGTAGAAGGAATCCAAGAACAGCGCGGCGAGCGTGGAGTCCTTCCCACCGCTGTAGAGGAGCGCGAGATCCACGCTACCGGCGCTGGATGTCGAAGCTCTTCGATTCGGGCTGGAGTTCGCGGAGCAGGTCCTGCATCTGTTCGTCGTCGATACGGTCCTGGATGCGACCGCTCTGTGCGAGCGCGGTCAGCTGCTTTTTCACCGACTCCGCGAACTCGGGTTTCGACATCTCGATGGCGTTCAGCCGCTGGCGGGCGTCGTCAGTGAGGTACTGTTTCAGCATCGCCTCCTGCTTGGCCTCGGCCTGCTCGCGGGCCGCCTGCTCGCGGGCCTCGTTACCGCCGCCTTGGCCCTCGGCCTGCTCGCGAAGCTGCTGTTTCTTTTGTTCTCGGAGCTCCTCGAGTCGGTCGTCGTCGGGGGTTCCACTCATCAGCTTCGAATTTCGTCGCAGCAGTAAAAACCGTTACGTCGGCGCCGCGCAGTTTGTCGCCCACAGTCCGGATCGCGAATCGCCTCCCGATCAGGCGTAGCGTTCGAGTTCCGGCCGGTCGAGGTCGTCAAGGACGTCGTTGGCGGCGTTGTCGAGGAAGCTCCGACCCTCGGGCGTGATCCGACGACCCTGGCCCTTCGCGGTCTCGACGAGCCCCTCGTCTTCGAGCTGCTGGAGCGCGGTGCGGATGATGTTTTTGCTCCCGTTTGCGGAGCTGTTCCCGGCGACCCGGTACCGGTTGGAACCGCGCTTGCGCCCGCCGTACTCCGTGGCGAGGCGGTCGACGCCGATCGGGCCCTTCTTGGCGACCTTGCGGAGGAGCGACGCCGACCGCACGTGCCAGAAGTCGTCCTGTTCGGGCGGGAGCTCGCGACTGTGTCCGGTCTTCGCGAACTCGATCCACTCCGGTTCCTCGATGCGATCCGAGAGACGGTCGGCGACATCCTCGATGAGGGCGTCGGCCGGAACGTCGTAGACGCTTACCATACCGTTCCGTTCCCGGCGGCGTCGTTTAAAGCCATCGTATCGGGGCTACGGCGGGTGACGCGGTGGTTCAGTCGGTCGCGCGTGAGGTCGCTCGCGTGCCGATATGGCTCACTCGGGCTCGGCGCGGGACCCGAATCCGGTGGCGATCCACGCCACGACCACCCCGCCGACGACAACCGGGATCCAGTAGACTGCCGCACGAAAGATCACTACGGCCGCGACCGCGGTGGACTCTGTCACCTGCGGCAGCGGCGCCGCCAGGAGCAACAACACCAGGACGGTTTCGATTCCACCCGCGCCGCCGGGCAACGGCGTGACGCCCGCGACCGCGCCGATGGGGACGACCACGAGCACGACCGACAGCGGCACGCTCACCCCGACGGCCTCGAACGCCACAGAGAGTGCGATCGTCTGCAGTAGCCACCCGGCGGTTGAGGCTGCGAGCGCGATCGCCAGCCCCCGCGGGTTGGCGGCGACCCGCTCTATCGCCCGGAAGAAGCCGTCGATGCGGTCTTCGATTCCCTCGGGCGTGGGAACGGGGACGCGCGGGAGCCGCCGGGCAAGAGCGCGGATGATCGGCGTCAACGCCGCGACGATCCGGGCTTCGAGCATGTAGCGCCGTCGCCACCCGAGATACACCGCGCTCGGGACGACGATAGCCAGGGCGACCACGCCCCCGACGGCCACGAAGAGGTTCCGGTTGGCGCCGAGGGCGACTTCGGTGGCGAAATACCCCGCACCGAGGAGTGCGATGGTGATCGAGGGCACGAAGTTCAGCGTGTCCACGCTCGCGATCGCGGCGAGTCCCCGTTCGTACTCCGCATCCGTGACCCGAGAGATCAGAAACGCCGTGATGGGCTCGCCGCCCGCCTGGCCGAACGGCGTGACGTTGTTCGCGAACGTCGCCCCCGAGAACACCAGAAACGAGGTCAGATACGTGCGGTCGACGCCTAAGATTCCGAGGACGGTATGGAGCGAGACCGCCCACGCTAGCAGCCACGCCACCGTGGCGGCGACGACGAGCGCTACGGCGCCCGTGTCCGCTGCCCGGAGCGTCGCTAAGAGGTCGTCGATCCCAGCGAACGTGAACAGCACGGCGAACACCGCCGCAGCCGCGGCAAAACCCACGACTGTGGCGCGGACGTTCGCCCTGACCATACCGTCCGATCGACTGTTCCGGGCATCAAGCCATCGAAACCGCGATTGCAGAGTTGGGCTTTTTGCTCGCCCGAACCCGAAGCCGGGTATGGACGAACGCTCGGCGCTCCGACGACTCGCCGCCGCGCTGCCGGCTGCCGGCGACGACGCCGCCGTGGTCGACGGCCTGATTGTGACCACGGATATGCTTCACGAGACGACCGACTTCCCGCCGGGAACGACCCGGTACACCGCGGGGTGGCGGTCGGTCGGGGCGTCGCTGTCTGACGTGGCCGCGATGGGCGCCGGAGCCACTGCTGCGGTCGCCGCGTACGCGGCCCCGACGCTCGAGGCAGCCGAACTCGACGCGTTCGTCGAGGGCGCGGCCGACGTTTGCGGGGCGGTCGGCGCCGAGTACGTCGGCGGCGACCTCGACACCGCCGCGGAGTTCACCGTGGCGACGACGGCGGTGGGCGAGGCCGACGCCCCGGTGCGGCGGAGCGGTGCGACGCCCGGCGAGGCGGTCTGTGTGACCGGCGCTCTCGGCCGGACGGCCGCGGGACTGCGGGCGTTCGAAGCCGACGAGATCGACCGCGGCAACCACCTCTTCCGGTTCCGGCCACGGATCGACGCCGGACGGGGGCTCGCACCGCACGCCACCGCGATGATGGACTCCTCGGACGGGCTCGCTCGGTCACTTCACCAACTCGCCGAGGCGTCGGGTGTCGGCTTCGACATCGACCGCGCGGCGGTCCCGATCCACGACGCGGTCGACGACTACGCCGTCGACGCCGCCGACAGATGGGGGATGGCGGCGACTGTCGGCGAGGATTTCGAGTTGGTGTGTACGCTCCCATCGGGGGCCGTCGCCGCGGCCCGCGACTCACTCGACGTCGACCTCGACGAGATCGGGAAGGTGACTGACGGCGGCGTCACGGTCGACGGCGAACCGCTGGCCGACGAAGGGTACACCCACGAGTGAGGGGACTCGAACCGGCGTTCACAGCGTGGTCACTTCCACCGGAACGAGCATGAAACAGAGCGCGCCGAGCGCGAACGTGGCGATCCCGACAACGATCCGCGGGGTGTCGAGCGGGGAGTCGTCGATGGGGTTCGCGGGGCCTTTGAACGCAACGAACGCGGACAGGAGCCCCCAGAAGCCCCACAGCCCGACCGACTCGTTGAGCGCGTACCCAAGCCCGTAGTAGAGATACGCCGCGATGCCGATGAGCGCCGCAGGCACGAGCGCTGCGACCCGCTCTTGGGAGTCGCCGAGCATCGCACGCACGATGTGGCCGCCGTCGAGTTGGCCCACCGGGAGCAGGTTCAATACGGTGAAGAACATCCCCACCCACCCGCCGATGATGACCGGGTTGACCGCGACCGTGGGGTCGGCGTACTCGGTCGGCTCCCCGAGCAGCGTCGCGATGAGGTTCAACAGCGGCGGGTTGTTGAACACGAGTGCCTGGCCGCCCCCCTCGAGCGCCCACGCCGGGACCGCGACCGGCGGCAGCGAGAGCCCGATCGCGGTGACGACGATCGTCGCCGCAAGCCCCGCAAGCGGCCCTGCGACGCCGATGTCGAACAGCGTCTTCCGGTCGGGCATCTGACCGCGCATCCGAATGATCGCGCCGAGGGTCCCGAACGGGAAGACGAACGGGAGCACGTACGGCAGCGACACGTCGACGCCGTGGTACCGCCCCAGGGCGTAGTGGCCGAGTTCGTGGGTCGCGAGCACGCCCAACACGGCAGCGGTGAACGGCCACGCCCGGAGGACGAGTAGGGGGTTCACGCGGATCTCCGAAAACGGGATGTAGTACCACGTCAGTGCGCCGACAAGAAGCGTCGAAACGACGGTCGCGAGGAACAGGCCGACGTTCTTCCACGGGATCCCGTCGATCCCGGTCGTGACCGGCCGGGCGACCACCACGTCGGCGCGGCCGGCACCGGTGGTCGACGCCTGCACCTCGTAGCCCGCCTCACGGAACGCGGTCCACACCTCCCGCACCAGCATCTGTTCGGGCACGAGCGACTCGCCGTAGAACAGCACCCGATCGCCGTCACGTCGCGTCTCTCGAAGGTGGAACACCGATCGAAGGGCGTCGACCGGCGGATCTGACGCTGCGTCGGGCGATTCCATCGGAACGCAGTACGTGGCTCAGTCGGATAAACTCCGCGACGGGGAGCGCCGGGGGACGGGAAGCGCCGGGGACGAACGCGGGGCGGTGGCGACGGCCGGTTACGCTTCCCGGGGTTCGATTCGCCACGTGGTCGCGCTCGTGTACGACCACTTCTCGACGGTCAGCTCCGAGGCTGAATCGCGGAGCTTCACCATCAGCGCGCCGATCTCCTTGGGTGAGAGCCCGACCTCCTCGGCGATGAACTTCGATTTGAAGTACATCTCGCCATCCTGTGCCTTCTCGATGAGGTAGGACTTCAGGCGTTCCTCTTTCGACGGCTCGTCACTCGAGGATTCGACGGAGGGTTTCGTGGTTGCGCTCATTGGTGTCGCCTCGATCACGGCTTGTCGTCGCCAGAGTATATAAAGGGAGGAACGTTCGGTGTAATTCGCCACGATTTAGGTGTGAACGGTGTTTTGCCGATAGTTCATCAGGAATTCAAATTCGTTTAGAATCTTTATAAGTTTACCTAAGTCTTTATTTGCGCTGCAACAGACTGAAACTATATCCGGCGGCAAACGGCCGGATCGAGCGCTGAGCCGGGCCGAAGCCGGGGGTGAATCCGGCTGTCGGGGCTGGGACGCGCGGAGTGTCGGCTCCGAGACGGAGCTACTGTCGATCGTGAACCCAGAAGTCCTCCTCAACAGTAGTCTCACGCTTGAAGATCGGGACCTCGTCTTTCAGTCGGTCGATGCCGTCAGAGACCGTCTCGAAGGCTTCCCCGCGGTGGCCCGCGAGGACGACCACGAAGACGATGTCCTCGCCCGCCTCGAGGGTGCCGGTCCGGTGGAACAGCACCACCTCCTCGACGCCCTCGCGTTCCATCAGTTCGGACTCGATGGTCCGGAACCGGTCTTCTGCGACGCCATCGTACTTCTCGAAGGTGAGCTGGAGCGTCCGAGGGTCTTCCTCGCCATCTTTCGCCCGCACCCGCCCCGTGAACGTCGCGATGGCGCCGGCGCGATGTGCGCGGGGCGACGCCTTCACCTGCTCGACGAGGGTTTCGAGCGTGACGTGTGGGTCGGCGTCGGCCACCGCATCGAGTACGGCGTCGGTGTCGACGCCGGCTTCGAAGTCCGCCGAGATCGCCACCCGCTCGGGGTCAGCGTCGCCCAGTGAGACCGTCGGGACGTCCGCTTGTGGAAACCCCACGAGCAGCGCGTGATCGTACGTCGCCGCCAAGTCGTCGAGAACGTCGGTCAGTTCGCGGTCGGTGCCGTTCGCGCTCCACGCGCCGTCGTCGCCGACGTGGTAGGCGGCCGCGACTCCCTCGGGGGGGCCGTCGTCGAACGGTCCGTCCCCGCGGTCGGACCGTTCGACGACCGCGACGCGCCCGTCCAGATGTGGGGCGACGCGGTCACACACCGCGCGCGCACCGGGACCGGTGATGCCGAGTACTTGCATACTCGCGAAACGGGGCGCGGATCGGCTTTACCCTGTCGGACGTCCGAGGGCCGAACACGGGCGGGTAGGGTGGGCGGCGGACCCTGTCGCCGACGGGCGTGGGGCGGCAGGGTTGACAACCCTTAAGCCCGGTTCGCGGCAATCACGGGGCAATGAGAGTCGTCGTCTGCATCGGCGGGAGTGTACTCGCGCCGGAGCTGGATCCGAGCCGCGTCAAAGGCCACGCCGCCGTCATCGAGGGGCTCGCGACCGAAGGGTGCTCGGTCGCCGCCGTTGTCGGCGGCGGCGGCGTCGCCCGGGACTACATCGGCACCGCCCGCGAGTTGGGTGCGAACGAGGTCCAACTCGACCAGATCGGCATCGACGTGACGCGGATCAACGCCCGGCTGCTCATCGCGGCCCTCGGACCGCAGACGGACCCGAAGGTTGCCCACGACTACGAGGAGGCCGGCGACGCGGTCCGCCGCGGCGACGTGTCGGTGATGGGAGGCGTGATGCCCGGACAGACGACCGATGCGGTGGCGGCAGCGCTCGCGGAGTACGTCGGCGCCGACCTGCTCGTCTACGCGACGAGCGTCGACGGGGTGTACAGTGCCGACCCCGACGCCGACGCCGACGCCGAGAAGTACGACCGGCTGACCCCCGAGGCACTCGTCGACGTGATCGCACCGATGAGCCGCGGCGCCGGCGCGTCGGCGCCCGTCGACTTACTCGCGGCGAAGCTCATCCAGCGGTCGGGGATGCGGACGATCGTCCTCGATGGCACCGACCCCGAGCGGATCGGCGCGGCGGTACGACGCGGCGATCACGGCGGCACCGACGTGGTCCCGGCGGGCGCCGACGGCGAACCCACCTACTGGGCGGAGGGGTGACCGATGAACGACACCGACGGACCCCGGAGCGAGTCCGAAACCGGGTCGGAGGCGGGGTCCCAACACGACTTCTGGGCGGCGGCGGTCGCCGACGAGATCGAGACCCGCAACCCCGAAGAGCCGATCGTGATCAAAGGCGGAGTCTCGCCCTCCGGGGTCGCCCATCTGGGGAACTTCAACGAGATCATGCGCGGCTACTTCGTGGCGGAGGTCCTCCGGAGCCGCGGCCACGAGGTTCGACAGGTGTTCACAAGCGACGACCGCGACCCCCTGCGGAAGCTCCCACGGAAGCTAGCGGACGCCGAGGGCACCATCGTCGGCCTCGGGGACGTCGACGCCGGCGCCCTCGGGCGGAATCTGGGGACGCCATACACCGACATCCCCGATCCCTTCGGAGAGTCGGAGTCGTACGCCGCTCACTTCGCGTCGCTTCTGAAAGCCGACGCCGACCGGCTCGGGGTGCCGGTCGAGATGGTCTCCAACACTGAACTGTACGAGGACGGGACCTTCGAGCCGGTCGTCGAACACGTGCTCGAACGCGTCGCCACCGCCCGGGAAGTGCTCGGAAAGTACCAGTCGAAGGTCGACGGGGACTACGTCCCGTTCAATCCAATCTGCTCGAACTGCGGGAAGATCACCGAGACCGTCACCGGGGTCGACCTCGACGCCGGCACCGTCGACTACGTCTGTACCGACATGACCGCCGGCGGAGACACCATCGAGGGGTGCGGCTTCGAGGGGACCGCAACGTTCCGGGAGGGGAAGCTGCCGTGGCGGTTCGAGTGGCCCGCCCAGTGGCAGGTGCTGGGCGTCGACTTCGAGCCGTTCGGAAAAGACCACGCCGAGGGGTCGTGGCCCTCCGGCCGAGACATCGCCGAGAACGTGCTGGGGATCGAGCCGCCGGTGCCGATGACATACGAGTGGTTCACGCTGAACGGCGAGGCGCTGTCGTCGTCGTCGGGCAACGTCGTCACGGTGCCGGAGATCCTGGAGCTCTTGGAACCGGCGGTTCTGCGGTACTTCTTCGCGCTGAACCCGCGGCGGGCCCGAGACCTCGACCTCTCGCGGCTCGACCAGCTGGTCGACGACTTCGATCGGTTCGAGCGGGCGTACTTCGGCGACGTCGACGACGAGTCGATCACGGCGTTCGCGAAGCGCGCCTACCCGTACGTCGTCGACGACGTGCGGGCGGAGCGGATCCGGCTGCCGTACACCTTCGCCGCCGTCCTGGGAATGACAGACGACCGGGAGCTCCGGATCGAGATGGCGAGAAACGAGGGGTACGTCGACGACGACACCCCGGAGTGGGCCGTAGAGGCGGCGCTCAACCGAGTCGATCGCGCACGTGCGTGGGCCGAGCGGATGGACAACGCGTACAACTACCGCATCCAGGAGACGCTCCCGGAGGTCGACGTCGACGACGACGTCGTGGCCGCGCTCGAAGATCTCGCGGCGTTTGTCGCGGCAGGGCACGACGGTGAGGCGATCCAAGGCGAGATGTACGAGACCGCCCGCCGCCACGGGATCGAGGTCGGCGACTTCTTCGAGGCGGGCTATCTGCTGTTCTTCGATCAGCCCCAGGGCCCGCGACTCGGGGAGTTCCTCGGCGAACTCGACACCGAGTTCGTTGTCCGGCGGTTGCGGCGCGAGGGGTAGCCCCGAGGCGGCCGACTCGGCGGGACGGCGGCGGATCCGGACCCGACCCGACACGTCTTTTGGCGCGCAACTCCTCGTTTCCCACGATGAACACGCTTCTGTGGGTGCTCGTCGGACTCGCCGCGTACTCGGCGGTCGCGCTCGCTCTCTCACGGCGCGGGCTGCTCCCGAGTTCGGTCCAGATCCAGGGTCCGTTCACCACCATCCACACGAAGCGGGGGCGGGACTTCATCGACCGGATCGCCGCCCCGAAGCGGTTCTGGCGGGCGTGGACCAACCTCGGTGTCGGGGCCGCACTCGTGATTATGACCGGGATGTTCTTGTTCCTGCTGGTGCAGGGGATCGCGATCCTCCAGCAGCCCCCGCCGGCGTCGTCGGTGAATCAGCCGCAGAACTTCCTCGTGGTCCCCGGCGTCAACGACTTTCTGCCGCTGTCGGTGGCTCCGGAGATAATCCTGGGGCTGCTCGTAGGGCTCGTGGTCCACGAGGGCGGCCACGGCATCCTGTGTCGGGTCGAAGGGATCGAGATCGAGTCGATGGGCGTGTTCCTGCTCGCGATTGCCCCGCTCGGCGCGTTCGTCGAACCCGACGAGGAGAGCCAACGCGAAGCGTCGCGCGGCGGCAAGACCAGGATGTTCGCCGCAGGGGTGACCAACAACTTCTTCGTGACGATCGTCGCGTTCGCGCTGCTTTTCGGTCCGATCATCGCGAGCGTCGGCGTTGCCCCCGGTATGGCAGTCGCAGACACCTACGACGGATCGCCCGCCGCGGCGGCTGGGATCGGCCCCAGCGACCGGATCACCGCGGTCGGTGGCACGCCCGTCGACAACGAGACCACGCTCAACGCCGCCTTAATTGATGCTGACGGGCGGACGGTGACGGTCGAACTCGACGGCGGTGCGAGCGCTGCCGGGCGGGAAGCCCGGACTGCCGAAGTCGATCGGTCGTTGGTGGTGGTCGATGCGGTGCCCGGCAACCCCGCAAACCTGACCGTCGACGGCGACGCGGTAAACGTCACAGCGGTGAACGGGACAGCAGTCAACACCCGGTCTGGATTCGTCGAGGCCGTGGGTGAGAGCCGAGTCGTCGAGGTCGAGACCGAGCGCGGCACCGCCACGATACCGGTCGGCGCATACCTCACGCGCGTCGCCGCCGACGGCCCGCTCGCGAACGCGGGCGCGCCCACCGATCCGGGCGTGATCGTGACCGCGGTCGACGGACAGCGCGTGGTGACCGCCGCAGAACTCACCCGCGCGCTCGACGACACCGAACCCGGACAGACCGTCGAGGTCGAACTGTACCACGATGGCGGCACTGAACCCTACAACGTGGAACTCGGCACCAACCCGCAGGACGGCACCGGCTTTCTTGGCGTCAACATCTTCCCGGGGACCAGCGGGCTGCTCCTGACCGACTTCGGCACACAGGCGTACCCGGCGGGGACTTACGTCGAACTTCTCGGCGGCGACGGCGGCCCCGACGCCACGAGCCTCTCGGGACCGATCGCGGAGTCGCCGCTTGGGACCGTCTACATCTCCTTGGTGCTCCCGCTGGCCTCCCTGGTGCTGGGTATCCCCAACTTCCCGGGGTTCACCGGGAACGTGTTGAACTTCTACGCCGTCAGCGGGCCGCTGGGTGCCCTCGGCGGCGGGGTGTTCGTCCTCGCGAACGTCACCTTCTGGATGGCGTGGATCAACCTCCAGCTCGCGCTGTTCAACTGCATCCCCGGCTACCCGCTGGACGGCGGCCGGATCCTCCGGACCAGCGTGGAGGCGGTGGTCGCCCGCGTGCCGGTCCCCGACCGCAACCGTGTGGTGAGCACCATCACCACCGCAGTCGGGGTGACGATGCTGGTCTCGCTGCTCCTCTTGGTGTTCGGGCCGACCGTGCTCGGAGGGTGAGACACACCGGGCCGCAACGCCGGAGTGCGGCGACCAGCGGACGGCCCGAGAGACGCTTTCGGCCAGCGAACGCGTCCGGCAAGAACGGACGGTCCCAGCGGACGCAGACGACTGCAAGCGGCAGCTCCGGGAACACAAACGGCATCGATCCGTTCCAAGCGCGTCCGACTCGCAACGCCCATACGGGTGGCGTGCCAACCGATTCGTATGACAGAGGCCCCACCAACTGACGAAGGCTGGTTCGTCCTCCACGACTTCCGAACCGTCGACTGGGACGCGTGGCGTGAAGCCCCCGAGCGCGAGCGCGAGCGCGCGATCAAGGAGGGGACTCAGTACCTCCAGCGACACGAGGCCGTCGACGACGCCGACGAGGGCGACTCGGGCGTGTTCTCGGTGCTCGGTCACAAGGC
>Ga0102942_1000026_pt1 | contig 43817 bp, 53 predicted proteins | sample SalPon2_C_H2O_MG_FD_78171 | JGI IMG/M metagenome (GOLD analysis project Ga0102942, IMG submission 78171) | Salt pond water microbial communities from South San Francisco under conditions of wetland restoration - Salt Pond MetaG R2_C_H2O_MG | ecosystem: Environmental > Aquatic > Non-marine Saline... | reverse complement strand
GAGGTCCAACAGCTCGTTCTCGTCGATCAGTCCCTGGTCGACGGCGTAGAGCACCTCGTCGAGCACGAGCAGGTGGATCCCCGCCTCGGGGTCGCCATCGAGCGGGAGCGGATCGGTCAGGTCGGCGTCGGCCGCCGCCGAGAGCAGCTCCTCGGCGCGCGCCATCGCGCCGCGGGCCTTCGCCTGGTGGTCGTCCTCCTCGGAGCCATCGGCCATTCCGTGCCACCCGTAGTGGCCGGTGTTCTCGTAGGAGATCCCGGGCACTGTCGCGATGGCGTTGTACTCCCCGCGGACGTCCTCGACGGAGTCGGCGCCGCCCTTCATGAACTGGAGGAGGTGGACCCGGTAGCCGTGGCCGGCCGCACGGAACGCCATTCCCAGCGACGCCGTGGTCTTGCCCTTGCCGTCGCCCCACCACGCCTGCACCAGCCCGAACTCCTCGGGGGCCGCGGGCTCGATGGCGTCCGCGGAGGGGCGGACCCCACGCCCCGGCGTGTCTCGTCGGGTCTCCGCCGGCGTCCGCTCGGCCGGATCGGTGTCGGTCATACGCCGAGGGACGGGGCGGGCGGACAAGAAGGCGGCGGGTCGAGGACTCAGCGCGCACTGTGTCGGGCTGAACGGTGCCGTCCGGTCGGTGCATAAATACGTTCGGTGGTCTCGGGTGGATCGCGAGCGACCGCCCCGCCACTATCCGATCACGCTAACGAATAGGACGTGTATGTCGACAGAAACACGCACACAGACGGCCGACCGAGTCGCCGGAAGCTGGAGAGCCGGCGTCGTCGGAGGTATCGCCGGCGCCATCGCTATGGCCGGGCTCGTATTGTCTATGAACGCACCGACGTTGGCGGTCGCGATTCCCTCGCTGTACGGGCTGGCGCCGCCGGCTAACGTCGGCGCCGGAGTCTTCGTCCACGTCTCTCACGGGGCGGTCCTCGGTGTGGCCTTCGTCGGGCTGGTTGATACGTTCGATCTGGACTCGGTGGGCGCACAGGTCGGCGCGGGCGTCGGCTGGGGCGTCGTGACGTGGGCGGTCCTGGCAGCGCTAATAATGCCGGTCTGGTTGAGTGTCGTCGGGTCGCCCGCGTCGCCGCCGTTCCCGAACTTCGCACTCCCGTCGCTGCTGTGGCACGCGGTCTACGGGGCCATACTGGGCGGCGTCTACGCGGGTCTCAACGGTCGGGTCTGAGGCTCCTACCTCTCTCTGAACAGCTTCCACGCTGACTCGCCGTCGTCAGCGATGGATTCGACCTTCTCCCGACGAAGTGTGGCGATCTGCTCGGTCGCCCCGCGGACCCACGTGACAAAGGCGGCCGTGAGCCGCTCTCGAACGACCTCGGGGGCGGCGGGGTGGTAGACGTAGATGTGACCGCCCTGCTCGATGAGGCGTCGCTGCTTCTCGATGACGCCCAGCGCCGCGAGGTGGTTGAGATGCCGGGCGACGACGCTTCTGTCGTAGTCGATTCGCTCGGCCAGTTCGTCGACGCTCATCGTTCCGCCCTCCATCACGCAGAGACACACTTCGAGTTCGGTTTCTGACATCCCGAAGACGTCGGACAACAGGTCCGCGAGCTCCGGCTCGTCGACGGAGTCGACCGGGTCTCCCGGCGTCATCGCCGCCTCACAGCACGTGATCGGGCCGGTCCCGACGGCGACGTTTCCACACCGGTCACACGAGAGGAGCGTGGGCGGGTCAGCAGAGTCCATCCCGGACCTACGCCCGGTACGGTCAAGACAGTTGAGTGAATTGATTGTGGAACATCCGAGTGAACGAACGGTCGGCGAGGACCGGCCCGCCTCAGTCGTCGGCGACCGCGGCCTCACCGCGGAGTGCGGCGGGGAGGTCCGCCGGCAGTCGGTCGCGGTCGTGCGGCTCTGCGAAGTCGATGTCCGGGCCGATCGGCACCAGCCGCTTGGGGTTCACGTCGCCGTGCGTCTTGTAGTAGTGTCGGGTGATGTGGTCCATATTGACCGTCCCGGCGACGCCGGGCAGTTGGTAGATCTCCTTCGTGTAGTTCCAGAGGTTGGGGTACTCGTGGATCGCCCGCTGGTTGCATTTGAAGTGAGTGTGATAGACGTGGTCGAACCGGACCAAGGTCACGAACATCGCGATGTCGGCCTCGGTGAAGACGTCGCCCGCGAGGAACCGCTGGTCGTCGAGCACCGACTCCCAGTGATCGAGCGCCTCGAAGAGTTCCTCGGCGGCCCGCTCGTGAGCCGTTTGGCTGTCCGCGAACCCGGTGCGGTAGACGCCGTTGTTGATCGGCTCGTAGATCTGGTCTAAGACCTCGTCGACCGTCTCGCGGTGGCCGTCGGGCCAGAGATCCACGTCGGTGTCGCCGTCGAACTCCGTGTTCAGCATCCGCATAATCTCCCGGGACTCGTTGTTGACGATGGTCTCCTCCTGCGTGTCCCACAGCACCGGGACCGTCACGCGACCGGTGAACGCCGGGTCCGCGCGGGTGTAGATGTCGCGGAGGTACTCCTCGTCGTACAGCGGGTCGGGGTTCGTCTCGGAGAATCGCCACCCGTTCTCGTAGCGTTCGGCGTCGACGAGCGACACCGAGATGTCGTCGGTAAGCCCGTTCAGGCGTCGGGTCAGCGCCACGCGGTGTGCCCACGGGCACGCTCGGGATATGTAGACGTGATACCGGCCGGATTCGGCAGGAAAGTCCGCGTCGGGATCGTCTTGGATCCGGTCGCGGAAGGAGGTCTCCTGTCTGTCGAACTCGCCGTCGTCGTTCGTCGTCTCGTAGGCGTCAGTTCGCCACTCGCCGTCAACGAGCATATTCATCGCAAATAACCTGTCATACCTGTATGTGGAGTCCTAAACTCGTAAGTCGTTCGGGTCGTTGCGCGGGGCGCACACCACCGGACGCGGCGGATGCGCCGTGAAAACAAGTGCCGAGGCGGTCGCCCGCTCTTCACTCCCGGAGCAGCGACACCACCGCCTGCGCCACCGCGTCGGCGTCGGGGCCGAGCACGTAGGTGATCGGCTCGATTCCGTACCCGCCGGTCTGGTAGCAGACGAACGTCGCGGAGAGCCCCTTCGGACCCGCAGCCGCCAGCGCGTCCGCGATCGAGTCTCCGGCCGCTTCCGGGTCGAACTCGACCGCGTCGTATCCTTCGGCTTCGAGGTCGGCGAGCAGGTCGGGATCGTACCGGATGTTGATCGCGGCCTGGGGCTCGACGCCCGCTGCGCGAGCCGACAGGAGCACCGAGGCGACGTGCTCGCTGACCCCGAACTCCGGGTCCCCGGGGACCGTCGCCCGCCCTTTCACGTCGAAGATCCGGCCGGGGACGCCCGCGACGTCATCCACGGCGGCCGCGTCGGGGAGACACTCCACGAGGTTCGATCCCACGTTGGGGATCAGCCCCGCGAAGCCGCTTGCGTTGGTGAGCCGGCGGAGCGCCCGCCGGACTGACGACCGAACCGCCTCGCTGGCCCGGAGGTCGCTGTCGGGGTCGTGGATCCGGACGTAGCCGTCGTGGGCCGCGAGCGCCGGCATCGACTCCTCGTGGAGCCGGGCGAGCAGGTCGCCCTCCTCCAGCCGCCGGATCAGGACCTCGGCCTCCACCAGCGCCTGAACCCGGGTCATATCCCCGGTGGCGAGCCCTTCGGCCACCTCCGCAACGAGCTCGCGGACGCGGTCGTCGTCGAGCACCTCAGTTCGGCGGCTCACCTCCCCGTGGGCGTACTTCGAGACGGCGCTCTGGCTGATGCCCAGGGTCTCGGCCACCTCGTGTTGTGTCAGCCCACGCTCGCGGAGCGCCTCGGCCAGCATCGACCGGAACGTGGGAAGGAACTCCTCGACGACGACCTCCTCGACGAACTTCATTCCTCGTCGGCCCCCGCGAATTCGGGATCGGCGCCGATCCGGGAGGCCTGCGGCCCCGACTGCCCCTGGTACTTCGAGCCGCGCTCGGCGCCGTACGGGCGGGCGGCCGGGCTGGTGAGCTGCGTGAAGGTGAGCTGTGAGATCCGCATCCCCGGCGTGAGCGCCACTGGCGCACTCCCGAGGTTCGAGAGCTCGAGCGTGATCTGGCCCTCGTATCCGGGGTCCGCCAGGCCCGCGGTGGCGTGTACCACGACCGCGAGCCGCCCGAGCGACGACCGCCCCTCGACGTGGGCGACCAAGTCGTCGGGAATCGCGACGCGCTCCTTTGTGGTGCCGAGCACGAAGTCGCCGGGGTGGAGAATGAACTCCTCGCCTTCCGGGACCCTCGTCTCGTCGACGTAGTCGGAGATTTCTGACTCACGGTTGGGGTGGATACACGAGATGTTGGTGCGCTGGAACTCCAGGAACTCCTCGCCGAGCCGGAGGTCGACGCTCGCTGGCTGGACCTGCATATCGATGTCGTCGATGGGGTCAACGACGAGATCGCCCGCCTCCAGCCGGGCCAGGATGTCGTCGTCCGAGAGTATCATCATCCGACCGACGGGCGGGCACCGACGTAAAGTCAGGGGCTTCGTCGTCGGAGGGGAGGACATATACGATGGCGCGCGCCACCCTGGAGTATGAAACAGGCCATCGTCGCCCGGACCGACGTCGGGATGGGGCGTGGGAAGCTCGCCGCGCAGGTCGCCCACGCGTCGCTGTCGGCCTACGAGGATACCGGCAAGCGGACCCGAACGCAGTGGAAAGGCGAGGGACAGAAGAAGATCGTGCTGAAAGCAGACGGCGAGGAGACGCTGTTCCGGCTGGCCGACGAGGCCGAGCGCCGTGGGCTCCCGAACGCGATCGTCCGCGACGCCGGGCACACACAGTTGGAGCCGGGGACGGTCACGTGCCTGGCGGTCGGCCCCGGCGACGACGACGAGGTCGACCGCGTGACTGGTGACCTGTCGCTGTACTGAGCACGGTCGACGGCCAAACAACTTACCACTGGGCCGTCCCGAGTGGAGAGTAGATGAGGCATATAGCGTCCGAGAGCGACGCGCTCTCGGGGATCCTCGACGACATCGCCGACGCTGTGATCGTCACCGACGCCGACACCGGCGAGGTCGTCGCGGTCAACGACGCCGTCGAGCGGGTGTTCGGCCACCCGCCGTCGACGTTCTGCGACCTCGATCCCGACGCCTACGCTGCGAATCCGGACGCCGCCCGCGACGCCCGCGGCGCCGCCCGCCGGGCGGTGACAGAGACCGGATCGGCGACGTTTCGGTGGACCGCACTCCGGCGCGACGGCAGCACGTTCCGGGCGGAGTCCAGCGTCTCGACGACGACCGTCGACGGTCGAGGCTGCCTCGTTTCCGTTGTCCGGGACGTGAGCGACCGCGCCGAGCGGGAACAGGAGCTCGAGCGGTTCGCGGAGGTGCTGACCCACGACCTCCGGAGCCCGCTGAACGCCGCGGAGGCGCAGGTGGAGATCCTCCGATCGGAGGCCACCGGAGGTGAAGAGTGGTTTGATCGCCTCGAAGGTGTCCACGACCGGATGGCGGACATCGTCGACGACGTCCGCACGCTCGTCAGCGGAGACCGGCGCGTCGGCGACCTCGAACGGATCGACCTGCGCGAGGCCGCCGAAGAGACCTGGGCAGCAGTGGCGGGCGACCGCGACGGTGCCGCCGACCTCGTGGTGAGCGGCGAGCTTGGGACTGTCGAAGCCGACTCGAAGCGGCTGTGTCGGCTACTGGAGAACCTCTTCGAGAACGCGATCAGACACGGCGACGACGGCGTCACAGTCACCGTCTCCCCGCTGGCCGACGGCGACGGGATCGCAGTCGAGGACGACGGCCCGGGGATCCCGCCCGACGCTCGGGACCGCGTTTTCGAGTACGGATACACCACCGCGACCACGGGGACCGGATTCGGGCTCAACATCGTGGCGGCCGCCGCGGAGGCCCACGGATGGGAGGTCGTAATCACCGAGGGGACCGATGGCGGGGCGCGGTTCGAGATCACCGGGATGGAGCGCGTCGAGCCGATACCCGAGGAGTGACGCTCGGGGTCGGCGATTCGCGGGCCGATAGCCAACAGTATTAGCCTCCGAGCCGGTAGTCCGACACGACCGAATGCGCGAGGCCCACCCCTCCGAACGGCGCGTCGGGATCGAGTACTACCGGAGCCACGCCGCCGGCACCGGCGGGCGGCTCCGAACGCGGCCGGAAGACTTCCGGGTCCGCGAGTTGGAGACCACCTCGCCCGCGCCGTTGTCGGCCGATTCCGGCGATTATCCCCACCTGCTCGTCCGGGCAACTCTTCGGGAATGGGACACCAACGACTTCGCCCACCGGATCTCGAATGCCCTGGGGATCAGCCGCGAGCGGGTTTCCTGGGCGGGGACGAAGGACAAACACGCAGTCACGACGCAGCTGTTCACCCTCGCGAACGTCGCGAGCGAGGACCTCCCGCCCGTCGCCGACGCCGAGGTCGAGGTCCTGGGACGAGTCGGGCGCGCACTGTACTTCGGCGACTTAGCGGGGAATGCCTTCGAAATTCGCGTCCGCGACGCCGACCCCGGAACAGTAGAGCAGATCACCGCGGACCTCCGTGTGAACACCGGAACAGAGGCCCCGGATGGCCCCGTGGATGTCGCAGTCCCCAACTACTTCGGCCACCAGCGGTTCGGAAGCCGGCGGCCCGTGACCCACGAGGTCGGGCTCTGTCTCGCTCGCGGAGAGTGGCGGGAAGCGGTCCTAACCTACGTCGGCAATCCCGCGGAGGCGGAGCCGGAGGCAACGCAGGCTGCCAGAGCGTTCGTGGACGAGCAATCCGAGACCGACGACCCCGACTGGGCGGCCGCGGTCGAGCGGATGCCTGGGGCACTCCGGTTCGAGCGGTCGATGCTCCACCGGTTGGGGGAGGACGGCGACGAGACCCCCGCCGACTGGCGGCACGCCCTGGAAGCCGTGCCGACGAACCTTCAGCGGCTGTTCGTCAACGCCGCGCAGTCGTATGCGTTCAACCGGATCGTGAGCGAGCGGCTCCGACGGGGACTTCCGCTCGCCCGGCCGGTCGAGGGCGACGTGGTGTGTTTCGCCGATAGCGACGCTCCCGAGGACCTCTACCGCCCCGACACCGACCGGGGCCAGGTCGCGACCGGCCGCCGAGTCGACGTGATGACGCGCCACTGCGACCGCGGCCGGGCGTTCGTGACCGCGCCGCTCGTGGGCGTCGACACGGAACTCGCGGCGGGCGAGCCGGGGGAGATCGAACGTGAGGTCCTCGGCGACCTCGGGCTCGCGCCCGCGGACTTCGACCTCCCGGGTGAGTTCCACTCTACCGGGACGCGCCGGGCGGTCCTGCTCCGAACGCGGGTGGGCGTCGAAACCGACCCCGCGAACGACGCCTACGATCTCTCCTTTTCACTCCCGTCGGGATCGTACGCGACGGTGTTGCTCCGGGAGTACCTGAAGGTCCCGCCGACGGAGCTATAGCCGCGCTTTTGTCCGTCCGCCGTCTGCGTCCGCTATGGACTGTCGCCGGTGCGGGAGCCCGCTTGAACGCCCCGGCGACTACTGTCTGGTCTGCAACACCGAAAACTGCGATGCGGTCGTCGTCGTCTTCGAGCGCGACCGCGCGGAGCTGACGATGGTGGACGACCAGGAGGTCGTCGGCCGGACCGCACTGACAACCGTCCCAGAGGACGACCCCGAGGCCGAGACGGTCGAACTCCGGAACTTCGCGGGGCGGGTCGCCGACGACATCCGCCGGAAACGGCCCGAGACCGTCTTCGCCGCGGGAGACCGCGAGGTGCTGCGGGAGACGCGCGCGCAACTCCACCACGAGTTCTACCGGGTCGCGGCGGATGACCCCGTCGAGCGGGTGCTGGAGCGCCGGGGCGAGCGATCGCTGGAAGTCGTCGAGACGGCCCCTCGGGAGAAGCTCGGCGGATCGCACTCGACGCTCATCGGCGGGCGGACTGGGCGGCGAGCCATCGGCGTCGTCGCCGACCACCCACACGTCAAGAAGATCGTGCCCGGGCCGATCGACGCCGGTGGCACCGGGTCCCGGACGGGGCTCCGAGCGAAGGTGACACGCGCCGGCGACAACGGTAACCTCCGGCTGCTTCTTCGGGACGGCTCCAGCGTCCAGGAAAACCGGGTTGTGACCACCGCAATGGACAGGGAAACCGGGGAGTTCGTGCGCGAAGACCTCAACGACGCGCTCGTCGAGGCGGAGTTACGCGAGGAGTGACGGCGGCGTCTGGGTCGTCGCCCGTGGATTCATATACGAGCCCGGGGCCAGCAGGCGTGTGCGCTGACGACAGCCCCACGCCGGACGGCGGGTGTTCGGCACAGCGGTGTGGGGGTGCCGACTGTTCGCTACCGTTCCACGGGCGGGGCCCCCGCGTCGACCGACGTCCGTGCTCACCGCAAGTCGCCGGATCGGATCGCGTTCTCGGCAGCAGTGAGCGCGGCCGCAGCGTCGAACTCCTGGAGGAGAGCCTCACGCTCTGCCCGAGACGCTCCCGACAGGTCGCGGGCGTGGTCGGTGACGTTCGGTACCGCGCGGATCACGTTGTCGACGATGGGGACTGTCGCGGTCTGGGCGGACCGGGACAGCGGGTTCAGATCGATCACGATCTCGGCTTTCCCCATCGCGGTCAGCGCCTCCGCCCGGTCGCCGTCCTCTAGGGGAACCACGACGACGTCTGCGCCGCCGATGCCGTCGGCGTCGACTTTCGCACGCTCGTGGTCGAGCCCCGGAACTCGCGCGTCGGCGTCGAGCCCTCGGATCTCGACGCCCGCTTCGTCGGCGCCGTGCTCCCGGAGGTGCGCGGCGATCGCCCGCATCCGGTCGTCGGTCCGGTTGAACAGGTTCACCTCGATGTCGGCTGCGACCGCGGCGGCGAGGTCGACCGTCTCCCCGGGGACTAACGCAGCCACGTTGCCGTTGACCGAGAGCACGGGACGCTCCGCGAGCAACAGGAGTGCGGCGGCCGCACGGGCGGCGTCGTCGGCGTCGGGGGTGGTTCGCTCCCCGAGTAGGTAGTCGAACGCCTCGCCGCGGCCCTCCGCGATGAGCCCCTGTCTGCTGGTGATCCCCCGGTCGACACCCGCCTCGATCCGGTGGCGGGTGAGTAGCGACTGGTACCGGGGGTGGCTCTCCGGCACGTCGATCTCGCTCATACCCCGGGGTCGGCGGGCGGTGGGCAAAAGCCGGCCGGTTCGAGACAGGATCACTCGACGCTCTGCGGCGTCGACGTTCCCTGCTTCGGTGCGTGGAGCGTCCCCCCAGCGGGATGCACCACACACACCTCGGGATCGTAGCCAGCATCCGAGAGATCGGTGCCGAACGCGAAGACGGTGTCGCCGAGCATAGCCATCGCGGCGTCGCCTCCCGCGTCGCGGACGGCCTCAACGGCGTCGGCGACGCGGTCGGTCAGCAGACCCGCCTGGCGGGCGAACCGCCGGGAGAGTGCGACCAGCCGCGGCGCCGTCGGCTCCCTGCGGAGGTCGGCGAGCGCACGCTCTCCCGCGGCGGTCAGCCGGGTCGTGTCCCCCGAGAGAACGGCCTCGGTCGACACCGACCCGAACGTCACGTACTCGACGCGCGGGGCGGCCGGGATCCCGTCAAGTCGGCCGTGGTCGGGGTCGCCGGGGTCGAGCCTGATCGGGAGCCCGCCACGGGCCTGGGCGACGACGTCGCCGAGGCCGGTCCCCGCCTCGACCTCCGCGCCGTGGGCGATCGAGACTAGGTCGTTCGCGCTGCGGCGGCGGTCGTACGCCGCGTTGATCCCGTAAGCAGCCCCGAGCGCCACCGCGCCGGAGACGCCGAACCCGGCACCGAGCGGCAGCGGGGTCTCAACGGTCACCGCCGCGTCCGGGGCATCGAGCGCGTCACGGACGCCGCCGACGGGACCGATTGGGACCGCGTCGCCGTTCAGTGCGACGAGCGAAGAGTCCGCGTCCGTGTGACTGCCGTGTCTGACCCGGACGTCGACGCCGTGGGACAGCGCCACCCCGGCGCCGCGCGACCCGGCAGCTGAAGAATTCGCGTTCGGGTGCGCGCTGAAGAATCCCGTGAGGTGGCCGGGAACGAACGCCCTCGCCTCGTCTGTCATCGAGTATCGGTTGCGCAGGCCAGGTTAAATCGGGCGTGGTTCGGGACGGGAGTGATACGAAGGCGGCTCGGTGCGTCCGCATCCGGTTGTCGTCGCACCACGGGCGCCGTTGTCGGTCCCGCGGGAACAACGGGAGAACGGAACTCTCCCGAGCGCCCACGCTCGTGACCGCGTTGTCGCCTACGGCGACAAACGCTGGCGGTCTCGTGGGAACAACGGGAGAACGGAACTCTCCCGAACGCCCACGCTCGTGACCGCGTTGTCGCCTACGGCGACAAACGCTGGCGGTCTCGTGGGAACAACACGGCCTCCCGGATGTTTTCCAAGCCGAGCATCGTCATCACGAGGCGCTCGACGCCGAGGCCCCACCCGGCGTGCGGTGGCATCCCGTATTTGAACATCTTGGTGTAGTACTCGAACTGGTCGGGATCCAGCCCCTGCTGCTCGAAGCCCGCGACTAGGTGGTCGTAGCGGTGTTCGCGCTGGCCACCGGAGACGAGCTCCATCACCGGGTGCATCATATCGAAGCCTGTAGAGAGTTCGTCGTCGTCGTGGTCTTTGATGTAGAACGGCTTGATCTCGCTCGGCCAGTCGGTGATGAAGTAGTGGGAGCCGACGTCGTCACCGAGTGCGCGCTCGCCCTCCGTCGGGAGGTCGTCGCCCCACACGAGCTGTTCGTCGAGTTTGCCCGTCGCGTTGATGCGCTCGATCGCCTCCTGGTAGGTGAGTCGGGGGAACGATTCGTCGGGGAGGTCGAAGGCGTCCGCGAGCCCGAGCAGTTCGAGCTGTGGGTGGCAGTTGGCCGCGACGCCCTCATAGGCACTCTTGACGACGTGCTCGCACGCGTCCATCGCCTCAGTGTGATCGAAGAACGCCGACTCGAAGTCGATCATCGTCGCCTCGTTGAGGTGCCGCGGCGTGTTGTGTTCCTCCGCCCGGAATATCGGGCCGATCTCGAAGACGCGCTCCAACCCGGAGCCGACCATCAGCTGCTTGAACAGCTGCGGCGACTGGTTCATGAACGCCTCCTCGCCGAAGTACGTGATCGGGAACAGTTCGGTGCCGCCCTCGGTGCCGGTGGCGACGATCTTCGGAGTGTTGATCTCGGTACACCCAAGATCGTGGAACGCTTCGCGGACCGACCGAAGGACCTCTGCGCGGATCTCGAAGATCGCCTGCACCTCCGGCTTCCGGAGGTCGAGCGTGCGGTTGTCGAGCCGCGTCGAGAGCTCGGCGTCGACCTTCCCGGAAGGGTCAAGCGGAAGTTCGGTGTCGGACTCTGCGAGTACGTCGACGGTGTCCGGAACGATCTCGACGTCGGTGGGTGCACGCGGCTCCGCCTCGGCGTCGCCGGTGACGGTGACGACGCTCTCGCGGGCGACGTCCAAGCCGGTCTCGACCAGCGCCTCGTCCATCTCGTCTTTCTCGAATTTGATCTGGATCTTTCCGGAGGCGTCCCGCAGGATCAGAAAGGCGATGCCGCCGAGGTCGCGGACCTCGTGGACCCACCCGGCGACGGTGACCGTCTCGCCGGGTTCGACGTCTGCAGTGTAGGTTCTATCCTTCATACAGGCTGTTCCAGCCGCCCAATCTTAAAAACGGGCGGTTCGGGTCCGAGGGTTCAAATACCGGACCGAGGCCACTCCGACGCGATGCAGCGACAGACCGCAGTCGACGCCCTGATCGACGCCGCACAGGACGTGGCGGCCGCCGTCGGAGCCAGCAGCGACCGTTCCGGAGCGAGGGGCGTCGCCGACGCGCCGGGATCGCTCGTGGTCGCGACGCTCTCAGTGCTCGCCGTCGCGGAGGCCCCGATCGTCACCGTCGCACTCGTCGGATACGTCATCACGGCCGCACGCCATCCCGAGCGCCCGGGGTTGAGGGTCGATGACTGGCGTGCCGTCTGCGCGGCCGGCGTGCGCGGGACTGCACTTCTCGTCGGTGCCGCACTCCCGATCGCAGCCGCGCTCGCAGGGTCGGGGGTGCTCGAAGCCGAGGCGGGGTCGGTCGCCCCCGGATCCGAGCCCGCCCCGATTCTCGCGGCCGGGATCGGGGCGCTCGCGGTCGCAACGTGGCACGCCGCGGCTGTCGGGGGCGCTGCGGTCGTGGCTAGTGACTGGGACCTCACCCGGGGCGTCCGCTTCGGGAGATCGCACGCCGGGATCCGGCTTTCGGCTGCGCTCGCGGGGCTGACAGGCGGGGTCGGCGTTGTCGGGTTCGGTCTCACCGCGATCCCGGTCGTCGGCCCGGTGCTGGCGGCCGGCGTCGGCGCCGTCGGCGTCGCCGTCGCGGCGCGCCTGGTTGGTCGGGCGGTCGTCGAGACGAGCGGGACGGAGGGATCGGGCGTGACGATGGATGGAGTCGGAAGCGGGCGGGGGCGGGCGGATCATCCCGGGCGCCGGTTCGGCGGAGATTCGACGCGGTGCCGGGGAGAAAGGGAGGCGCGGCCCGCGGCTACTCCACGACGGTCTCGGCGTGGGCGTCTGTGACTCCCTGGACAGTCTCTCGCACCGCGTCTACCCCCTCGTCGTGGAGGAGATCGCCGACGACGATCGTGTCAGCGTGTTTGCCCATCTCGTAGGCGGTGTCGTAGTCGCTGATCCCGCCGCCGTAGAACAACGTCGACTCGTGGAGGGCGTCGCGTGCGGCGGCCACCTTCTTGGGGTCGCAGAACGTTCCGGAGTACTCGATGTAGATGATCTCTTGGCCGAACATCCGCTCGGCGACCGCGGCGAAGGAGGCGACGTCGTCGGCGGCCTGTTCGGTGTCGGCCTCGGTGAGTTCCGCGACGGAGGCGTCGGGGTTCATAACGATGTACGCCTCCGTTGTCGTCCGGTCCCAGTCGAGTGGGCCATCGATCCGGACCCACTCTTTGTGCGCGCCGGTGACCCAAAACGACGAGTCGGCGTTGAACACCGTCGGCACGAGATAGCCATCGAGGTCGTCGGACTCGATCACGACACCCGGATTCGACGGTTCCTGGTACAGCGGGACGTCGAACCGGGAGCAGGCGCTGACGACTCGCTGCATCTTGTCCGTGGTGATGTCGAGGGTGCCTCCGATCTCGATTGCGTCGGTCCCCGTCCGACAGACGTCGCTGAAAGTTTCACCGTCGACGAGGTCTTTGTCGGGGTCCACTTTCAGCACGTGGTCCCAGTCCGTCCAAGGCCCGGTCATTGCCCGTACGTCTCCCGGGGAGGACTAAAAATGGCGCGGAAGGGGCGGGGCCCCGAAACAGGCCCGAGCGGGGGTTACGCTGCGGAGCCGTCGCCGGCAGACCGATCCTCGTCGGTTCCGTCGTCGTCCGCCACCTCGGCGTCGTCGTCGGGGTCCGTAGCAGCCGTCCGCTTCTCGTCGACCGTGATGCTGACGGGGGTATCGTCGCCGCTCGACCCCGACTCGTCGTCGCGGCCGCCGAGCCGGTCGTCCAGGTTGAACACGGTGTTCAACTCCGATTGGACCTGTTCGGCCACGTTCCGGACCAGATCGCTCGGCGCGATGGCGGTGTACTCGTAGGGGTTGTTCCCCGCACCGTCGTGCTCGCGCTTTCGGCGCGCGACGGTCGCTTCCTGATGGAGATCGGCGAGTGCCTCGCGGACGGTGCTGGGGTACAGTCCCGTGCCGTTCGCGACCTCCTCGCTCGTGGCGTGTGGCTGCTGCCGGAGGTAGACGTAGATCCGGGCGCGGGTCTCAGTGTCGAGCAGCCACGCCAGCAGATCCACCACCCCCTCGTCGAACTCCGAGACCGCCTTGTCGGCCTCCCGCTCCAACCGCTCACGGGCGCCGACGCCGGACTCCTCGTCCGCCTCGCTGTCGTCTTCGACGTCGATTTCGATACCGGTTCCGTCGTCGGTGCCGGCGTCGTTGGTTCGTTCCGTGTCGTGATCGTCTGTTGGCTCGTCTGGGGACATCGTGTTCTATTACGAAGGTCAGAACCCGCCGGGCAAAAGCCTTTCTCGATCGCGCCACGGCGGCCGTAGCTGCCGGGCGAGACCAACGGGGTCAAGCGTGCCGCGGCGGCTCGGGGTGGAGTGGCGGGTCAGTCGAGACAGATCGCCTCGCACAGCGCGTCGAGGCTTGCCTCGCGGCGAATCCGCCGCTGTCGGGTCGCGCCGCCTTCGGCCTCCAGTACCCGTGGGAGTCCGTCGACGCCCAGCCGATCGGTCTCGGCCGCGACGAACTCTTCGAGAGTCACCGTGTCCTCGGCGTCGCGGGTGGTGAACTCGGCGTCGCGGCCGTAGCGTATCGCCCGCCACTTGTTGGCGTCGAGGAACTCCCGTCGGAGTTCCGTCGGCGACTCGCCGTCCTCGTACCGGGCCGCGAGGTCCTCGACCAGCGCGTGGACGTACTTCACGAACGCGACGGTCCGTTCCGGGTCGGTCTGGGCGTCGGGCGTCCGAACCTCCACGGTGCCGTGGCCGGTGTGCGGTCTGACGTCGTACCAGAGCTCGCCGCGATCCTCGATCGAGCCCCGTTCGACCATGAGGCGCTCGAACCGAGCGTAGGCCTCGTAGTCTTCGAACCGGGTCGGCATCCCGGTGTTGGGCAACCCCTCGAAGATCTTCGCCCGCGCGGCGGACAGCCCGGTGTCGAAGCCGCACCAAAACGGGGAGTTGGCCGACAGCGCCAGGATCGGCGGGAGGTACCACCGGAGTTCGTTGGCGATCCAGGTCGCTTTGTCGGGGTCGTCGACGCCGACGTGGACGTGGAGTCCGGATGTTGTGTTGCGATGCTGGGGGTACTGGATCCGCTCGAGCTGGGACCGGTAGCGCGGCTTCGTGGCGTGGTCGAGTTCGCGCCACTTGGCGGCCGGGTGCAGCCCCGCGGCAGCGATCCGGTATCCGTGGTCGGCGGCGTGATCGACCAGCGCCTCGCGGACCTCGCGTACCACCCGACCGACCGAGTCAACGTCGTCGATCCTGGGCGTCTGCGTCTCGATCGTACACTGGAACAGTTCGTGGTCGATCCGGTCCGCTAGGATCCCCGACGGCGGATGGTCGTAGACGAGTGCTTCGATCCCCGACGTCGGGCGGGCGCGCTGGTCTACGATGTAGAACTCCTCTTCGACGCCGAGCGTGCCCATCCGATCGAAGGCGGCCGCCGACCCTAATTCCATCGCTCCGTCGTTTGCGGCGGCCGATTAAATATGTCGTGGGCCGCGGCGAAGCCTTCGCAAAAGCGTCGGCTCGGCGACGGGACGGGGTGGGGCTTCGCACGGCGCGCTACGACCGCCCGTCGCCGGGGCGCGGTTCGGCGACGACCGCGAGATGGTCGTCGTGGAAACGGTCCAGCCGCCGGGTCTCCGATATCGCGTACCCGTTGCGCAGCTCCGCAAGCACGTCTGCGAACACGTCGTCGGGGTCCGTGAGCACGTCCTCGCTTCGGGCCTTGATCGCGGCCACCAGCCGGCCGTCGGGCGCGAGAAACCGCCGGTTCCGGAGGGCGACAGTGGCCTGTCCACGGGTCGCGACGTCCTGGACGAGGTAGTCGAGTCCGGCCTCGACGACGTGGCCGTACGTCTCCGGCGCCCGGGCGTCCTTCAGGAGCGGGAACAGGTTCGGGCGGGAGTCGGCGACGCCCAGGAGGTCCCGGGTCGGCCGCGGCGCGAACTCGACGGCGTAGGTCGGCCCCGCGAAGTCGGCGACGTGGGAGACGGTGGTGCCGGACGCTGCACCCAGATAGAGGACGCCGTCCCCACCCTCGAACCCGAGTTCCATCCCGAGTTCGAGCATCGCACCGAGTTTCGACCGGCTGGCGTCCCACGCCCGCCAGCCCTCGTCGTCCTGCGGCTCGCCGTATACGGGTTCTCCCCGGGTGGCGAACCGCTCACGGCCGTCGAACCGCCGGCGGTCGATCCCCGGCGGGAGGTCGGCGGTCATTCTCCGACCTCCCGGTCGCGGATGGTCGCCATTCGCTCTGTGAGGTCGTCGTGGACGGACTGCTTGAACTCGCCGCTGTAATGGTCGATTCGTGCGGCGATCGCGAGTTTCCCTGCGAGCGCACGGGCGGCGGAGCCCCGGTTTTCGGGATGCGTTCCGCGGACGTACTCGTGAGTGAAGATCACGCCGTGTTTCGGCGACGACCCGCGCCCGCGGAGGTGTGCAAACAGCGCGTCCTCCGCGCCGAGGACCTGCACGGTGCCCGCTGGCTTCTTCGCCAGCGACTCCAGCCCGCCGGCCAGAGAGAGCAACCGTGCCGCCAGCACCGGGCCGGCCATCTCGGCGAGGTTCGGCGCGACCGCGGGGGCGTGGGATTCGACGAACGACCGCAACGCCGCGCGCTCGGCGTCGAGGTCGACCGCACGCTCCGCCAGCGACACGACGCGCTCCTCGGCAGGGGTCTCAGGGATCCAGTCGGCGACTGCGTGCGCGCCGTCGACGCCGCCGGGGAGGTCGGGAGCGCGGTCGTCGCCGTCCGATCGGCCGTCGGCCAGCGACCCGGCCCACTCGACTACCCGCTCGGCGATCTCGTTTGCGGTCCGCTCGGCGTCGTCCATAGCCGCGACGCTATGCTGCAACTGCTGTCCGGACGACGTTTCTCGGGTCTGTACCGCCTCCCGCGTGGCGTGGACGGTCGCGTCGTGAAGCGCGTCGTAATACTCGTCCTCGTGCGCTAGGAACCCTGCGCGCACCGCCTCAGCCGGCCAGTTCTGCGGCTGTTCAGCCGTTCGCTCGGTTATTGCTGTCGCCGCCGATTCGGCGTCGCGGGGATCCCCATACCGGAACCACCCGGAATCTCCGGGATTTTGGCCGCTCATACACGTGCTTGAACGCGGGCTGGTATATGTATTCTCGAACGGTTGGAAACCGAATTCGGAGAGAGCGGGTTCAGGAATGGGAAACACTGTTGTGCCTGGTCGGGTAGCTATTCCGGGGTTATGGGATAGTGACGGCGGCGACCGGGGCGAGAGCAGCAGTGTATTCGGGACGAAAAAGATGTGAGTCTGGAGCGCTTACACTGTAGTTCTGAGGGCACAGAGGGAGCAATCGCATTGTACACCTACGATTTGGCCCCGGTTTTGACTGTCGAATCCGAGGTCGAGTTGTCCCTGCTCGACACGCCGTCACAGCCGTCGGCGTCGGGGCCAGATATCGTCGTCCGACGACGCGAGATCTCCACACCGACAGTCGAGTGGACCGGTCACCACGCTGTGATAACGGTCCCGCCGTCGGTGACCGTCGAGAAGGCGGCCTCGGCCGAACCGGAGCGGTTTACCAAGATACTGCTGTCGACTATCCAGGCGATGCTCCTGCGACAGCGGGCGACGCTGGCGTTTGGCAGCGCGCTCCGAGGGCCGGATGGAAACGGTGTCGGGCTGTTCGGACCGACCAACTGCGGCAAATCCACAGCCTCGTTTCGCCTCGCACGGGAGTGGGGGTACCAGCTCCTCGCGGACGACCTTCTGATCTTCCAGGAGGGGTGGGTCTATCCGTTCCCGCGGTACCTGAATCTCCCGCGGGATGTCCCCGCAGTAGAGCGGTGGGTCCGGTCAGAGGGAGCCACCTTCGACCAGGTTAGACTCTGGCCCGACGAGGTGGACGTACCCCGGCGGTTCGTCACCGAGAGCGTACCCGAACGGGTCAGGCTCGACGTCGTCCTGTTGGTCACTCCCTGTGAGCACCCGGGAGGGGATCCGGAGCCGGTATCCACCGAAGCCGCCATCAGGGCGGTGACCGAGTTTTGCCGGTCCGCGCTGGGGGGATGGATATCGGAGCCGCTGGCGCGTGAGGCAATCAAAGACGGTAGCGTGGACCGGCGATCGATCATCGGGGAGACGATAACCGACGCCGCCTGTTACCGGCTCGAAGCACCGCAAACGGGCCTTGCACGGTCGGTCGCGGAGTTCGTGGACCGGTGAGAACAGCCCTGGTACGAGCCGGGACGACCCGTGTGGGTTCCGGTGGTGTGCGCAGACCGAGTCCGCCTCGCGCGCTGCGCCCGCGCACGCGCTCGACGGGTTCAAACCTCTCCGGCACCCATAAAGAGTATGGACAGTTCTCGGAATGTGAGCGAACGGAAGCCGCCGGAGTACGACACCGTCGACGTATCCGTGCTCGTTATCGGTGCTGGCGCCGCCGGCGCGCGAGCGGCGATCGAACTCGCAGAGCGAGGCGTCGACGACGTTCTGGTACTCGGGAAGCGGGGCCACGGCGACGCCCACACCACCTGGGCGCGAGGCGGGATCAATGGGGCACTCGGGACCCGCGACCCGGAGGACGACTGGACGATCCACGCTGCGGACACCCTGACGGAGGGACACTTCCTGAACGACCCCGGAAAGGTCGAAACGGTGACCGAACAGATGCCGGAGCGTCTCAGGGAACTCGACGAGTGGGGAATGGACTACTCCCGGACCGACGACGGCGGGATCGACCAACGCTACTTCGGCGCGCAGTCGTACCGCCGGACGGCGTTCGCCGGCGACCATACCGGCGAATCGATACTCGACACGTTGGTCGGCCGCGCCCGGGATCTCGGCATTCCGTACCGGGAGAACGTGATGATCACGGCGCTCGTCTCCGACGGCGAGCGCGCGTACGGGGCCGTCGGATTCGATATGGACACCGGCGAGTTCGTGCTGTTCAACGCCGGAGCCGTGGTACTTGCGGCCGGCGGATACGCGGCGATTTATAACCGACACACGTCGCGTGACGACGAGAACAACGGCGACGGCCCGGCGCTGGCGTACGACGCCGGAGCATCGCTGATGGACATGGAGTTCGTCCAGTTTCACCCCACGGGGATGGCTGTCGACGAGTCCGACCCCGAGTGGGAGCCTTGGAGCGGTCGGCTAGTCACCGAGGCCGTCCGCGGCGAAGGCGGCCGCCTCTACAACACCGAGGGCGAGCGGTTTATGCAGCGGTACTCCCCCGACCAGATGGAGTTGGACGCGCGAGACGTGGTCGCACGCGCCATTGCGAACGAGGTCTCCGAGGGCCGGGGCACGGAAAACGGCGGTGTGTACCTCGACATCTCCCACCGCGAGGCCGGGTTCATCCGCGAACGGCTTCCACGGATGCACGAGCGGTTCAAGGACCTCGGGGGAGATATGGCCGAGGAGCCGGTCGAGGTCGCCCCGACCGCCCACTACGGGATGGGCGGCGTGGCCGTCGACGATCACGGAGAGACCGACGTCACAAATCTCTTTGCGATCGGAGAGACGATGGCCGGCGTTCACGGCGCAAACCGGCTCGGTGGCAACTCGTTGGCCGAGACCGTCGCCTACGGCGTCGTCACCGGAAGTCGGATCGCCGACCGCGTCGACGGCCCCGGAACGGTTCCGGCGCACGCGGTCGAGGACGTCGTCGAGCCGCATCTCGCGGAGTTGGCCGCACTCGCCGACACCGACGGGACGCACGACGTCGACGCCGTCATCGAGGAGCTCCGGGACTGTCTGTGGACCCACGCCGGGATCCTTCGCGACGACGCGACGCTGGCATCGGGTCTTGACGCCATCGATCGGGTCCGCGAGATGGTGGCGGACATGGCCGTCGGCCCGGTCACGAGCCGATCGTTCGAGTACGCGATCGACGTCGAATTCATGCTGACGAGTGCGGAGGCCGTGCTGCGCGGCGCGCGCGAGCGAACCGAATCTCGCGGCGCACATCACCGGACCGACCACCCCGAATCCGACACCACGTGGCAACAGAACATCTACTACGAACGGGCCGATATCGGCGGAATGGCGACCCACACCGAGCCGGTGACGACCCCGAGTGAGGCCGTGCAAGCGGCGCTTGACGCCGGCCACGAACTCGACTACCACCAGCTGGAGTAGCGCCCGGTTCGTGAGTCCCACGCGGACGGATCGGAGGCCGTCGTATCCTCCGTGGGACCCCGGCAAGGCGGGACGGCCTCCGAAACGGTCAGAGGGTGTATGACCACGGAGAGCCGGTCTGTAGGGCGTCAACTACTATTGGCTCGGGGTCCGGGTACTGATATGGGTATCCTCGTGGCGGTGAGCGACGACGACCGATACAAGCCGGTGCTCGACGTTGCGGCGCAGTTGGCTGCCGGACTCGACCAGAAACTGTACGTGACACATCTCATCCGGGGCACCGAAGCGTCCGGGGAGGATCGTACGTTTCGTGACGAGATCCGCACGTACCTCTCGGACGCGGTTGTCCCCGTGGAGATCAATTTGGAGTATCTCGACCGTGGCGGGCTTCGGTCGGGGACAGCGATCGGGAGGCAGCTAAGCGACTTCACCACGGACGTCGGCATCGATCACATCGTTATCGGCCACCGCTCGAAAGACCGGCTGGCGTCGATCCGCGAGGGTCACACGGGGTTCGTCGTCGCGGAGGAGGCAGCGGTCCCGGTGACCATCGTTCCCGAAGCGGTCACGTCGTGATCGGATCCGCCCACGTCGGGACGAACGGGCGTGGTCGGGGCGTAGTGGGCGGCTTGCCGGCGTCTCTGCGGGCGGGGGCGAGACACCTGCGGTGGGACAACGGGGAACCCAGGCTATAATTCGCTGCGCGGCGACCCGACCGTATGAACGTGCGCCTGACGATCGCAGCCGGGACGATCGGGCGGACGCCGTGGGCGTGGGCACACCTGCGACTGCAGTATCGGCCGGGACCCGGACGACTCCCCTCGGCGCGATGGGATCGGCGTGATGGACCGTGATCCCCGAACTGTTCGTGGAGTGGTTCGGGACAAACCCCATCGTCCACGGGTTGGTGGGTGGGCTGGTCATCGCGGGTATGAACGTTCTCGGCGCGTCGCTGATCTTCGTGTGGCGCGACCCGTCCGAGCGCGCGCTTGACGGCGCTCTTGGCTTCGCAGCCGGGGTGATGCTCGCAGCGGCCTTCACTAGCCTCATCATTCCGGGAATCGAAAATTACTCGGGTGGAAATCCACTGCCGGTGCTGGCGGGCGTGGTGCTCGGTGCGGCCGTGCTGGATCGCTCCGACGGCCTGGTGCCGCACGCTCACTACCTCCTGACGGGGGAACGCCGACCCGACGCCGCCGACCCCGGGGCGGACCTGTCGATCTCGGACGAGCGGCTCACCCCGGTGATTCTGTTCATCCTCGCGATCACCCTCCACAACGTTCCCGAGGGGCTGGCCGTCGGCGTCGGATTCGGGACCGGCGACGTCGCGGCCGCGATCCCGCTGATGCTCGCGATCGGCATCCAGAACGTCCCAGAGGGACTCGCGGTCTCGGTCGCCGCGGTCAATGCGGGGCTCGATCGCCGAGCGTACGCCGCTCTCGCGGGGGTCCGCTCCGGGCTGGTTGAGATCCCGGTGGCGGTGCTCGGGGCGTACGCCGTCGGCACCGTGTCGACGCTGCTCCCCTACGCGATGGGCTTCGCCGCCGGGGCGATGCTGTTTGTCATCAGCGACGAGATCATCCCGGAGACCCACACCGGGGGTCACGAACGGATCGCCACGCTCGGCACGATCGTCGGCGTCGTCGTCATGTTGTATCTGGACATCTCGCTTGGGTGATGGGCGCGGTGGTGCCGGTCAGATCGGGCTGAGCCCGACCGTACCGAGTCCCCAGAGCACGATGCTCACCGCGAGGGCGACGAGCACGAGCCGCCAGGCGACCGACAGCAGCACCCGCCCCACGACGATCACCACGAGGAGGATCACGAGCAGCCCGACGATCCCCGCAGCCGAGGTGAACGGCCCGACGAGCAGCGCGAGGAGGTTAGGCGTCATCGTCAGTCACGTTCTCGTACTCGACGGTAGTACCTCCCGCGACGGGCTGGAGGAGGTACCGCCCCGTCTGCCCGCGACGCACGGGCGTGAAGTCGCCAGTGAACGTCGTCGCTTGCTCGTCGCGGATCTCGAAGGGCTGTTTGAACTGCAGGGGCGCCCCACCCGGGGTGTCGACCTGCGCGTCGCCGCCGTCAGCGAGCGTTCCCTCGACGCCCGTGACGTCGAGTTGGAGGTACTCGTACTCGCCGACGTCGAGTTCGCGCTCGTCGATCAGGTCGGTGGTGCCGTCCTGGAGCTCCACGAGGTCCGCCTCCTGAGGCTCGTCGAACTCGTGATACTCCCGGGCGTCGCTCTCGTCGACGTCAGCCGCCTCCTGTTCGGCGACCGTTTCGGTCGGGGTGTCGTCGTCCGCGCTCTCGTCTGTCGCCCCGGCGTCGTCCGTTGTGGTGGCACCGCCCTCGGCGGGCTTAACCCAAATCCCCTGCATCGTGACCACGCACGACTCGAAGTCCGAGATATCCCCCGGCTGGTCGGTGATCTGCGTCGCGAGGGTACCGGTGGCCGAGGCCGTGCCGGTGCATCCCGCGAGGCCGACTGTACTCGCCGCTGCGACGCCCGCTACCTTGAGGTAGCTTCGTCGGTCGAGTTCCATCATCGCACTCGTCGCTGGAAGTCGGACGGGGATAATACGAAGACTCTATCGACACGAATGCGGGCGTTTTGACCCGAATGAACGCCAGTTGGTCCGAATATAGCCGGTCCGGAAGGGTGCGTGAATCCGATCCGACGGTCGACGGGCGTGCGGCGGGCCGCAACGGGTGTCGGCCCCGTCGCACGCGGTGCAGGCGGGGTCGATCCGGGTAGCCGCCGGAGCTACAACTCCGACTCGACGGGGATGGCCACGCCACCCTCGTCGTCTCGAACCGGACGCCCGCCGTCGGGCAGCGGGGTCACCGACGAGACGTCGCCCTTTGCAGCGTCGGCGGCGCTCCCCGCGAGGTAGCCGACGGCGCCGCCGAGGCCCGCCGACAACCCGGTCGCGAACGGGCCCACGCGGGCGCCGGCGCTGGCGCCGACCTGGCTCCCGACCGCCGCTCCGGCTTTCGCGTACTTGTTGCGCTTCTTCGATTTCCCACACGGACAGAGTCCGGGCATCGTGGTCTCACCCACGGGCCGGATCCACTTGTATATCGCGGGCGTCGCGGTCGGGTGGCCGCTCGCGGAGGTGCGTGTCCCGACAGATCACGGTTAGGGTTAACTGTATCCACGCCTTTGTGTACCACAGACACGCTATGTGTCACTTCAACGTCCGACGCGAACCGGCCGAAGAGCCAGACGAGGAACCTGAAGACGCGACCGACCCCGGCTTCACCGATATGGAAGCGGCTGAGGACGTCCGCATCGTCACGGACGGCGGCGACGAGTGAACCGGGCGTCGAGCGATATTTCAATTTTTTCACCAGTCGAAGGACTGGCAGCGGCGAATCCGGCCTCCGACGGGGGACCTGTACGCTCGTCTACTATCCGAGCGGACGTGTCGCTGTGTGGTGCAGGCCGGTTACAGGCGACTTCGGGGATGGGCCCTGTGGGGTTCGAACCACGGTCGTTCCGCTCACTGCACTCTCTGATTCGAACCCCACCGAGTATCTGCTCGGCCCTCGCTGTCGCTCGGGCACTCGAGATGGGCCCTGTGGGGTTCGAACCCACGACCACCCGGTTATGAGCCGAGCGCTCTGACCAGACTGAGCTAAGGGCCCGACGGGAATCTGTACCCGTGTCTCCCTCTTAGACGTTGCCGTTGCGAACGAGGGACCCCGGCCGCCCGGAGACCCGCGGTCCGGCGGTCGACGTCCGAAGAAGCGACGCCGTCGCCAGGGCTCGAACCTGGGACCACCTCGTTAACAGCGAGGTGCTCTACCACCTGAGCTACGACGGCTTGTCTACACACGATGGTAGACCGAGGTTGTATGATATGGCTTTCGTTTTCATACCAGACGCCCCGGAATCGACCGACGCCGAGCGGCTCTGTCGGCCCGTGCCGGACACCGCCGCGGACCGACACCCTTTCGCCGCACCCCCGCGAAGCCGCGGCAACGATGGCCGACGCCGACGAGCACGCGCAGGTGATCGAAGCGATCCACCGGCGCGTCACTCCCGACGAGGCCGAACGGGCAGCCATGCGCGACGCCGTGGCGCGGCTCTCCGAGCGCATCGGGTCGGAGGTATCGGAGCTGCCAGTCGACGCCGACATCGTCCAGGTTGGATCGACCGCTCGTGGGACGTGGCTCGCCGGCGACCGCGACATCGACCTCTTCGTCCGGTTTCCGCCGGATCTCGACCGGGAACTGCTGGAGCGCTACGGGCTCGCAATCGGGAACGCGGTGCTGCCGGGGGGGCACGAGGAGTACGCCGAACACCCGTACGTCACCGGCACGTTCGAGGGGTTCGACGTCGACCTCGTGCCGTGCTACGACGTCGCGGACGCCGCCGCCCCCCAGTCGGCGGTCGACCGGACGCCACACCACAACGCCTACCTCAGCGAACGGCTCGACGACGACGTCGCCGGGGAGATCCGGGTGTTCAAGCAGTTCCTCAAAGGGATCGGAGTCTACGGCAGCGACCTCCGGACCCGCGGGTTCTCCGGGTACCTCTCGGAGCTGCTCGTGCTCGAATACGGCAACGTCGAGTCGCTGCTCGAAGCGGCCGCGGGGTGGCACCCGCCGGTCACTTTCGACCCCGAGGATCACGCCACGGCCACCCACGACGACCCGCTCGTGCTTGTCGACCCCACCGATCCGACGCGGAACGTCGCGGCCGTGTGTGCAGCGGCGAACGTTGCGCGACTCCAGCACTACGCCCGCGAATTCCTCGAGGCACCCCGAACTGAGTTGTTCGAGCCCCGGAAGCCCGACCCGCTGGACGCGGCTGCGGTCCGGAACCACGTCGAGCGCCGCGGGACTGCGCCGGTCGCGGTGGTCTTCCACGCACCCGACATCGTCGAGGACCAGCTGTACCCGCAGCTCCGGAAGTCGCTGTCGGGCGTCCGCAACGAACTCGACCGCCGGGGGTTCAGGCCGATGCGTGCCGCCACTTTCGCCGACGACCGGGCGGTGCTGTTCGTGGAGCTCGCCCACCGACGGCTGCCGCGGATCGAGCGCCATCAGGGCCCGCCTGTCCACGTTCGGGAGCACGCCGAGGGGTTCTACGGAACGTACGCCGGCGACCGCTCCACTGACGGAAGCTGCGCGTCCGACGAGAACGCCGACCGCGCCACCACCTACGGTCCGTTCATCGACGGCGGTCGGTACGTGGTCGAACGAGAACGGTCGTTCGTCGACGCCGCCGCGTTCCTCCGCTCGGAGGAGCTGTTCGGCGTCGGGCTGGGTGCGCGGGTCGAGACCCGGCTGCGGGACGACTACGAGGTCCTCGTCGGCCCGGCTGTCGCGGACCTCTGTCCCGAGTTCGGACGGCCGCTGGCCGTCTACTTCGACCCGTGGCCCTGACCGCGCCGCTGCAATGTCGTGTCGCTGGGCGCTCGCCCGCCGCCGTCGGGCTACCCGTCGAGGTCGTGGCGATCTCGGAGCCCCGAGACCAGTTCCCGAGTGTTCTCGTCGGGATCGTCGTCGGGTTCTATCGGCGGGCGGCCGTCGAACGTCTCGTGAACCATCGCGACGCCCTCCGAGAGGGTGTCGAGCCCGTAACCGCCCTCGAGGACGAACGCCAGCCCCGCGCCGACGTCGGTCGCGAGCGAGCGAACCCGATCGGTCAACAGGGCGTACCCCTCCGTCGAGTCGCGCATCCGGGAGATCGGGTCGTGACGATGGGCGTCGAACCCCGCGCTGACGACGAAGAGGTCCGGATCGTACCGCTCGATCGCTGGCCGGATGAGGTCTTCGACCACGAGAAGGAACTCCGGATCCCCTGCGCCGGCCGAAAGCGGGACGTTCAGCGTCGTGCCCGCGCCGTCACCGGTGCCCGTCTCCTCGCTCTCGCCGGTTCCAGGGTAGAGCCCTTCCTCGTGGGTCGACGCGTAGAACACGTCGGCGTCGTCGTAGAAGATGTCCTGCGTGCCGTTGCCGTGGTGGACGTCCCAATCGAAGATGACCGCCCGATCCACCTCCGCAGCCGGGTCGTCGAGTACCGACTGAACTGCGACCGCGGCGTTGTTGACGAAACAAAACCCCATCGCGTCGTCAGCGACGGCGTGGTGGCCCGGCGGTCGGCCGATCGAGAAGGGCGTGTCCCGGCCGTCGGCTCCGGCTGCGGCCTCCCGGGCTGCCCACTCCGCGAGGCCGGCCGAGGAGCGTGCGGCGTCCCACGTGTCCGCCGACGCGACCGTGTCGGGGTCCCAGTTACCGCCGCCGTCCCGGCAGAACGAGCGGATCTCCTCGACGTACTCGGGGTCGTGGACGGCCGAGACGGTCGACTCCGTCACCGGGTCGGCCTCGACGTAGGAGACGCCGTGACGCTTCGCGAGCGCCTGCCTGATCGCGCGGATCCGGTCGGCGGTCTCGGGGTGTCGCTTGCCGGTGTCGTGCGCGAGACAGGTCTCGCTGTGGCCGAACCGCATCCTACTCGAAGAGGGCGAAGTACGTCTCGATGTCTTCTGCCTGGATCGTCCGGCGGTCGGCGTGGCGCGCAAGCGTCGCGGCCGCGGCCGCGACGTTGTCGGCGTAGTCCTCGAGGATGTCCGCAAGCGCGATCCGAGCATCCATCGAGACGCGGTACCGGTCGTCGATCCGGAGGCGGGCGATACGGTCGATCGGCGCGATCGGGAGTTCGAGCTCGCGACGGCTCACGACCTGCTGGACGCCGAAGTCCTCGGCCATCAGCGTCTTTCGCCTGTCGCCGCCGGCACGTTCGGCGGCGTCGACGGCGAGCGCTGCCCCGTGGTTCTGCACCCGGCGGGCGAGCTCTTCGGCCGCCCCGGAACTGACCCGGAGGTCGCCAGCCTGCCGTCGGATGATAGTATCCACAGGCGCAAACGGCAGCTCGACACTCATTATCTACATCAACCGTCCGACCGTGGTATAATCCTTTCCGTAGCGGGCGTGACGGCGCTCCGGTCGATCGGGCGAAGCTCCTGCGGCTGTCCGCGCCACGCCTGCTGGGGCGGTGTGTCGGGCCGAGGTCACTCGGCCCGTTCGACCTCGGTAGCGGTGATGGTGCCGTCGGCGACGGGGCCAGAGACGGTCACCTTCTCGCCGAGCCGGAGTGACTCGTCGGTCTCGACGCTCCGGGTCTCGGTGCCGTCGTCGAGCACGACCGGGCTCCCGGCCTGCACGACGGTTCCGGTGAACGTCTCGGTTCCTCCCTCGGCGTCCTCAGCCGGGGGCTCCGTCACCGCGGCGGTCGCCGACCCGCCGGCACCGGGGTCGGGTTCGGTCTTCGCCTCGGGCGGCGTCGGCGTGTCCGACCCGGCGTCGCCGCCGCTGAACGCTCCGAGCCCCGTCGACTGCGCGGCCTCGGTTTGGGTATCGGTGGCGTCCTCGGGTGCGTCCTCCATCACGTTGACCGTCGACTGCCACCCCGCAGAGGCCTCGAGGTCGTCCTGCCACCCGTCCTGAATCTCCACGTCGGTGAACGCGACGTAGTCCGCGAGATCGATGTCGCGGTCGGCCTTGTCACCCCACAGCGCCACCCGGATATCGCCGGTCTCGTCTTTGATTCTGACGTTGCGTACCTGTCCCTCCGAGCCGTCGTCGCGGTCGAAGGTGCGCTTGGGGTCGGTCTCGATCACGCCGCCCGCGACGTCGGCGGTCTCTCCCAGCTCCAAGGCACCGATGTCGGTGGTGTCGGGCACGTACTCGACGTCGTCGTCGATCGCGTCGACGGTGCCACGGTCGCCGACGTGGAGTTCGAGGGTGCCGTCACGCTCGCGAACGTAGCCGTCGACGATCTCGACGGTTTCGCCCGCCCCGAATTCGGTCGCCAGGTCGGCCTTCCCGTCCCAGAGGGTTACTCGAATCCGGCCGGTAGGGTCGCCGAGCGTGAGGTTCGAGACGCGGCCCTCCGAGCCGTCGTCGCGGTCGAAGGTGCGCACGGTGTCGGTGCTGAGCACGCGCCCCGTGAGGGTCACGTCCGAGAGCCCCAGCGAGAGGTCCTCAACCCGGTGGGTGTCCGTCGACTCCACGTCGACCTCGGCGTCGGGGGCGGGTTCGGCCTTGTCGACGTCGACTTCGAGGCCGTTGTAGCCGTCCTTCGGGCGGCCGGCCACGCGGACAGTGTCCCCCGGTTCGAGTCGCTCGACCGCGTCGTCGGCCATCCCGTCCCACATCGTGATCGTGACCCGGCCGGTCTCGTCAGCGACGTCGATGTTGACGACGCGCCCCTCGTCGTCCGCGTCGTCGCGCTCGAAGGTCCGGAGGTCGCCGACCCGCATCACCTTCGCGAGGAACTTCACGTCGTCCATCCCGGGGTCGACGTCGGCGATCCCCTCCACCTCCTGATCTCTGAGTTCGTGGGCGATCAGCATCGCCGCCGTCTCCTCGTCGGCCAATCCCCCCATCTGCTCGACTTTGTCCTCGACGGCGGCCTCGAACTCCTCGAAGTCGACGTCGGTGTCGAGGTCCTCGTAGACGTCCGCTATCACACCCATCCGAGCGACACCCCCGTCGCTGCGACAGGTCCAAATCGGAAACCCGCGGTTCGAGCGGTCGCGGCCTCAGGCATATCCACAGCCACGGCAGGCCGCCGCTTAAGCGTTGTCTTGTCGACGGTTGCGTACCTGGGTGTGGGAGAAAACCGCACCACTGCGCCGGCCCCGAGCAGCGGGCCCTCCGATCGTGGTTCACGTCGCGGCATATCCGGACTGGCCGCCCTCTGGGATATGAACGTTCGCGACGGTGCGGTCGTGGCCCCACCCGACTGCGTCGAATCCCGGTCCCGCTCTCACCGCATCAGCCACTCGGCGGCGAAGCCGTGGACCTGTCGGTCAACACCCGTGCTGCCGACACTGGAGTGTCGGATGCCGCTTCAGTGACGTCCGTGACGGTCCGGCGACCGTCGACATCGTCGTGGATGACCTCGACACTCGTCGGGTCGGTCGCCGCTGCAGTCAGTTCGACCTTGTATCCGAGGGTGACGAGTGCCTCCGTACACGCCTCGTCCACGTCGCGCTCTTCGACTGCGGCGACGACGACCGTGAGTGCCCGCGCCTCCGAATCGTTTTCGACGCTCTCCAGTCGCGGGACGGTACACCCGTTCTTGCCCACCACGCACCCGACGATCGAGATCGGCCCGTCGGTATCGAAGGTGACGGTCGCCTCGCCGGGGTTCGGACACTCCTCCCGCGGCGTGAGTGCAGCGACCACATCCGGCGTTTCCGACCGCGTCGGCGTGTCGGGTTCGGACGGTTCCGCGGTCGTGTCGTTGCCGCCCGCTCCGCCCGTACAGCCGGCTGGGCCGATCGAAACCGCGGCAGTGAGGCCTGCGAGGATCGTCCGACGGTTCATACCGTCTGGTACGCCACCCAACAGAAAAGCGGCACCGGAGGGTCAAACGGCTCCTGGTGTCACTCTCGGAGTCCGGGACGGCGGCCGGCTGCTGACCGCATCGTAACCCTCATAAGCGAACCGGGAGTACGTCTGAGTGAGTCCTGGTAGGGTAGTGGACTATCCTCCTGGCTTGCGGAGCCAGGGACCGGAGTTCAAATCTCCGTCAGGACGTTTCTGTGAGACGCCATACGACGAGCGTAGCGAGACGTCCGCGTCTCGCGGACCTCCGGTCGAAGATTCGAGCAGACGAATCGCAGTCGGGAAGCGAACGCAGTGGACGGCCTGATTTGCTCCACCGTCGTGTCTCGTTTGCCGCCGGTTCGCGGGGTGCAGTCTGCTCTTTCTCGGAGCCGAGGTCGCAGGTGATCACGATCCGGATGCGAAGTGCGCTTACGCCTCGCGCACGTAGCGACGATCGTGGCTGCGGATCATCCTCACTCCGGACACAGTCGTACGTTTATGAATCCGCCGTTCCAACGGCCAGTAAATGAGACATACGAGGGGCTGGATCCGTGAGCGACGAGACGAGTGAGACGTCGCCCGACGCGTCGTCAGAGCCCGTCGTGGAGAGTACCCACCCGCGACTCGACGCGGTCGTCGACCGTATGGACGGGTTCGTCAACCTCGTCGAGGTGGCCGCCGGCGCGCTGTTCGCGCTCCTCTTTGCGATCGGCGTGTTCGATCTCGGCCTCCAGATCTGGGAGGCGACGCTCAGCGGATCCATCACGGACCCCAACATCGTCATCGGCTTCATCGACGTCGGCCTCCTGCTGCTCATCATCGTCGAGATCTACCAGACCGTCGTCGCCTACATCAAGGAGAACGACACTCGACGCATCGTCCGGTTGGTGATCTACACCGGGGTGATAGCGGTGGTCAGGAAGGTGATCATCTTCCGCACCAGCGAGTACGGGACCGCCAGCAACGCCCTGACCGTGGCGATCGCCTACGGCGTCCTCGCGTTCGGACTCGTGGCACTCCTGTACGTCGACAGGCAGACGTCGAACACGGGGCAGTAACACGCGCCGCGGACGCGGCGGCGAGGCCGGGCTCTGGCCCGTGGGGGTGGCTACTCCTCGTCGTACCGGGACGGCGCGTCGTCGTCGTCGTCGTCGACTCGGCGGGTAGAGGGGGTGCTCCCGGGGTGTAACCCGCGGGGCTCCGAGTCGTCGTCGCTCTCTTGATCCGTCGCGGCGTCGGTCCACGCCTCGTGGCACGACTGACAGTAGTTCCCCTGGTATCCGTTCGGGCGGACGAACTCACTGCCGCAATCCAGGCAGGTCACGCGCGTGCGCGTCATCGGCTCCGGAGCGAGTGTGCGGGGTATGTGGTCATCGTCGGTGCATCCGAACACAGGGACCGCAGCCGGATAAGTTCGTCACCAGGTGGCACGTGCAACGGTCGGACGCGCGACGGCCCCCCGAGGCGCCACCCACCGTAGCTGAACAGTCTCGGCACACTGCGTCGCCGCGTATATATCCGCCCGCCGTCGACGTGGCAACGTGGACGACGCGCTTCGAGTCGGAATCGCGGTGTTCAACGCGGGCGATCATCGGGCTGCACACGAAGCCTGGGAGGAGGTGTGGCTCTCGCTCGACGAGGGGACGCCCGACGAGCGCCTGCTCCACGGACTGATCCAGTACACCGCGGCGGTCCACCACGCCCGCCGACGGAACTGGAGCGCTGCAGGGCGACTCGCCGGGAGCGCGGGCCGGTACCTCGCCGACCTCGACGCCGACGCGCGGGGGGTGAACGTCGACGACGTTCGGGATCACCTCCGACGGCTGGCCGCCGACCCGGAGTTCACCGAACGGCGACGACCGCTCCCGCTCAGCGTCGGCGGCGTCGTCGTCGAACCGACTGACCTCACGTTCGAGAACGCCGCGACCGCCGCGACGCTTCTAGCCGCAGAGTACGAGGCGTTCGAGGCGTCAATCGTCGCAGACGCGGTGCGGTACGCTCGGTCGGAACTCGACACGGACGCGGGGGCGCCAACGGGCGGAGCACAGGCGCCGAGGCGACCGCAGCGCCGCGACCCGGGGTTCGTGGGGATGGTCTTCGACTTCGCGGCCGACCGCAACCGACGGTCACTGGTATACGACCGGCTTCGGGCCCACGTCGAGCGGCGACGGGACACCGAGCGGGACGCGGCGGGCCTGTTCGAGTAGTGGACGCGGGGCGCGGGCGGGCCGGACGCCCAGCCGAGGCGGGTGCCGCTGTCGGCCGAGCGCTCCGTACGGGCGTCAGTCGGTGTCGGAAGGTCGCAGAAGCGGGTACAGTTCCAAGAGCGCAACGAGGCTGAGCACGATACCGGCGACGATCATCAGCGTGTCGGGATTCGTTCGGTCCATATCCAATATAGACTGTACGATAACATATTGGTTGCCGTTGTGTCGGGGCTTTCGAGACCCCGACCAGACGGCCACGCGTCACACCGCTCCGGCCGCGGTCGCCCGGTGGGGGCGGGGGTCGGTCACCGGGGGAGACATAATACGCCTGCAACCAGTATGGGCCGTCGAACCATGGCTGAACTCACAGATCGGGTCGACGGCGAAGAGCTCCGGTTCGCCGCGGTGATGCTCGTGCTGTCAGTGATCATTCTGCTTGTGATTATCCGGGAGGCGCGGGGTGGCGCAGACTGAGTGGGCGTTCCCGGAAGCGACGACGCGGGCTGGCACCCGGTTCCGGTCGCGTGCTTTATTAGTATCGCGGGAGTATGTTCGTGCGGACACACGATGACGACAGACACCAACAGCGATCTCGGCCCGGCCGCGTTCGCGTCGATCGGATCCGTCGCGCTCGCGCTGTACTTTTATTACGTTCGCGGCGACAAGCAGCGGGGACAGTTCGTCGGCCTGTGGCCGGCGACGATCCTCGCGTTCGCCGCGTACCTCCAGCTCAGCAACATTCGGGATCTGGTCGAATCGGACGACGAGTAACGACGGCGGAGCGGTGACCCCCGTCCGGAGTCGATCGCGGACGGGGCTCCGGCTCGATACACGAACGTAACCACGATTGGACGGTCCCCGACGACGGGCCGCGGTCACACCCGCTACGCGTCGCGTTCGTCGCCGTCCCATTCGGCGGAGTTGTCCTTGGGGTCGTACCCGAGCACCTCGCGGGCGCGGTCGATCGAGTAGTACTTTCGATCGTTGTCGGAGATGCCGTAGACGATCTCGTAGCCGTAGTCCGCGAGCAGGCAGCGCTCGAAGAGGTGCGCGCAGTCGGGGTACGACAGCCACATCGCCTGGCCGCGCTCGTAGTCGATCGGGGGGTGGCCTTCGGTGAGGTTTCCGATCCGGACGTTAACCACCGAAATGTCGTGGTGGTCGTGGTAGTATCGGCCGATCGACTCGCCGGCGGCCTTGCTCACGCCGTAGAGGTTGCCCGGGCGCGGGAGTTCGGTGCCGTCGAGCCGGTAATCGTCCTCAGGACGGTACAGACTCGGGGTTAGGTCGTCGGTCTCGTAGGCGCCGACCGCGTGGTTCGAGGAAGCAAAGGCGAACTTCTCGACGCCGGCCTCGACCGCAGCCGCGAACATCGTCTGCGTGCCGTCGATGTTGTTCCGAAGAACGCTGTCCCACGGCGCCTCGGGCCGCGGATCGCCTGCGAGGTGGATCACTGCGCTGCAGCCCTCGACTGCCTCTCGGACCTCGGCTGCGTCGGTGATGTCGGCGTTGAGTACGTCGTCTCCGCCGACGCCTTCGGGGAGTTTCCGGTCCGGGAGCGGCTCCCGGTCGAGCAGCCGCCACTCGAAGTCGGCTCCGAGGTGCCGGAGGATGGCCTGCCCGACGCGTCCGCCTGCCCCAGTCAGGAGCACCGGGTCGTCCATTCGAGATGATCTCGGTGGAGCGGGGGCAAGAAACGACCGGTTTGTCTCGGAGGCGCCTGGCCTCGGCCACCGACGGCAGCCCTTTGACCACCGGGGTCGAACGTCGGAGTATGCCGACCGATACCGACCGCGCGTGTTTCGAGGCCGGGATCAAGTTCGGGTCGCTCTACCACCAGTTCGCGGGCACGCCAGTGAGCTCCGACAGCGCCGACAGCTTAGGCCGGGCGATGGAGGAAGCGATCGAAAATCAACCCCACTGCGTCGACGTCGACGTCGACGTCCGAACCGACCGGATCGCGGCTGAACTCCAGTCCCAGTCTGCGGGCTACACCGAACTCACCGGGCGGTTCCTCGACGTCGAGATGCTGGTCGAGTACGCGGGCGTGACCGTCAGGACGCGGATGGAGATGGAGGGCGACTACCCGATGATGCGGCTGGTCGACGTCGAGAAGTGAGCGTGAGGCGCGGCTGACTCCCGGTTACTTTCACTTTCACTTTCGGGCGTGTTTTTAATCCGATCGGCGACGAAGCGTGTGATATGAGTAACCAGAGCACTCTCGCGGACGACGACCTGTTCGGCGAAGCCGCCGCAGAGATGCGCGAGGAAGTCGAGGGCCACCTCGACGACGCCAGGGCGTCGCTCCCGGACCCCGACGCGGTGTGGGACGCGGAGGCAGACAACGTCCTCGGCGTGCTCAACACGCTCCGTTCGGCCCTCGACGTCGGCGACGCCGCCGAGGACCTCCGGCAGGGAAAGAAGACCTTCATCGTCGGACAGCGCGCCGACGCCTTCGACGACCCCGACGAACTCGAAGCCGACATCGACGCCCTTGAGGAACTCGTCGCGTCGATCGAAGACGCCGAGGCGCTCGTCGGCGATCTCACCGGCGAGATTCCGGAACTCCGGAGTCAGTTGCAGGAGGCCGCAGAGAGTGCGGATCCGGACAAGGCCTCGGATGGGGCCGACGCCGGAGGCGGCGACGCGGCTGCTGACGACGCAGACGCGTAGCGGACCGTCCCACCGCGGCCGATTTTTTAAATACCCGACGGACGTACTGTCGACGGGATGAGCATCTTCGATACGATCCTGTCGTCGTTGCGGTCGCTGGTCGGCGGGGGAACGACGGCCGAGTCTGACGCCTCGGGGACGAACACGACCGATTCCGGGGGGCAGGTATCCGTCGAGCACGAGCGGGAATCGAATCGCAAATCCGCAGACGCGTCGACTGAGGCAGCGATCAAGGGAGCCGACCCCGAGGCTAACTCGGACGACGACGCCGTTGCGGCTGAAACCGACGCCACAGCGTCGACCGGAACCCTGGTCGACGAGGCGGCCGGAACGGAACCAGCCGAAGCCGTTGCGTCGCCGGGCGAGTCCGATGCGGAGGGGTCTGGCGTGCCCGACGACGCGGGGGGATCGGCCGAAGCGGACGAGCCGGATGCGGTGGACGAAGCGGCTGACGGGACTGCGACATCCGATGAGAGCGAGGGTGCCGAGGTGGATGAGACAGCCAACGCGGAGGCGGCCGGCGACGAGAGCGAGGATGTGTCGGAGAATAGCGAAACAGAGGCGTCGGACGAGGCCGATACGGAGGCGGTCAACGACGACCGGGCCGTCGACGTGATCAAGGGGATCGGCCCCGCCTACGCCGGCCGACTGGAGGAGGTCGGGATCGAGACCGTCGGCGGACTCGCCGCGGCCGACGCCGAGGACGTTGCCGAGGAAATCGACGTCTCCGAATCGCGGGTGAGCGACTGGATCGACCGAGCACACGACGAGGCGTAAGTCGCCGCAGGATGGCCGATCTGTACCACGTCGACGGCGACCTCGTCCCCGCCGACGAGGCGTCCGTGAGCGTCCGCGACCGCGGGTTTCTGTACGGCGATGCCGTCTTCGAGACCCTCCGAGTCTACGGCGGCAGGGTGTTCCGGTGGGACGACCACGCCGAGCGCCTCGCTCGTTCCGCGGAGGCGGTCTCGCTCGATCACGGGCTCTCGGCGGCGGACCTCAGAGCGCGGGTGGATGAGACCCTCGGTGCGAACGATCTCTCGGACGCCTCTGTCAGGCTCTCCATCACGCGCGGCACCGGGACGGGTGGTCTCACCCCCGGCCCCGACGTGGAGCCGACCGTCGTGATCCAAGTCGAGTCGCTGCCCCGCGGCGGCGTCGGCTCCGAGCCGACCTGGAACGGCCCAGCGACGCTCCAGACGGTGAAAACCCGGCGCGTGCCCGACGCCGCCGTCCCGTCGGAGGCCGCGACACACAACGACATAAACGGCGTTCTTGCCCGACTCGAGCTCCGGGTGTCGAACGCCGACGAGGCCGTGATGCTCGACCGCGACGGTCACCTCGCGGAAGGGGCGACGGGTAACATCTTCTTCATCGGCGACGACGCCCTCTGCACCCCGAGTCTCGACGGTCCCGTCCGGTCGGGGATCACGCGGAAGGAGGTCATCGACATCGCCGACGAGGAGGCCATTCCTATGTCCGAAGCCTCGTTCACTCCCGACGACCTCCGGAACGCCACAGAAGCGTTCATTACGGGCACAGCCCGTGGGATCCGCCCCGTCGGGACGGTCGACGGGATTGACGTTGGCGCCGGCCCGGTCACGACGCTCCTCCGGCGCGTCTACGACGCCCGCATCGAACGCGAATGCTACGACGGGGAACGGCTGTCGGGTGGCGAGCCGGGCAGCGATGTGGACAGCCGCGAGGACAGGAACGCTTGACTGCGCCGGGCGAGCCCGTTGCTCGACCGTCACGTTTGAGCGCCTCGAACCCGGAACACGGGTATGGACGAGGATCGTCGCATCGTCGACGTCGACAAGATCACCGCGGACGACACCGTCGTCTTCACCGCAACGTCCGGGTTCGAGACGACCGAGGGGCTGCTCACCAGGCTCGACGACGGCACGGTCGTCGCGTACACCAACTACTGCCCCCACTGGCGGGACGTCCGGCTCGACAAGGGGTCGGGCGCGACCGTCCGGGACGGCGACCTCGTCTGCGGGAAACACGGTGCGACGTTCGAGGCGGCGACCGGCCACTGCGACTTCGGACCCTGCGAGGGGGCCGTTCTCGACACGTTCGATGTAACCGTCGCCGAGGGCGCGGTCTATCTGACCGACGAGGCGTGGGACGGCGCCGACCCCGGCCTTTCGGAGGACCGGGACCTCTCCTCGGGGAGCCGAATCGATTTCTGAGGTCGGCAGTCGAGAACTCGGTCATCCACGGCGCATCAACGGGCCGCTCAGAAGTCGGGTTTTCAGAAAATAGCGGGAGGTGAACTGCCTCGGTGTCAAGTGGTTCGAGACGTGATACGTCTCGTTACGACGGAAATCGAGATGTCCGTCGTGGAACAGTGCTTCCGCCGTTCCGATGTTCCACTCGCCACCAGCGAGCGCGGCCCGCAGAACGTCGAGATGAGCGTCGTCGCCTTGTAGCACGCCTTCGACGTGTTTGTAGGGTTTCGCGCTGATCCGAAACTCCATAGTGTCGTCGTCACGGAGCGTGAGGGTGTAGCCTTCTTCGTAGTTGGCGCGGAGGAGATACACGCCATCTTTGGTGTGGCTCGGCAGGCCGAAGTCGTCGTATTCGTGGTAACTTTCCATCGCATCGAGCGCCTTCGCAACGACGCGTTGTGTCGTGTTTTTCACGAGAGTAGCGTCGGCGGCCACGCGACCCGGGAGTTCGTTCCAGTCCACGCCTTCCTTGGCGAGACGGATGGTTTACCGTGATTCGATTGTGGCGTCTTTCAACGCACTCTCATTGTCACTCTGGGTGTCCCAGCGTCTTCACGAGAGCCTGTTCTGAGGTCATTTTTCGGATTCGCTGAGCCAGTCTTCGACGAGTCCACGCACGACTTCGGGTTTGGTCTTCTCAGCGTCGATACATTGCGTCGAGAACTGCTTGTATGGATCGTCCTCGAAGTCAACAGTGAGTCGCTTAGTCATCTCACGCCGATTGCTTACTGAATTCCTTACTCCTTGTCCGCAAAACGAAACTGTTGGGAAGAGGAATCGAGCCTGTAGTACGGTCGAAATTCGGGTCGTCAGGGGTACAACATCACGCAGCTCAAAAGTCGAGTTCGCGCGGAGTAGCGGGAGGTAGATTTGAACTACCGATCTCCGGGTTATGAGCCCGGCGGAATCTCCTGGCTATCCCATCCCGCTACTGAAACGAAGCCGAGGGGTACGGTTAAGGATTGTGTTTCGGCCGCAGTAAGGCAGTTTGACACGGTGGCTCACGAGCGCGTCACGCGCCACGTGAGAAGGCTTTCAGCCACGTAGTTCAGGAGGACCGAGGCCCCGATCGCGATCGGGATGGGGATCAGCTGCCAGAGATCGAACCCGAAGACGACCACCGACACCCCGAGTTGTCGAAGCCCGCGGACGATCAGGAACTGGACGGCGAGCCCGCCGCTTCGGACCAGGTTCGACCGGAAGAACCGGGTCAGTAGGGGCATCGCGCCGGGCGCGCCGAGTTCGGAAAACGTCCACCGCTCGTTGATCGTGAACATCACGATGATCGCGACCTCCGCACCGACGAGTTTGGCGTACTCCCCGAGGATGCCGAACCCGACGATGAGCGCTGTGGTGGTGGCGATGTCGAAGACGGCTCCGACTGCGCCGACGGACACGAACTTTCCGAATCGGACGCCCGACGCGAGCGCTTCGACCGTCTCGCGGACCATTCAGTCGGCCTCGGTGGGGTCGGCCGCGTCGGTCGCCGCGAGGCGGTCGATCAACGACGGTTCCTCGGCTCGTCCGGCGTCGAGCAGCGTGTGCAGGCGGTCCTCGCGGAGTAGCCGCGCCCGGTGGCGCGACGTCACGAGCGCCCGCGCCAGCCGGAGCGTCGTCCCGACGGTCGAGACCGTCGATTCAGGGTGGTCTTCCCACCGGACTGGGACTTCGACAACGTCGCAGTTCAGCGCACTCGCGACCGCAATCAGCTCGATGTCCCACGCGAATCCCGGCTCGTAGAGGTGCGGGCGCACCGTCCGCCACGTCTCGACAGCGAGGGCCTTCGCGCCGCACTGGTAGTCGTAGAGCGCCTCGTCGAGGAACCGGCGGGCCAGCCACGCGAACCCGTCGCCCAGCCGGCGTCGAGCGAACGTCTGGTGTGAGCGCACGTCGGCGTCGGGGTGGCGGCGGGAACCTGTCGCGAGGTCCGCTACCCCGTCCAGAACCCTGTCGACGACGGCGGCAAACGAGTCGGCCGGCGTGCTGCCGTCGGCGTCGGCAAATCCCAGCACCGCGACGCGGTCGACGAGCGCCTCGAATCCCGCGGTGATCGCCGCGCCCTTCCCGCGTCTGCCGTCCGCGACCGCGACCTCAACGGAGTCGGGGAGCGGCGCAAGTCGATCGCGGGCCCCCGGCCGCGGTGCGTCGAGTTCGACCCTGATGACGGTCGGGGCGAGCCGGTCGTCCAGCGCCCGAACGTAGGCGCCGAGCCGGTCGGTGTCGGGGCGGTAGGCGGGGACGACGATCCCGACGGGGCGAGTCATCACCGCGGTGTACCGGCTCCCGTGTAAAAAACGAACCGTTACCATCCGGAGATGTATACCGGATCGCGGGACCACGATGCACGTGCGGTGAGAACTGCCCCGCGCCGGGCAGCGAGCGTCCGGCACGTCGGCGCGGGGACGGCGGCGTGCCGGCTGTTCGGTACGCGACGTGCGCTCCGGGCGTTCGGGCGAAAAACGTATGCCCCGGCGTCTCGCCGGATGCGGTACGGAGAATGGAGTACGCCCTCGTTGCCCGGTGGCTGGTCCTCTACGCCGCGCTCTTCGCGCTCGGTCTCCCCCTCGCCGCCCGACTTCTCCCACGGGCGGACGGCCACGGAGCCGGGCTCGCGGTCCCGGCGGCGCTCGTGACGCTCAGCGTCCCCGCCTACTGGGTTGGTCAGGTGACGTGGGGACCGATCGCGCTCGGGGCCGGCGTTGCGACCCTCCTCCTCGCCAGCGGACTCGCCGGCCTCGACCGCGCAGCCATCCGGGAGGGTCGGGTCCGGCTCGCCGTCGACGTCGACCGCGGCGCCGCCACCGACGCCGCGGCGGTGTTCCTGCTCGGGTTCGGGTTCGTCGTCGCGATCCGGGCGGTCGACCCTGCGGTGCTCCCGATCGGGGGAGAGAAGTTCCTCGACTTCGGTCTGTTGAAGACCCTCGATCGGTCGGCCGTCCTGCCCCCGGAGGACTTCTGGTTCGCGAACCAACCGGTGAAATACTACTACGGCGGGCACCTGACCGCGACGCTGCTGTCGTGGCTGACTGCGACGCCGCCGCGGTTCGCGTACAACCTTGCGCTCGCGGGGTTCTACGCCGCGTTGGTGACTGCGTCCTTCGAGCTCGCGGCCGCCGTCGGGGGCGACCACGGGCTCCCGCGGCGGGTCGCAGGCGGGTTCGCCGCGTTCTTCGTCGGTGTCGCGAGCAACCTGGTCACTGCCGGCCGGCTCACGCTCTCGGCGCTCCCGTGGTCGCTGGATCGGACTGCCGCGAGGTACGTCGCCGCGCGGACGGATTATACCGTCGAGACCATCCTCGCGGGTGCGGAGTCGTTCAGTTACTGGAGCGCCTCCCGCGTCATCCCGGGGACGATCAACGAATTCCCGCTGTTCGCGTGGCTGAACGGCGACCTTCACGCCCACATGATGGGGACGCCGACCCTGCTGCTCGCGGCGGCGGTCGGCTACGCGTACTACCGGACGCCCGCGTCGGCGGTGCGTCGTCGGCGCGGGCTGTTGCTGGGCGTGCTGCCGGTGCTCGCCGCCTGGCAGGCAGTGGTCGACACCTGGAGCTTCCCGAGCATCCTCGCCATTGGGTGGCTGGCGGCGACGTTCGCCTCCGCCGACGCGTGGGCGCTGCTCCCGGCCGGTGACCGCCTCCGGTCGCGGTTCCCCGGCGACGGCGGTACAGGGCCGACCGGCGACGGGACGTCAGCAGCAGCTCGGGCGGCGACCGCCGAACTTCGACGCGTGGGCGGCGCACTCGTCGTCACCGCAGCCGGGGCGACCGCCGCGGCGGCCCTCGCCGCGCCGTTCCTCCTCGGGACGGCCACGGGTGGCGGCGAGCGGTCGGTCGAACTCCTCGGGCCGGAGCTCCGAAGCGGGCTCGGGGCGCTGCTCTTAGTCCACGGCGCATTCCTCGTCGGGGTGTGTGGTTACCTCCTCGCTCGGGTCCGGATCGACCGGCCGTGGGTGCTGGTGGGGGGCGTCGCCGCCACGGTGGCCGTCGGGCTGCAGGTCGGATTCGCGGCGCTCGCGGTGTCGGTACCGCTGCTCGTGCTTGCGTGGGTGGCACTCCGCACCTCGGAGTCGGTCGGCTACGAGGCCGTCCTCGTCGTCGCGGGCGCCGGACTGGTGACTCTCGTCGAGCTCGTGTACGTGAACGAGCAGGCCGGGCCGGGCCGGATGAACACCGTGTTCAAGACGTACATCCAGGTCTGGGTGTTGTTCGGCACCGCCGCTGGAGTGGCGATCGCCGGACTGTGGGCCGACCGCGGGGTGACAGACTCCGGTGTCGACACGCCGGACCGGGCGGTCGAACCGACGGGCGGCGGAGCCGATCCCGTCTCCGAACCGTCGGAAGCCAGCCCGGAGACGGTCGAGGCCGACGGCGGCGACATCGACGCCACGACCGCCGGCAGCGACGCCGACGGGATCCCGTGGCGGCGGGTCGCGGTCGCCGCACTCGTGACCGCGCTGGTCGCATCGACCAGCGTCTACGGCGCCCTCGCGGTCGGCGCGCACTTCGGAAACGCTCCCGACGGCGGCCCCACGCTCGATGCCACGCAGTTCGTCCGGACCGACCACCCCGACCAGGCGGCTGCGATCGCGTGGGTCGACGCCCGCGAGGGCCAGCCCACGCTGCTGGAAGCCCCGGGGACTGCAAACTATCCCGGCGGTACTGACGGCCGCGACCGGGTGATGTACAGTTGGGGCGCCAATCCCGCGTCGAGCCTGACGGGCGTGCCGACCGTCGCGGGATGGCAACACGAGGTGGGCTACCGCGGGCAGGCGGCGTACCTCGACCGCGTCCGCGACGTCGATGCGATGTACACCGGCGACGCGGCGACGCGGGCGGCGCTGTTCCGGCAGTACGAGGTGGAGTACGTCTGGGTCGGGCCGGGCGAGCGCGCCCGGTACGGGTCGGTGTCGTTCGAGATGGCCGGCGTCGAGCGGGTCCATCGCTCGGGCGACGTGACGATCTACGCAGTCGACTACGATGCGCTGCCGGAGGGGTGAGCCTACGGTAGAACCGACAGAAAGCGTCGGGGTCCAACAGCGGTCCTACGACCCGCGCTTCTGGATGATGTCGATCGCTTCGGCGTCGACGGCGACAACGTCCAGGAAGTGGGGGACGAATTCGCGCTTCTCGAAGGTCTCGCGCTCCTCTTCGGTACCGACCGTACACCACAGCTGCGGGCGGTCGGCGCCGTGGTAGTCGCTCTGGCGGTCCAGCGAGAAGCAGACGACCTCCTCGCCGTCGACCTCGATGATCGCGCCGCGGCCGATCCCGGGGTCCCCGCGGATGATGACCTTCTTCATACCACGCTTTTGCCACAGTCGGGGCTTAACCGCTTCGGAGACGCGTCGCGGCCGCGACCCGAACCAAACGGGTTTTAACCGATCGCCGTGAATTTCACGTAAGGTCGATATCTATGGAGATGCCACGCCGATTCAACACGTACTGTCCGAACTGTGACGGCCACCACGAGCACGAGGTCGAGAAAGTCCGGACGGGACGCTCGACCGGGATGAAGTGGAACGCCCGCCAGACCCGCCGAGGCAAGGCCACGATCGGGAACGCGGGGAAGTTCTCGAAGGTCCCCGGTGGAGACAAGCCCACGAAGAAAACCCACCTGAAGTACATCTGCTCGGACTGTGGCAAGGCTCATATGCGCGAGGGCTGGCGCGCCGGGCGCCTCCGGTTCCAGGAGTAACGATGGCAGGAAACTTCTACCGGGTCCACTGCCCGGACTGCGACAACGAACAGGTCGTCTTCGGCAAGGCCTCTTCGACCGTCAACTGCGCCGTCTGCGGGACGACGCTCGCGACGCCCAGCGGGGGCGACGCCGAGATCCACGGCGAGGTCGTCGAGACGGTTGAGCGCCGCTCGGCCGAGGCGTAACCCCACCAACGGAGGGTTCAATACATGAAGTACAGCGGATGGCCCGAGTCGGGTGAACTCGTCGTCGGCGACGTCGACGAGATCACGGACTTCGGTGTCTTCGTCGACCTCGACGAGTACGAGAACAAGCGCGGCCTCTGTCACATCAGCGAGGTCGCGAGCGGGTGGATCAAAAACGTCCGCGACCACGTCCGCGAGGGGCAGACGGTCGTCGCGAAGGTGCTCGACGTCGACGAGGGGTCCCAACAGATCGACCTCTCGATCAAAGACGTCAACGAGCACCAGCGGAAGGACAAGATCCAAGAGTGGAAGAACCAACAGAAGGCGGACAACTGGATGGAGATCGCGTTCGGTGAGGACGTCGACGACGAGCGCTACAGCGCCGTCGCAAACGCCATCCTCGCGGAGTTCGAGTCCCTATACGAGGGCTTCGAGTCCGCGGCGATCCACGGCACCGAAGCCCTCGGCGACGTCGATCTCGACGACGAGGAGGTCCAGGCGATCGTCCAGACCGCCCGTCAGAACGTCTCGGTGCCGTTCGTCACCGTGACGGGCTACGTCGATATCCGGTGTCCCACAGGCGACGGCGTCGACTCCATCACCGAGGCGCTGCAGGCCGCGGAGGGCAACGGCGAGGTCCCCGAGGAGATCGACCTCGAAGTCACCTACGTCGGCTCCCCCGAGTACCGGATCCGGGTCCAGGCGCCGGACTACAAGACCGCCGAGAACGCCCTCGAGTCGGCGGCGGGTCGGGCCCGCGAGTCGATCGAAGCCGCTGGCGGGACCGCCGAGTACCACCGCGAGCGTCGCGAAGACGACGAGTAGATCGCTGTGGCCTCCCGATGAAGTCCGACATCCGGGTCTGTGCGGCGTGGCGTGACGCTCACGACCGCCCGGTCTACTCGTTGACCGATTCCTGCCCCGAGTGCGGCGCCGACACCGAAAACTCCGCGCCCGCGCCGTTCGACCCCGAGGACGCCTACGGCGAGTACCGACGCGCTCTTAAACGCCGCGGCCGCGAATGAGGGTATGGACGATATCGAAGTCGAGACGGTCGCGGAGCCGACGCTCCGCGATCCGGCGCTGATCGAGGGACTCCCCGGCGTCGGCCACGTCGGCAAACTGGCCGCCGAGCACCTGCTCGAGGAGTTCGACTCCGAACTCGCGGTCAGGGTCCACTCCGACGAGTTCCCCCCGCAGGTCGGAATCGACGACGAGGGCGTCGCGTCGCTGGCGTGTGCGGAGTTTCACGCGGTCGACGCCGGCGACCGCGACCTCCTGGTGTTGACCGGCGACCACCAGGCGCAGTCGCACTCGGGCCACTACCACGTCACCGACGCGTTCCTGGACGTCGCGGACTCGTTCGACGTCGCCGACATCTACGCGTTGGGCGGCGTGCCGACCGGCGAACTCGTCGAGGAACCCGACGTGCTGGGCGCCGTCGGCAACGAAGCGGGCCTCGACCCGCTGCGGGAGGCCGGCGTGGAGTTCCGGGAGGGCGAACCCGCCGGCGGGATCGTCGGCGTCAGCGGCCTCCTGCTCGGCCTGGGCGAGCGCCGGGGAATGCCCGCGGCGTGTCTGATGGGCGAGACCAGCGGCTATCTGGTCGATCCCAAAAGCGCCCAAGCGGTGCTCGAAGTCCTCCAATCGGTCATCGGTTTCGAGGTCGACTTCAGTT
>Ga0102942_1000023_pt1 | contig 45828 bp, 44 predicted proteins | sample SalPon2_C_H2O_MG_FD_78171 | JGI IMG/M metagenome (GOLD analysis project Ga0102942, IMG submission 78171) | Salt pond water microbial communities from South San Francisco under conditions of wetland restoration - Salt Pond MetaG R2_C_H2O_MG | ecosystem: Environmental > Aquatic > Non-marine Saline... | reverse complement strand
TTCAAGCTGTGTAAGGAGCAGATCATTCGTTTCTGGATTGACAGCAGCGTACAGCCAATACTGTTTATCATCGAGTCGAATCACGGTCTCATCGACCGCAACGTGATTCGGGCTCCGACCAGACTCCGGCTGTAGATCGGCCTTCTGAACCCAGTTATGAATGGTCGATCGAACTCGATTTACACCGAATACCTAAAGAAACGAAACAGTATTCAAGAGCGATAGTCCCGACAAATGGGACTGAATACTGAGCTTCATCAACAGTTTCGGTGTTGCTTCTCGCTCCACAAACTCTAAATTGATCTCGTCTGAACAATGTTGAAGCGGTCGTTTTCGGGCATAAATCACTTTGAAAACGCACCGCCTCAATTTTCAATCCTTATCTGAACACCACCTAATCGCCGTGACGAATGTTTATGACCGGTCACTCTGTGAGAGCAGGCATGACATCACCTGAAGCGTCTCTCAGTGATTTTGTCGTCACGGTAACGTATCAGGATATCCCCGAGTGCGCTCGCGAAAATATTAGACATGCTTTTTTCGATACGGTCGGTGTCACATTAGCAGGTGCGCTTGATGATGCCGGTACTGCGGTCTTCGACATTAACGGTGTCGACAGCAGCAGTACGAGCGCCCCAATGATACTCGGGAGCGAGTCGAACCGATCGCCTTCCGATCGGGCGCTGCATACGGGAACTGTGAGCCATGCGCTAGATTACGACGACCTCGCGTGGGCAATAGACGGCAATCCCAGTGTTACGCTTGTCCCACCACTACTCGTACTCGCAGAGGAAGCCGGTGCGAGCGGTGAAGATCTCATGACAGCATTCGCTGCCGGTTTTGAGATCGAATGTGCACTTGCCGACCCGACCAGCCCCGACCATTATGAAGACGGATGGCATGCAACCGCAACGTTTGGAGCACTCGGTGCAACCGCCGCTGCAGCCTCACTGCTCGATCTCTCGGCAGCGGAGGCTCGCCATGCGTTAAACGTTGCAGCGTCGACCCCAGCCGGTCTTAAGCGCAATTTTGGGTCAAGCCACTCCATGCCGGACTAGCCGCACGCTCCGGAGTTACCGCTGCCTGTCTTGCTGAAGCGGGCTTTAGGGCTGACCCCGACGCACTGAGTGGCGCTGACGGCTTCTGGGATTTGTACGGCCCTGAGAAGCGTACTGAGTTCGCATTCGACGCCAATGAGTGGACCCTCGTGACCAATGGTATTCACATCAAGAACTATCTGCCATGTTGAATAGATGCCGAGTCACGGTTAGAGTGGTTCACAGAGCGGTTCTATGTTTGAGATAGCGAACATCAGGACGATTTCACGGAACTGCCGATACCAGCCGAGCGCTCGCAAGGCATCGCCGAGTGAGCGCTTTGTTGTCGAGTACGAAGTCTCGGCCATCCAGCGCTGAGAGTAGCCTTTTGCCCGGATGAACGCGTCATGACCTAGCGTCAATGGCTTCGACCCGCGCTGTAAAATAAGTGGTTCGACGCCAAGCGCGTAGAATTCGTATTTCGTGATCCAGTTGTGGAACGCTTTGTCGGCGGCAACGGACAGCAGGTCGTCCGCGTTCCGGCGGACGACCTGCGGCCCGGTCTTCGCATCATGTTTCCACCGGGCGGAGATGTGTACGTCAAGAACGGCGAGCGACTCTATATCGGTTAGCGTCGTGATTTTCAGCGTTTGGACGTTACTTCCCGACCGCTGGCGGTAGTACGACGAGGCTGAGCGGCGGTCGAAGAACGTGCTATCGAGTGCTGCGTGGCCAGACTGCGGGTGTTGCTGCGCTGAAACGCGCAGCAGCGCCCGCCACATCCACATTTTTAGCCGATCGAACGAATTGTAGATCGTGCTGTAGTCCGGGAGGTCATCCCGATCAAAGCCGTTCCCGTCTACCACGAGTCACGCCAAACGGAACGCGACCCTCCTTCGTGAGGAGCGTCACTCACTCTTCGACTTTGCTGATCACGATGTCTTTGCTCCCATCGCGGAGTGTCGCCTCTTCGATCGCTTTCAATTCGTCGGCAGATGCATCGATCGTCGCGAAGTGATTCCCTGCGAGTTCGCCGGCTGGACTCTTGAAACAGGTTGGTCCACAGGGAACAAGAATTTCCTGTTCGTTTCGGTAGCCCGGATACAGGAGTAAATCGCCCCGCGACGGGTACACCGTGTGATTCTCTCGCGGTATATCGGGGAGGTCAATTGTGTCGATGTTGATCCATGTTGCGATACCGCTCCAGCGGACGTGCATGAGCTCGGATTCAAGCGGAAGGAAGTCGAGAACCGCTGCAACAGACTCCGGTGCTTTGTCGGCGTGTAGCTCTGCTGTGAAGGTCGTATCCTCGATTGTTATTTGTATCATGCGATGGCTGTGCCCATGGCGACGGTTCGACAACGCCCAATCGCCGGGCCACGTACCGACACAGTACTCTGAAGCCTAAGTGTTTGGTACGAAACTCCGAACGGGCGTCCGCGCGTGGTCGGTCGATACCGACACCGTTAGTACGCCGTCATTTGAAGGTCGCGTTAACTTTGGCGTGAATTGTGGTAGACTGCGAGGGCTTCGAGCCATTCTTGAGCTGTCTCAAGCACGACATTGCTGAAACTGTTTGCAAACAATGAGGTTCGTCGTTCTATTTCGCAAAAAACACGTTCAATTGCATTCCGATTTCCATGACGAATTACCTGAAATCGGTAGCCGTCTTCAGCGAGAACTGATCCGAGATAGTCTGCGTCATCGACGAGAAATTCAACTGTGTCGAGCTGATAACGCCGGTGTAATTCGCTCAGAAACCATCGCGTTGTCTGCTTATTTGCGGTCGGATAGAGACTCACGTGAAGGATCTCGTTTGTATACGGATCAACCGCGCCGTACAGCCAAAACTTCTGGCCGTGGAGGCGGATCATCTTTTCGTCAACCGCGAGTTGATCCTCTGAGACGGTTGAGATTGGCTGTAGATCAGCTTTATGAACCCAGTTGTGGATCGCAACGTGGCTGCGCTTGATCCCAAACAGTTCAAGATATTTACTCACCTTACGAAGTGACATACCGGCCAAGTGACAGCGGATCCCTACTTCAATCGCCCAGCACGGCGTTCGATCTCGCTCCTCAAACGACAAGTCGATCCACGTGGTACGTTCGCTGAGGCGGTCGAATTCTGGCATAGACACTCAGAAATCGTCCGCCTCATACTCTAAATTAACGCGACCCGTACAACCCCGCCAAACACTACGGGTTGACGCCGCGAAAAGGCGACCTCTGGTCCGGTGCGGACGCCGACATCATCGTCGTAGATCCGGAGAGCCGCACCGAGATCCGCGAGGACGATATGCTCGACCAGTCAGATTTCACCCCTTCGAGGGGCGGTCCTTCGTCGTCCCGAACTGACGATGTCACGCGGCGACATCATTTACCAACACGGCGAGGTGACCGGCGAGGAAGGCCGTGCGGAGTTCCTCGCCCGGCCCAACTCCTGACCCTCGGTGACCGAATACGACGAGACGCGACTCCGTCAGTGTCAGTCAGGCTGTTCGCGTTCGAGGGACTCGGTGAAGACCGATGGGCCACCGGTCATCGGGACGCCAGCCACTGCGATGTTGTCCTTGAGCGTCATTGTCAGATCGTCGAGTGGGCCGGTGTCGCCGGCCAGTTCGAAGGCGTTGATAAAGGCGTTGTACGGATCGGCGTCCTCGCCGGAGTCGCGGGTCACCGAAAACTTCCGGTCGACAGTCGGTGCCCACCGGTCACTGCCCTCGAGTGGTCCCGCGTAGCCGTCGATGCCGCCGGCGATTTGCTAGGCGCGCTCGAGCGTCGTCTCGATACCGGCCCGGGTGGCCAGCGACGTAACCGTCTCCGTCGTCGGAATCTTCTTTTCAGCCATGCTTCGACCCGGTTCCGATCCGATGTAAAAGTATCCTGAAAACGGAGTCACCGGCCACCGATACGATCGATTCAGACGATCGCGGAGACATACGCGATGTACTAGAGGTTAGGCCTGTTCGACGCCGCTGGGGCCACGCGAAAGGTACTCACCGATTCCCTTGTCGGCGATTATCTCGTCGTCTTCGACCATAACTTCGCCGCCTTTGATCGTGTGGCTGGGTGTTCCCTGTAGCGTCTCGTCGTAGACGGATGTCCACTTGTTGCCCATGTACTCCAGCCACTCAGAGTCGACTTTGACCTCGCGATCGAGGTCGACGACGACCATGTCCGCGTCCGCGCCCTCGACGATAGCGCCTTTACGCGGGTAGATGCCGAATCGCTTGGCGTTGTTTGTCGCACAGGTCTCGACGACCCGCTCCATGCTGAGGCGGTTCTTGTTGACGCCATAGTGCATCATGACCGGGAGGAACGTCTGCAGCCCCTGATCACCGGGCGGTCCGTCCCAGAAACTTCCATCGCGGTCACCCTTGTACTCAACCGGGTACGGGCAGTGGTCGGTTCCGACGTGCTGGAGGACTCCGTTTCGCAGCCCCTTCCAGAGCGCTATCTGATCCTCCTCGTAGCGAACCGGCGGGGAAATCTTTCCCCAGAGACCGACGTCTTCGTCCTGGCAGTGGTTGCCTAGGAACGACGGGAGCGTCTCGCCGTAGATATCCACGCCGTCTTCTTGGTAGCGTTTCAGCGTCGAAATCGTCTCCTTGGCGCTGTTGTGGACGACATAGGCCGTGGCATCGGTCTCGTCACAGAGCGATGCGATCTGTTCGATCTGCATCGACTGAGCGATCCCCGGCGAGGTATCCGCCCACGCTTCGAGGCTGTCACGTTCCTGCTCATCACGGACCTCCCGGAGAGTTTCTTGAAGGAGGTCGTCATTTTCGGCGTGGAACATCACGACCGCGCCCTCCAGATCCGAGACCTTCCTGAACACCCGATAGGTTCGGCCGGCGTTGGCGTGGCCGATTCCCAGTTCGGGTGCCGATTGCTTGTACATGTTGTAGAACAGTTTAAACGAGCGGATACCCGCTTCGTCGGCTAACTGTTGGATTTCCTCGACGTGGTGATCCTGGTGGATGATGGCGTGGAACCCGAAGTCGATGTAGGACTGCTGTTCGCCGGTGTCGACGAAGAAGTCCATGTCCGGCAGGTACCGCTCTTCCTGCAAGAGGAATGTAAAGAACGAGGTCACGCCGCCCTTGATGCACGCCCGGGTCTCCGTTTCCATATCCAGCTCGAACTGAGTGTGATAATCATTCTCGTAGCCAGCGGACAGCCCCATGTGATTGTGTGGGCATATAAAACCCGGAATCAGGAAGTTTCCGTTGGCGTCGATAGTCTCCTCGGCGTCGGGGAGCGAGGCGTCGCTTCCGACATCGAGTATTCGACCGTCAGACGCAACGACACCACCTTGGATCGTTCCGGCTGGCGTTACTACGCGCGCGTTCTGAACTTTCAAGTCACCTGTTGTCATGATTCATGTCACCTTTTATCATGTCTACCACTCTCAAAGCGAAACAATATAGTTGTTATTGTTTTCAATAGGCGGTGTTGAATCGTCATACAGTAACGAGGTAGGCCGCTAAATCAAACAAGTAGAAGCGGAAGATTTCGGTTAGCTATGACACAAATTTTCCGCTTCATCGGGGAAGTTGTGCCGGTTGCTCAAAGAATTCCTGGCGATGGAGGCGAATTCGCCGCCCCGGAAGGCGGCGGATTCGTCGACTATACGCCCGTTTCCCTTCACCATCTGCGGATTTACCTCGACACATCCTACTAGATAACAATCGACTTACGCAAAGAGATGCCGCAAATAACCGGGGAGATCGGCCTCACCACGACCGATCTCTTCCCGCCATCCACGTTGTGTAAGGCGTTCGACCGGATCAGTATGAGCGTTTGTCGAGTGCTGCTGCGCCAGTCAGTGCAGCTGCACAATCTCTCTAAACACGCCAGATCGACGCTACGTTCTACGAACGCTCAGCAGCGAGCCGCCACTACTGCCAGCGAATCGGCTACCGCGTTCAGAAGGTTAAAGTCACAAAACTCGTCAATAAAGCGTCTCAAGCCGTTCTTGATGTTCACCGCTCAACGAATCGAGAAGGAAGCGACACAGATCTCGCAGAGCAGATTGCCCGCCGAAATGCGGACGATCTGCGGTCTCTTGCGGCCAATAAAGGATACGACAAGCAATCGCTTCGTGAAGGATTACGCAAGCTCAGCTCTACTGAAATCCTATTTATCAGATAAAAAATCGTATGAAGACTGTCTTCTGAGCGATCCGAACACAGTGGCAGCGACTCCAGTTCGGGAAGAGACCGCCTTATTAATCTAAATGTAGAATACCGCTGTCAACGCGAGACTCAGAATCAGCCCTACAACTATCGGCAAAAGACTAGTCGGGTCGAGGTTAACAGTGAACGCGACGGAAAACACGAAGAACAACCCAAGTACGACGGATACAGGACTTGGACGAACCGGCGCATATACATCAATTCCATTGGACGTCTTATAAGATCACCAAGATAGATCATCTATCGATCTCTGTTCTACCGCTACACAGTATTGAGTGGTTGAGGATATAAAATTATCAACGTCTAAGGGTTTTAACAAACCCGCAAACTCAGGGTCAGACCGCGGATCAAGCACCGTATCTTCGCACTGTACGACCGCGCACACAACGCCAGAATCGACGATAACCGTTACAATCAGCGCTCTATGACTGAAACTGTGAATTCGGCTGTGAAGCGCTCGCTCGGCTTTGCCGTGCGAGCGCGGTCATGGTTCCGAGAATTCCGTGAAGTCGCGCTGATGTGTATCGTCTATAATATCAAGTGCTTCATTAAACGATGGATCTCTACGCCTTATAGCGATTCAACACAGCCCGTTGGATCGGTCAGCCGATAAGCTTCACAGGCTGCATCTGAAGGCCAAAAATTAGCAGCAGACGTGGCAGAACTCTTAGAGACTATCGAAGAGGAAGGCGAAGCAGTCAAACACAGTACCACCGAGCTCCAGACCCAGGGCGAATAGGTCAGCGAAATAGCAGACGTGATTAACGGGATCACAGATCAGGCGAAATTCTTGGCCTTGAACACTTCAATCGAAGCCGCCCGGGCAGGCGAGGCAGGGGACGAATTTAAGATCGTTGCGGATGAGGTGAAAGACCTCGCTTAGAATTCGCAAGCCCAGGTGAAAGAGACAGAAACTACGATAACCGACGTTCAAGAAATTATCGATGAGACGACGAACGCTGAGACGGCCGTCAGAACAATCGACATTGGAATCGAAAACGTCGGGATGCGATGAATCAACTCAACGAGATTGCCGATGTCGTTGACGAAGCTGTACACGACACTCAGGAAATGGCTGAAGCGACCGATAAGCAAGCCCGTTCCGCAGAAGCAGTGGTGACGAAGATCGATACGACCGCTAAGAGAGTCACTGCAATCGACGGCAAAGTACAAAACATCGCGAAATACAGTGAACAGCAGTCTGCAAAGATGTTCCAAATTATATCTGACCTGAAGCAGCTCTCGGAATCGTCCATAACGTGAGTAGCAGTCACTTTAACAGTTCATCGTGATATCGGTGTACTATCTGTAATGCAGTTTGAACGTACAATTCTTGAGTGCGCTGCGAGGGAAGTATATTTGTACAACTACCGGTACGATACGAGTATGTCTGTGGCTCGATCGGCGTTTGGTTGGAACTGTCCGGAGGTACCGGGTGGATGAGCCTCGATACCCGAGACGTTCGTATTCTGCGCTCGATCGCGGAGAACAGATCCACAAGCATTGAACGCATCCAAGAGGAAACGGAGATCCCGAAATCGACTGTCCACTATCGCATCAAGAGTATGAAGGAGCGAGGGATAATCAAAAACGACCTGTTTGAGATCGATTTTGAAAAAGCTGGATTGGGTCTCACGGTCATCTCCGAAGTTCTTGCCGAGTTCGGAGAGGGATATCAAGAGAAGGTTGGGAGAGAATTAGCCGAGATCGAAGGGGTGAATCAGGTCTATTTTATGATGGGAGATACGGACTTCATCGTCGTTTCACGGCTTCCGTTCCGGGACATGATCGAAACACTCGTCGAAGAGTTTGAAGCCATCGACGGGATCCAACGGACGAGTTCGAAGTTCGTGATCAGTTCGATCAAAGCAGACGAGAGCGTCGGACTACTCCGCGACTACACCGACGAAACCATACTGAACTCGCATGGGCTTGAGGAGACGAAAGACGAATCCGAGTGATCGCCGCACCGGAATTCACCTTCACTCATTATGATCTGCGAGGACGTCGCGGATCGATTCAATAATGATGTCCATTCCGACCTCAGCTTGCCGCTGCGTCAACACGAGTGGCGGGAGCAGACGAAGGGCGCTCTTGTGGCGTCCAGCGTACCACACCAGTACGCCTCTGTGGTAACACTCGCGTTGGATCGCTTCAACGAGCGGTTTCGCGGGCTTCCCGTCCAGCTTGAACTCAACGCCAGTGAACTGTCCTTTTCCGCGGATGTCGATAATCTCGGGAACGTCCTCGGCGAGTTCGCGGAACCGAGACCTGATGTACATCCCGACCTCCGTCGCGTGGTCAAGGAGGCTGTGCGATTCGATGTACTCGATCGCGAGTGTCCCGCCGACGAACGCTGGGACGTTCCCGCGAAATGTGCCGACGTGACCCCCTGGGCCCCATGTGTCGTACTGTTCGTGATACATCATCGCGCCGACAGGGAGCCCTGTACCACCGATACCCTTCGCCATCGTCATCGCGTCCGGTGTCACGTCCCAATGCTCGGCCGCGAACCACTTACCCGTGCGACCGAACCCGGTCTGAATCTCGTCGAAAATCAACAGCGCATCGTTGTCGTCCGCGATGTCGCGAAGCCCCTTGAGGAACCCCTCCGGCGGGACGATGACGCCCCCTTCGCCTTGGATTGGCTCAACCCAGATTCCGGCAGGAGATTCGTGCCCACCGTATGGCCCCTCAAACTTCCGCTGCACTGCGTCGAGCGCACGGGCACAGGTGCCGTCCTGACAGCAGTTTTCAGCGGGACAGAACGCTCCGACGTCGCCGGTCGGACCCGGTTCGCTTGGATTCGGAAACGGGACGTGAACGGCGTCGGCCAACAGCGGACCGTACCCCTGTTTATAATTCTTCCCGGCGGTGAGGCTGAGCGCGCCAGCCGTAGTGCCGTGATACGAGCCCTCAAACGCGAGTAAGCCGTGGCGGCCGGTGTTGTGTTTCGCGAGTTTGATCGACCCCTCGATCGCGTCGCTTCCGCTCGGTCCACCGAATATGACCTTGCTGTTTCCGCTAAGACCGTCAGGCGCGATGTCGTTGAGCCGTTCGATGAACTCGATCCGCGCCTCGGTCGGGAAGTCCACCGTATGAGTGATTTTATCCAGCTGCTCGTGGACTCCCTCAAGTACGTATGGATTGGAGTGTCCGACATTCAACACGCCGATTCCGGCGAAAAAGTCGAGGAACGTGTTCCCGTCGACGTCCCTAATGGTTGCTCCCTTCGCCTCCTCAAGCGCGACTGGTATGCGACGCGGGTAGGCGACTGCGTTGCTGTCGAGCTCTTTTTGTTGTTCGAGTAACCGCTTCGTTTGTGGTCCAGGGACCGTCTCCACATCAGGTTCCATCGAAAAATGGATCTCGTCGATAGGCGGACTTGTTACCATGCATGCAGACTCTCACGCCAATTCATATAATTACCGACTGTTCAAAATACGATTGCCCAACAGGATAAAGAAACTACTTTGCATCGATTATTCGAACTCAGTTCAAGACAGCCTCTCGACCTCAAATTATTACGAAACCACACTTATGTATCTTCGCACAGTAGACTCTATGTACTGTTGAGGTCCGGTCGAAGGATGAGGATATCATAAGATCAAGTATTCTCCGCTCAGTTTCGACCGCCGAAGCGGCGATAGCGGTTGTATCGGGTTAGATTTCCGGAGCGAGAGGCGATACCCAAGTCAGCGATGAAGATCGGTATCCGACTCCATTTGGCTGAATTATGATCGTTAATAGTAGTATATTTTGGATACGGATCGCCATCGAATCATCATCTATTGGTGGTATAGAAGGCCGATCTACAACCGACAGGCGGTGGTGAACACTTCCTTGTCCATTGCCAAAGATTTAGATAGGTGCGTTTCAGTCTCGGTAGTGGCTATCACTCACATGAACACGAAAGATGATTTCAAGACCGATGATCAAAAACCCGAGTATGTCAGGGGAAACAAAACGGCCCGTGAATATCATCGCCGCTATCTCCGGACTGCCGGCACCGAAATCGTAAACACCTCTGTGACAGACCGTACAGGAAGCGCCACAGATGGCAAAAATGGGCTTCGGTCGAATTTCCTGATCGACGCTTCGGCTTACCGATCAGCAATGGGGCCGTACCAATGGCTCAGTGACACCGGTTCGTGCCGATCTACCGAAACCCAGTCGGAGACGACCAGGTCAGGCTGGGAGCGATGTACATAGCACCCGTCACCTCATCAGAGGAACGCGCGGTCGTGTTTCCGATTCTCCAGCAGCTCCGCGGCCACCTCGATTATGAATCGTTTGAGACACTATACGAGCAGATGGCCGAGGAAGGCTACCGGCTGTTCGCAGGCTACGTGGACGATGAACCAGTCGCGGTCGCCGGGGTCACGATCTCGACGAACTTCTATCTCAGTCGACACGTGTACGTCTACGATCTCGTTGTCGACGAGAATAACCGCTCGGAGGGATACGGTTCGGAACTCCTCGAATATATCCACGAGTGGGCCGCCGACAACGACTGTTCGGCCGTCGAACTCGAGTCGGGACTCTGGCGTGACGACGCGCACCGGTTCTATCTCGATCTCGACTACGAGAAGTACTGCTACTCATTCAAATACAAAATTGGGTGATTGATACATTGTGTTGAACAACTATATACTTGCGGTTCAATATACCACCTGAGAACATCGCATACTATGTCAACAAAAATTATTAAAGCACCGATGCCAGGCGTATTCTACCGACGACCCGATCCCGACGAAGAGTTCTTTGTGAGCAAGGGCGACTCGGTTTCGGAGGGTGATGTTATCGGGCTAGTAGGCGTGATGAAGAGCTTTCACGACATCACCGCGCCTGCGGACGGAACGGTTGTCGATATTCTTGCGGAGAACGAATCCGAAATAGAGTCGGGCGATACCCTCTTTGAATTAGAAACGTAACGTTACAATCTGCACCTCTTTCTGAATCGCACCTACTGCACTACGGTTGACTTCGTGCTCTTAGTTTGTCGGCTATACGGATGAAAAATAAATTATCTAACAATAATCAACATCTATACAGCCCCCCATGAGATATTGTCTCATGTGACTGAAACAGAGATCAAACGCCAACAGTTGCCGTCCCCGCGCTACGAGTACGGCGGGGATGACTATGTCTTCGTTGAACTGGACGAAGAGATGAGTTTCGATGCGAATTTCAAAGCACAGGCAATCACTCAAGAGATTCGCAATCGGGACCTCAGTGGAATAATAGAGGTTGCTCCTGCGAACGCCTCATATCTCATCCAGTTCGATCCGAAACAGCTGCATGCGAATGCACTCATTGAGGAACTTCAGACACTGGAATCCGGAATCGACATCACTGATTACCAGTGGGACGCGACAGTGTACGACATTCCGATTCTGTATGAGGACCCATGGACCCACGAGACCCTCATGGAATTCAGGGAACGCCACCAAGATCCCGATGCCACAGATCTTGAGTACTCCGCGCGTATCAACGGCTTCGAAAGTGTTCAATCATTTATTGACCACCACACTGGCGCACCGCATATGGTGACGATGGTCGGCTTCGTGCCCGGGTTACCGTTTTGCTTCCAAATGCGCCCGCGCGAAGAGCAGATTGAGGTTCCGAAGTACGAACAACCCAGAACTGCGACGCCCAGTCGGGCTGTCGGCTTCGGAGGAGCGTTCACCGCAATCTATCCTGTTCAGGGCGCCGGCGGTTACCAGCTGTACGGTCGTACTCCGGTCGAGGTGCTCAATGTCGAACAAGAACTTGCTGATTTTGACGAATCGATGGTGCTTCCGAATCCCGGCGACCTCTTGAACTTTCGGCAGATTGATCGCGATGAGTACGACGCGATCCGCGAAGAGATCGAATCCGGAACCTACCGCTACACGAAGGACACAGTCGAGTTCCAGCCACATGAGTTTTTCAAAAACCCCACAAGATACAACGAACGGATTGTAGAGGTGATATCATGATAGAAGTTCGAGAGCCGGGACTCATGACGACGGTACAGGACACTGGCCGATACGGGCAATATCATATCGGGATGCCACCATCTGGTGCGATGGACCAGTTCGCTCATAAGATCGCGAACTACCTCGTCGGGAACAACGAGGACGCTCCCACGTTAGAGATGACGTACCAAGGCGCAGAGCTAGCCTTCGATGAGACGACCCTGATCGCGGTTACCGGTGCCGACATGTCACCAACACTGGATGACGAACCAATTCCGACTTGGACGGCCGTCGAAGTCGAGGCTGGCCAAACGCTGTGCTTCAAGTTCAGTCAAGAGGGGGTCCGATCGTATCTCTCGGTTGCTGGTGGCTTCGACGTGCCTGAGATCATGGACAGCAGTTCTACCTATACCCTGATCGGGTTGGGCGGATTTGAGGGCAGACAGCTACAAACGGGAGATGAGCTTCACTGCGGCGACGAAACCTACGAGGAAGATCGAATCGGGAGCACCGCACCCAACGCACACCGCCCAGATTACAGTCAAAACGACATCCGTGTCATCATGGGTTTGTGTGATTACCGATTGACTGATGAGGGGCGTAAACGGTTCCTCAACACTGAATGGAAGGTCAGCAACGAAGCTGATAGGGTCGGCTACCGGTTTGAGGGGCCTGATATAACAGATATGTTCGAGGAGCGTGAACAACCGTTCGGTGCTGGCACCGACGTCACGAACGTCGTTGATCTTGGATATCCAATCGGTTCGATCCAGATGGCCGGTCAGCCCATCGTTCTCATGCGCGACGCTGTGACCGGCGGTGGGTATGCGACGGTCGGTACACTCGTTAGTCCCGATCGGAGCATGCTTTCACAGTGTCGGACGCACAGCGGCGTCACATTCGAGTCGATTGGCATCGACGAAGCTCTTGAAATCCGAGAGGAGAGGGATGATTCCCTCGAATCCCTCCGGGAGAAACTCCGGTAAACTGTTCAAACATATGTTGTATTACACGGTTCGCATTTAAACCGGAAAGGCAGGTATTTTACCGATGGACTCTGGATACGGGTCATGTTCGATACACTGCTGATCGCCAACCGTGGGGAGATCGCCGTCCGTGTGATGCAAGCCGCAGCAGAGCTAGGAGTCAAAACCGTCGCTGTCTACAGTGAAGCCGATGAAACCGCTAAACACGTCCGACATGCTGATACGGCAGTTCACGTCGGCGGTTCGATAGCGGGAGACAGTTATCTTGATCAGGAGGCTCTCGTCGACGCTGCCCGAGAATCGAACGCCGACGCGATCCATCCGGGTTACGGTTTTCTCGCGGAAAACGCTGAGTTCGCTGCGAGGGTTCAAGACAGCGAGTTTGTCTGGGTCGGGCCACCGAGTGACGTGATGGAGGACTTCGGAGAGAAGACGAAGGCACGAAAACTCATGCAGGAAGCCGACGTTCCGATCGTTCCAGGGACGACAGAGCCTGCCGAGACCCTCGAAGCAATCAGGGCGTTTGCCGACGAGCACGGGTATCCTGTCGCCATTAAAGCCGATGGCGGTGGCGGCGGTCGTGGACTGAAGATCGTTCGCGAAGAGGCAGAGATCGAGGACAAATTCACGGAGGCTAGTCGAGAAGGCGAATCATATTTCGGTAACTCGAACGTATACGTCGAGAAATTCCTTGAAGATCCCCGACACATCGAGGTGCAAGTCATCGCTGACACGCACGGTACCGTACGACACCTCTATGAGCGAGACTGCAGCATCCAGCGCGACCAACAAAAACTCATCGAAGAAACACCCTCACCGGCACTCTCCGATCCCGTCCGCGAGGAACTTTGTGCGTCTGCACGTCGTGGCGTCGCAGAGGCCGACTACGTCAACGCTGGTACTGTAGAGTTTCTGTATGAAGACGGGGAGTTCTACTTCCTCGAGGTAAACGCCAGAATCCAGGTCGAGCACACGGTTACCGAGGCGGTCACCGGCATTGATCTGGTCAAAGAGCAACTCCGCGTCGCTGCCGGCGAAACGCTCTCGTTCGAACAGGACGATGTTCGGCCGCGTGGTCACGCCATCGAATTTCGGATCAACGCTGAGGACCCACGAAACGATTTCAACCCGACTCCCGGAAGTGTCGAAACGTACTGCCGACCCACTGGTATCGGTGTCCGGGTTGACGACGGGATCGATGAAGGCGATCGAATCAGCCCCTTCTACGACTCGCTTGTCGGAAAATTCATTATTACTGCTTCGGACCGTCAAGAGGCCCTCTCCCGCGGTGTGCGCGCACTTGAGGAAACGAGCATTGAGGGAATCTCAACGACGATTCCATTCCACCTTTCGGTGTTAGACGACGATCAGTTCCACGAAAACAAACACACGACGAAATATCTCGATCAGCAGTTCGAGGGATTCGAACCGTGAAACACCGGTAATTATACGAATTCGGCTAGACGCTGAAGTTCAATTCCCTCCTCATTGAGTCGTTCATGAATGGTCTCCAGTAGTTCCAGCGCGTTGGGACCGTCACCATGGATGCATATGCTCTTGGCCGGCAAATCGAGTGTCGTCCCATCAACAGCTTCTATCTGATTGTACTTTGCGATATCGACTACACGGTCAGCGACGAGGTCGGGATCCTTTGGTTCCTTCTGTTTCTCGACGATGAGTGTTCGATCAGCATTGTAATCTAAGTCCACGTATCCCTCGAAGATTGCGTTGAGGTTGTCAAATTCTTGGGCGACGTTGTAGATGTTCATGTCTGTCGCAAGGTAGGTGAGACTAGGATCGACCTCTTGAACCGCCTCCATCACCGCACGGGCATGTTCTTCGCTCTCGGAGAGCATCGAATACATTGCGCCGTGCGGTTTGACATGCTGGACGGTCACTCCGTGTCGCTTCGCAAAGCCTAAAATTGAACCTAATTGATAAATAACATAATCCTGAACTTCTTCGGGATTCACATCCATTGTCCGGCGACCAAAGCCCATCTTGTCGGGCAGCCCAGGGTGAATGCCGATCCCGACGTCGTGTTCGGCGGCCAGTTCAACTGTTTCCCGCATGACGTGTGGATCACCTGCGTGGAAGCCACCCGCGATGTTGGCTGAGGTGATGTAGGGCATCAAAGCCCCGTCCTGGCCCATGGTGTAGTTACCGAAACTTTCGCCCATATCGCAGTTCAAGTCGATCGCTGGCATACGATAACATACTGGCAGTACTTCATAGCTTTTATTATATGATATCTTAAACAAATCGAGAGGAATTCTTGCGCCTGTCGGCGCAGCTGGCACTCAATACTTTCTGTGGTACGAGTTCGTTCGGACTGCACAATCTAGTATCAGTGCATCGCATCTCCGCCGTCAGGGCTGAGCGTCTGGCCAGTGTAGTAGTCGCTTTCGTCGCTCGCTAAGAACACGGCCGTCGGTACGACGTCCTCAATGTTTCCGAGGCGATCCATCGGCAGTTCCGCCTCTTTCGCCTCTCGCCACTCGTTGGTGGTATTGTCCAGTAGGTCCGTCTCGATGGGCCCAGGCGCGATGGCATTAACGTTGACAGTTGGTGAGACTTCCCGGGCGAGCGCGCGGGTCATCGCGATCACACCGCCTTTCGCCGCAGAGTAATGGACTAGTTCCGCGCTCCCCTTGATTCCCAGTTGGGAAGCAACGTTGATGATCTTTCCAGAACCCTGATCGAGCATCCCGGGAAGCGCGAACCGCGTCGTCAGGAACACGCCGCGGAGATCGACCGACATCGTTTCGTCCCACATCTCGACGGGCATCTCGGCCAGCTCTGACTGGGTGAGAATACCCGCATTGTTGACGAGAATATCGATGCTCCCGTGTTTCTTCTCGAACGTCGAAATCATTGAGCGGACGTCCTCTTCGTCACTCACGTCGGCTTTGAGCACAAACGCCTCACCGCCGTCAGACTCAATTGCCGAGACGGCCTCCTGTCCGTATTTGCGATCTTCGCTCGGCGGATGATTGATCGCAACCGTTGCGCCTGCAGCTGCAAGTCCTTCCGCGATGCCGCGCCCGATACCGCGACTGGAGCCCGTGACAAGTGCTGTCTTACCGGTTAGACGTGCCATACGCGGAACGATGACTCCTTGTAACTTATATGACTGGGGTCACTTACGAAGGAAGCATACAGATACGCTCATTGTACGTGAAAGCGAAAGCCTGAGCCATTCTTTAGCAAACCCGCCCATATAGTGTACTATAATTGAACAAAACGCTTTTGTACTTAGTAAATACCTGTCTGGTGTGATGGTATCATGAAGCGTTCTGGCGTGGATATCGGTGGCACGTTCACAGACGTTATTGTTTTTGACGAGGGGACGGGTACGATAGAAATCGAAAAAACTCCGTCGACGCCGGATAACCCCGCAGAGGGCGTGATAAATGGACTAACAAAAGCCGAGACGGACATCGCCGATCTTGATTTCTTCTCTCACGGATCGACGGTCGGAACGAACGCGCTTATTGAGCGCCAGCTGCCCCGGATTGGTCTTATCACGACCGAGGGATTCCGAGATGTCCATGAAATACGCGATTCAACGAAAGACAACCTCTGGGATGCTTACGAGGACGTCGCAGATCCGTACGTGCAACGACGAGATCGCCTGGAAGTGCCCGAACGAATCGATGTTGACGGAGAGGTAGTCAAAGCCCTAAACGAGGACGCCGTCCGTGAGGTCATCCGCGTCTTCAAAAAACGCGGTGTTGACACCATCGCTGTCTCGCTCATCAACGCTTACGTCAACGGTGAACACGAACAGCGGATTGCCGAAATCGTTGACGAAGAGTACCCCGGTGCCTTTGTCTGCACCTCCCACGAGATTCTGCCAGAGATGTTCGAGCATGAACGCACTAGCACGACCGTCATCAACGCGGCGCTGGTACCCGTCGTTCGAGAGTACCTAACAGATCTCTCCTCCCAGTTGGCAGACCGCGGGTACGAAGGCGACGTCCTAGCGATGCACTCCGGCGGCGGCGTGATGACCACTGAGGCAATCGCGTACTACGCTGCTCGCATCGCGAACTCTGGGCCGACTGCGGGAGCTATCGCCAGCCAGCACATCGCAGATCAGTGTGGCTTTGGCAACGCTATTGGCTTCGATATGGGCGGGACTAGTGCCGACGTTTCGCTGACACACGACGGCGACATTGAGATGACTGAGGAGTGGGCCGTCGAGTATGGTTATCCTATTATGTTCCCCTCGACCGATATCGAAACAATCGGCGCTGGCGGGGGGTCGGTTGCATGGATCGACGACGGCGGTTCGCTGCGCGTCGGGCCCCGCAGCCAGGGCGCTGATCCGGGCCCCGCTTGTTATCTCCGAGGCGGTGATAAGCCGACCACGACCGACGCCAATGTCGTCCTCGGGTGGGTCGACCCCGATAAGTTCCTCGGCGGTGATATGGAGGCGACTGCCGACCCGGCTCGAAAAGTTATCGAGCGCGACATCGGCGAGCCGCTAGGACTGAAACTCACGGAAGCGGCCTCAGCCATCGAACAGATCGCTGTCGCCAATATGTGCAACGCTGTTCGATTGGTATCGACCAGTAAAGGATACGACCCGCGTGACTTCGCGCTAGTGGCCTTCGGCGGTGCAGGCCCACTGCACGCCGCCCATGTCGCCCGCCAGATGAATATTCCGAAAGTTATCATCCCACCGTACCCGGGGATCAACTCGGCGCTTGGCTGTCTGCTCGTCGACGTTGAGCACGACCTCACGCGGACGTTCGTGACGGATGCGACTGAGGATGTCGGTGACGACATCAGCGACGCGTTCGGGGAGATGGAGATCGAGATTCAGGAGCGACTCACCGAGGAGGGCGTGGATAGTGACCAGATGAGGATGGACTACGAGGTGAAGATGCGCTACAAGGGGCAGTTCCGCTCGCTATCCGTACCAGCCAGTCGCCCCCTCAACAGCATTCCAGAGGTGCGCGAGCGGTTCCACCGCGAGCATGAACGCGCCTACGCCTATTCGGACGAGGATCAGCCGGTGGAGATATATGGTCTCCATGTTACTGGTAAGGGACTTGTCGAGAAACCCACTTTCCCAGAGATCCAAACCGGATATCTCGACGAGGCCCACCGGGAGACCCGCGAAGCCTACTTCGAGGAGGCTGGTGCCTACGTCGAAACTGAGGTCTACGGGCGCGACGCGCTAGGGGCTGGAGTCTCATTCACCGGCCCGGCGATCGTCGAACAGATGGACTCTACCGTAGTCGTCCCGCCAGAAGCGACGGCTGAAGTGGACGAGATAGGTAACATTATTATCACGGTGTAACAATGTCACAGACACAATCACAAGCCGATATCGACCTTGACCCGGTCACCTTCGAGGTGCTTCGGAGTTCTTTCCGTAACCTCGTCGACCGGATGGCTGAACAGATCGAACGAACGTGTTACTCGTTCGTTATGTATAACCGCGACTTCAGCAACTGCCTCAACGACGCCCAAGGGAACACGGTGATGCAGGGCTCAAAGGACATCGCGGTCCACGTAGGGACACTGCATTACACCTGCAAAGAGACGCTAGACTACTTCGAGGGCAACATCAATCCCGGCGACGTCTACATGATCAACGATCCGTACCTCGGCGGGACACATATCAACGATGTCCGGATCATGCGGCCAGTGTTCCACGACGGCGAGCTTATCGCCGTCACGCAGTCCAACGGACACTGGGCGGACGTCGGCGGCCCCGCCCCGGGCTCGTTCAACATTGAGGCTAATGATCACTTCGCAGAAGGGCTACGCATCCCGCCGGTGAAGATCTGGGACGAAGGTGAATTTCGCGAGGACGTCGCTAACGTACTTACGACGAATATGCGCCTCTCCGAAGATCGACTCGGAGATTTGCGCGCGCAGGCACAGGCAACGAAAATTGCGGAGGATCGCCTCCTCGAACTCGTCAAAAAGTACAGTGTCGACACCGTATTGACCGCCTTCGACGAGTCACAGGACTACGTTGAGCGCATCATGCGAGAACAGGTTCGCGATCTTCCCGACGGCAGTTGGCAAACTCAGGACTACATCGACGCCGACCCGAACAAAGAGGAAGGTTTCGTCACTGTCGATGTCGAGATGACCATTGACGACGATGAGGTTCACTACGATCTCTCAGGGTCGGACGAGTACATCGGGAACTTCCTGAACGCGACATTTGGCACCTCTTTTTCAGCGGTGATCGCCGGGACGAAGATGTTCTTCCCAGATGTTCCCCTGAATTCCGGGATGTACCGTGTCGTGAGCGCAAACCTGCCAGAGGGGACGGTTGTCGACGCACCTGAGCCCATACCGGTGACGGGGTCAGTTGCGGGCACCTACGAGAAGGTGATGAATGCCATCTTCGAGCTCTGGTCTGAGGTGTTGCCTGAACGGGCGATGGCCTGCTCGTTTAATCTCGAGTATCTGCTCGCTGGCGGAAGCGACCAGCGAGAGGGTCGCGCCGGACAGGAGTTTGCGTGGTACGACTGGATGGCCGGAGGCTGGGGCGGACGTGACGGAAAAGACGGAGCTACCGCCACGGCACCCGTCTTCGGTGCCGGACTGGCGGTACAGTCAATCGAAGGGCAGGAGCGGGATGCCCCGCTGCTGACAAGCCAGCACTCCATCGTCACAGACTCTGCTGGGCCTGGTGAGTTTCGCGGCGGATGCGGACTCCGCAAGGGTGGCCAGATACTTGACTGCGAGAGCGCAGTCCTGTCTTGCTGTACGGATCGCGCCCGCTCGATTACGTGGGGTATCAACGGCGGCCTCCCGGGCATTCCACACGGTGTCAGCCTCACCCAGGATAGCGAACAAATGGAGATGGGGACGGTCTTCTCCAACTATTCGATCAGTGAGGGTGACGAGTTCGTCCGTCCATCCTCGGGCGGTGGCGGCTTCGGCGACCCTACCGAGCGCGACCCCGAGGAAGTCATCGAGGACGTCAAAGATGACTACGTCTCCGTCGAACGTGCTGAGCAGGACTACGGCGTCGTGATTGAGGAGATCGATCCAGAACTCTGTGCCTACGATATCGATTATGAAGCCACCGAAAAGAAACGCGAGTACATTCGTGAGAACCGCGAGGCCTGGCTAGAGGAGGATCCCGAGGCTGTCGTTGGGCGATACGAGGACGGCGAAATCGACAAACTCGATCTTATCCGCAGATACGGCGTCATTCTCGACTGGTCGAACGGCAAGCACCTCGAACGGACTACCGAACAGTTCCGGGAGATGCTCCAGGAACGGGCTGCAAGCGAGTGGTCATAGTACTGGTCGATGATGTCGAGTGTAACGCTCGATCGGTCGTCGCTCACCGTCTCGGCACGCCACTCTGCAAGTAGCCCGCGATCTGCACCACGGAACGAACACGGGCCGAGGTTGGGCGAACAGTGCGATGTTTCGTCCCATCCGGTTTTGTACTAGTTGTGGGAGCGACCGTCCATCTTTAATTGCTAGCGATCGTATACCAGCTTGAGATGTTAGATAACGCACTCGTATCTGTTGAGGATGACTGGTCGCGGATGGAGCCTGTTATTGACAGTGCCATGGACATTCTTGAAGCGAAGAACGTCTCTCCGATCTTACTGCACGTCATTCCGACATCCGAGTTCGAGGCCTATCTCAACAAAATGGAGTACAATTCCGCCGACCCAGATGATGTGGCGAGTAGACACGACGCTGTCCAACGGGCAGCCGATCGGTTCCACGAAGTGGGCCTTAATCCGCAAATAATCGGCGCCACGGGCGACCCGACAGAGAATATTGTTGCTTCCGTCAAAGACCACAATATCGACCATGTGTTCATGGGTGGGCGACAGCGCTCTCCCACCGGGAAGGCCGTTCTCGGGAGCGTATCTCATGGGGTCCTACGCGGCGTTGATATTCCCTGTACAATCGTCATGAGCTGATACTGATCGAGCCGTCTAACATTGTTCTCGGCACACCACTAATGGAGAGCACGGTGGCGTGAAAACTCGTTGAATGGGCTCACTCTTTCTTTTCCAAATACGTCTCTTAATTTCATACTGGCGGCTCTGTTGAAATCCTCAAGGAGTTACAGGTACGACCGGTAGTCTGACCGGATGGAAGCCCTCCCAAAATCGCAGTTGCTCCGGTTCGTTGAGCAAGCGATGCACTTGGCACGCCGAGCTGTCACTCGCTACTCATCGAAGTTCTCCAAACGCCGATACACACTCCACCAGCACATCGTTTTACTCTGTCTCAAAATTCGGAAGAATATGACATACAGGACGCTCCTTGACGAACTCATCGAGATGCCACGCATTCGGAATGCCATCGATCTTGAGGAACTCCTGTCACATTCGACGTTATGTAAGGGGTTCAATCGGCTCGATATGGCAGTCTGGCGTGTCCTGCTCAACCTCTCGATCACGCTTCTCCCGGCAAACGGTGTCGTCGGGATTGATGCATCTGGATTCGACCGGAGTTATGCCTCGAAACACTACACGAAGCGAACGAAGCTGACGATTCAGCAGTTGAAAGTGACACTGCTCGTAGACACAAGGTCAAACGCGATTCTCGACTTACACGTAACGACGACACGAAAACACGACTCACAGATTGCGCCGTCGCTCATCAAGCGGAATACCGGGGAAGTAGCAGTTCTCCTCGGCGACAAGGGGTACGACGACCAGAAGGTTCGCACGTTAGCCCGTGAAACTGATGTTCGTCCGCTCATCAAACACCGCGAGTTCTCGTCACTCCACAAAGCGTGGAATGCTCGACTGGATGCCGATCTCTACGGTCAGCGAAGTCAAAACGAGACGGTAAACTCTCAGCTCAAACGCAAATACGGTGCATTCGTCCGCTCACGGCACTGGTGGAAGCAGTTCCGTGAACTTGTTGTCGGCTGTCTCACTCATAACATCGACAAGGCACTCTGAACGTTAGATATAGACGACGTAGCTATCGGTCGTTGTAGAGATTTATCAGACCACGGATTTTTCCTCTGATATAAAAAAAGACGACACAGGAAACTCATCGGGATGCAATGGTCACCCTCGGTCTTATCCAAGTAGGTTCCTTTGCCTTAGCCGGTGATTGGATATTCTCTTTCTTTGGCCTTATCTATGCCATTATCGGGGTAGCATATCTCTGGGCTGAAGTATACTCGCCCGCCCGGTAAGCAACTCTCATCGACCAGCTGTTTCAGGCGAGAATGTGTCTGAAGAATAGAATATCAACAGACCCATACTGGCCTATGAGGACCTTCGTTCACCGATACAATCATAAGCCCCGCTGATACAGAAATATTCAATGAGTACTCCTGACGTAATGGTAGAATCGCTCGGAGTTTCTTTCCGCAACGAACAAGTACTTCAAGACATCAACTTCGCTGTCGAGGACGGTGAGTTCTGTGTCATTGTCGGACCAAGTGGTTGCGGAAAGAGCACACTATTACAGAGCATTGCTGGGTTAACTACGCCGGATAGCGGATCAGTATATATTGAAGGGCAAAATGCCACCAAAATGAGCACACAAGAACGGAACCTCGGATATGTTTTTCAGGAATTTGAGGACACGCTCTTCCCCCATATGACCGTTGGGGAGAACGTCGCTTTCGGGGTCCGACAGCAGCCCGAAGAGGTTGATGAAGAGGAGCTACAGAAACGGATTGATGAACTACTAGAAATGTTGGCTATCAAACATACAAAAAGTGACTCCCCTTCAGAACTGAGTGGTGGCCAACAACAGCGGGTCGAACTTGCTCGACAGCTCATCCGCGAAGCCGACACGATGCTTCTTGACGATCCACTCGCAGATCTGGACTATAAGCTTCAAAAGAGGATGGAACTCGAGATTCGTAGCGTACAGGATGATCTTGGAAGCACGTTCATTTATATCACTCATAACCAAGATCAGGCGCTGAAGCTCGCCGACAAAGTCATCGTCATGAACCGTGGGCAGATCGAACAGATTGGTACACCCAACGAAGTGTACTACGAGCCGGCGACAGCATTCGTTGGTCGGTTCGTCGGCGACAGCAACGCTCTGTCCGGCTCTCTGCTGGATGTCGACGAGGATCAGGTCACCATTGATACTGAAATGGGACCAATTGTGGCGACAAATATGAACGATGCAACAGTGGATGAAAGCGGCGTCTTGTTGATCCGCCCCGGTGAGGTAAAGGTAGGGCAAGCAGCAGCTGACTGTGAGAATACGTACGACGTGTCAGCTTTAGGAAGTTCATACATGGGCGAACAGACGGAAATCGCGTTCGATGTGGAAGGCTATGACGGCGAATTCTACACTATCCGCCCGGGGAAGGTGGCCTTCGAGGAGTACGACGAGTCAGTGCGGATCGGTTTCGACCCAGACGCCGCACAATTCTTTAGTAAACTCAGCACGACCAACACGGTAAGTAATAACGACATCCTCAAACTATGACTATTTCACAGGACCACGAATATACGGACGATCAGAATATAACAACCAATCGAGACTCCATTCTCGAGGTGAATAATCTCACAAAGATATATCCCGACGGGACGATCGCTGTGGAAGACATCACCTTCGAGATCGCCGCGGGGGATTTCTGTGTCTTGATCGGCCCCTCCGGCTGTGGAAAATCGACGACGCTACATTCGCTTGTTGGTCGGTTCCCCGTCACTGAGGGCGAGATTCTCCTTGATGGGGAGGATATCACCGATGTAGAGACGTACAAAAGAGACATCGGGCTTGTCTTCCAAGACTTCCAGCTGTTTCCTCACTTGTCTGTCGTAGAGAATATTGAATATGGGCTCAGTCAGATAAACATCAAGGAGGAAGAGCGTGAGAGTCGCATCGATGAAATGATTGAAGTCATGGGCCTCGAGGGGATGCGTGGTCGACTCCCGGAAGAACTGTCGGCCGGACAAAAACAACGTGTTGCACTTGCGCGAAGCCTTGTCCTCGAGCCCAAACTGCTGTTGCTCGATGAGCCACTGGGCGATATGGACTACAAGCTCCAAAAGCGGATGGAGCGTGAACTGATGCGTATCCATCGGAATATGGATACGACGTTTGTCTACGTCACACACGATCAGACGCAGGCGATGCGACTCGGGGATCAACTCGTGGTGATGAACGACGGTAAGATTGAGCACTCCGGAACCACCGATGAAGTCTACAACTATCCGGCGACTGCCTTCGTTTCGACGTTCGTTGGTGACTCAAACCTCTTCTCTGGAGAACTGGTCTCCATCTCCGAAGACGGCACTTGCGCTAACGTCGACACACCGCTCGGGAGCTTTACCTGCGGCACCAAGAACCTTGATTCGCCCCCCAAGAACCTAATCGGCGAATCAATTCCCTTCTCAGTCCGTCCACAATATATCGAGATTGGGGGCCACCACGAGAATGTACTCTCGTGTCGCGTCAAAGACGTTATCCACCAGGCAGGATCTGGAACCCAGGTGATAGTTGATGCCGATCGTCCGGGACTACCGCCGATGGAACTGCAAGCAAAAAGTCACAAACAGCTCACGATCGATACTGATACCGTCAACATCACTTGGAAGCCGGAGAACGCGACGCTGCTCGAGCGCGCGAGTGTTCTCCCGGACATTGATCTGGAGAAGGATATCCTCGGAGAGTAACAAAAATACCGTTTCTATCGCTACTGTTCTGTTTTTAACGGGCCGTCCATCCGCCGTCAACAGAGAGAACGTGGCCGGTGATGAAATCACTCTCGTCGCTCGCGAGGAATACGGCAGCATCGGCAACGTCCTTTGGTTCGCCGAAGCGAGGCCACGGCGTGTCATTTTGCCAGTTCTCTAGAAGTTCCTCGTCAGTCTCACGCCATTCATGATTCTGTGCCGTTTTGATGATCCCAGGGGCAAGCGCATTAACATTAATTTCGTCCTCGGCATAATCAAGGGCCATTTGTCGAGTCAAATTCGAGACACCACCTTTTGAGGCGCAATAGGCGGCACTGTTCTCGCCACCGACGAGTCCGTAGATCGATGAGAGGTTGATAATCTTCCCGTAATCGCTCTTCTTGAGCTCGGAGAGCGACTCTCGAGCCATGTTAAAGCTCCCGCTGAGATTCACGTCAATAATGTCATTCCACACGTCGTCGTCCGTCTCGTGCACCTGAAACTGGTGGTAGATCCCGGCATTGTTCACAAGAATATCCAGAGCTCCGTACGTGTCGATAGTTGTTGCGACAGCCTCGGCTACTTCTTCATCATCGCTCACATCTGTCTCAACGAACGTCGCATCTCCCCCGACGTCGTCAATCTTCTCAAACACCGAGACCTCATGATCGAGTTTTGGTTCGCGGCGGATGTCAGCAATAACAACATTCGATCCCTCACCAGCGAAGGCTGCTGCGATCGCGTTTCCGATACCGGAGCTCGCGCCCGTGACTAGCGCAGTTCGGCCATCCAAGCGTTGTGGCATACTACCAGTCATTTGACCCCGTGTGGATTATATTTTGCTACTGGGGATGCAAACCGCTTCGGAAACACTCCAACCCCCGTCTAGTTGGACGCGAAGTGTGTGAGGGGAGCGTCCAGCTGCGAGAGAGCCAGTGCGAGTTCTATCCGGGCCTTCTGTGCTGAGAGGGCGCCCGCAAATCTGACACCGTGTTGATGAAGCGTCTCACCGCCACCGTTGCCACCGTAGACAGCCCTCGTCTCACCGCCGAGACAGCGGGAGGTGACGACGACAGGAACACCTGCATTGATTGCGTCCACAGCGGCGTTTCCGAGATCTCCTGTCGCGTTTCCGAGGCCTGTCCCGTCAAGCACAATTCCGTCAACGCCGGCGTCGACCGCTTCATCTATGGGTGCCCGACTGACGCCGGCCGCACTCGGAATTATTCGGACATCGGCATCAGGAACAATCGGCTCGAAGATGGCTTGCTGTCCCCCAGGTTCACGGTGGAACCGAAATCCTTCTCTCGTCTCCGAGGCGACTGGGCCAGAATCCGGTGACTGGAACGTACCGAGCTTACTTGTATGGACTTTGCTGACCGTTTCGGCGGCGTGGATAGTCTCGTCGAAGGCAATGTACACTCCTCCGGCGGTCCCAAACTGATCATTAGCAGCCGTTTTGATCGCCGTTACTAGATTCGCTGGGCCGTCAGGACTAACTTCGTCCGGACGCCGCTGGGAGCCTGTGAACACTATCGGTTTCTCGACATCAACGACCCGATCAAGGAGGTACGCTGACTCTCCCATCGTGTCCGTGCCGTGTGTGACCACGACGCCATCCGCGCCATCAAGGATAGCCGCCTTGGCTCGCTTCGCGACGGCAATGATCGCCTCAAAGTCCATCTCAAAGCTTGGCCGCTGGACGACTTGCTCAACAGTAATCTCGGCGTGTTGCTTAATCGTTGGGACCGCTTCAATAAGCTCTTGTCCTGTTACTTTTGGTGTCGCACCATCGCCTTCCCCGGTACTTGCGATCGTCCCTCCCGTACTCAAAACGCGCAGGTGTCGAGACATAATAACCGGGTATTGATGCATCGATATGACGGTTACGACTTCACAGAGATGGGAAGAGGAAGCCTACGAGTTTATTTGTGAGAGGAATCTGACATCGTCAAAATACGCACACCCTATGTCTCAGTTGTTTGCACTTCTGATGACGAGCCATCCGGCTACGATCAATAGGAGTGTGGAAAAGACAGTGGTTGTTCCTCCAAGTGCGAACAGTTCCGCAGTCGGTCGGTCGGCAGATGCTACAGAGAACACGTGAATCGGCATCGTCGACTCACGGCCCACTAGTAACAACCCTCGTTCGGATTCGTTGTACGAGAGCGTGAACGCGAAAACGGCTGCGCCGAGAACTGTTGGGAGGATTTGCGGGAGTGTGATCTTCCGGAAGCTCTCAAATCTGTTTGTACCCATTACTTCAGCAGCCTCTTCGTTCGATCGCAATGTCGGCGGGAAGCCAGCAAGTAGAACGATAACTGCAAACGGAAGCGTCCAGACGACGTGTACAGGAACTGCTAGCCAGAGGCCTTGACTGATATTGAGCGTCTCGGCTAGGAAGAGTCGCGCCCCAACACCGTAGGTGATACCCGGTGTGATGATCCCGAGTATAATGAGGTACAACAGCGCACGCTGGCCCCAGAAGTCGTATCGGTATGCTAGCGCCGTTGCTGTTCCTAACACTGTCGTTATGAACGTCACCACAAGTGCGAGCCGTATCGAACGGGAGAGCGCAGCGAAAATATCCTCGTTTGCGAAGAACTCTTGATAGTGAGCCAGCGTGAAGTCCGCAAACGGTGCTGTCACACCCCCTGAGTTGAATGAGAACAGCAGCACAGAAATTATCGGCGCGTATATATATAGCCCGGCAATAATAAAGTATGCTGTCAGCAGCCGCTTTCTGTTGAACCATCCCGTCAGATTGTCGAACTGAGATGTTGTCGGGCCCTGTCGTGTAGCCATCGATTTTTAATCATTCCCATGGTATATAAATACTCGGCCTTTTATACTTCATTACCGTAGTAGGGCTGCAGGTGGAGGTCTACTAGTGATTAACGTAACTTTCGAATAGTTGAGATGATTTCGATATAGGAGCCTGCAAAACTCACCTGGTCGGCCAATTTCGTGAGGTCTTTATTGAGGAGGGCGCGGATAATAAAGGCTATTGCAAGCAATCCCTTCGTGAGGGATTACAAAATCTTGGGATCAGACCGCTGATCAAGCACCGCATCTTCGCTCCGTACGATCAGGCGTATAACACCAGAATCGACGATAACAGCTACAATCAGCGCTCTATGACCGAAACTGTGAACACAGCAGTGAAGCGCTCGCTTGGCTTCGCTGTCGGAGCGCGGTCGTGGTTCCGTGGGTTCCGTGAAATCGCGTTGATGTGTGTCGTGTATAACATCAAACGCTTCGTTAAGCAGTGAATCTCTACGCCTTACAGTAATTCAACACAGCTATCGACCCCGTTCAGTTCGTCGACTTCGGAGCGGCTGACACCGGTGTCGCTGGGCGAGGCGGGCGACCAGCGATGGTGACTCGCCGACGGGAACGTGAAGCCGGGTTTGCTGACGGCAGCGCACGCACAGACGCCCGCAAGCACGAGCTACACGATACGAATCGAACAGCAACTGTAACGGTCGAACAGCAGCATCAATCAGCGGAACACCAAGTATCGCGAGGTCGGGCGTGTCGGCTATCAGGGCCCGTCGAAAAAAATACCAGTGTCGCCGCCCTCCTAGAATTCGGGAAAATCGGCTACTGGTACAATAGCAGTTACACGGCGACTCGGTTCAACGCCTGGCTCCGTCCAGTCCGGGGGGATCTGGAGAACGAACAGTTCGGGGCCGTTGTCGAACCCCAGCCACAGGGGAAACTCCGCGTACCCATCTCGGTGACAAACGTAGGCATCAGCGACCACGCCGACAACAGCTCTGTTCGGCTGTCTGGCACGCGTGCACATCCACCGCGGACTTCCAATCGCTGCTGCTAACCGACATCAGAAGTGTCTCCGGGTGGTTCCGCGTCCGCTCCGACGACTTCGTGGTCGGCTGGCGCATCACCTACAACGCCACCTTCTAGCACGAGCCGGTCCGCGTCCGCCAGTTCGGTGAGTTCCGCAATATCGGGACTACGACACTGCGGCGGCCGGCGTGGGTGGACAACGCGACCAATCTCAACGGTGAGTCCACAGCGATACGTTAGTCCTCCCGGGATTCCGCGCCAAACTGGAATTTCTCGGGGTATCCCTTGAGTTCCTTCGACTCCGGTTGTTTGTACGTCATGACCTTGCTCGTCGCTTTGTCGAGTCGAACCATCCCCTCGGTGATGACGCCGGCGGCGGCGACGCTGTCGATAACCGGGACGGGGAGTCGGTCTTCAAGCGGCTCGTCGAGGCCGCCCATGCCGGCACACCCCAGACAGATCGCCTCGGCACCGTCCTCCTCAACTGCGCGCTGGGCCGCATCGTACAGCGCCTCGGTCGCCGCGTCGCGGGTCTCCTCAGTTTCGACGACGGTGAGGTCCGTACACCGGACTGATGCGCACTGCCCCCACAGACCCGTCGTTCTGACGCGGTCCTCGATGAAATCCCGTGCACGCGGGAGAATTGTCGCAACCGAGAATTTCGCCCCGAGCATGTTGGCGACGTACATCGAGGCCTCCGCGATACCGACCACCGGTTTCTCGGTCACCTCACGGCAGGCGTCGATACCGGGGTCGCCCCAGCAAGCGTTGATGAACGCGTCAAACTCCGCCTCGTCGTCGATGATCTCCTCAAGTACGCCCGGGACCGCGAGGAAGTCGTCGTAGTACGATTCGATGCTGATCGGCCCTCTCTCGGGAGACACGGCCTCGACCTCGACGTCGTCGCTCGTGTAGCGCCGTACCTGTCGGCCGATGTTCTCTGTCATCTCCAGCGTCGTGTTCGGATTGATCGCCTTGATACGGATCGTCATGCGTAATTCGGCTTCACATCTCTCGCGAAAGTTGTTAACTGTTGTCGAGAAGAGCGGGGAGCCCAAGATGCGACCGTGTTTCCCGTTACCAAAATCGTAATAATCAATGGGATAAACGTTGGAAGCGATGAAGATACTAGGTATCGACATCGGTGGGACATTCACCGATCTCTACCTCGTCGACAACGTCGAAAACGAGCAAACGATACACAAGGTGAGTACGACGCCCGATAACCCCTCAAAGGGCGCTCTGACCGGTATCAGCGAGCTCTGTGAGATGACCGGAACGGCACCCGGCGCGCTCGATTACGTCCTCCATGGGACGACCATCGCGACGAACGCGGTCCTGGAGTCTGAGGGCGTCGAGACAGGGATGCTCACCACCGAGAACTACCGCGACATCACGCACATCGGCCGGCACCAGCGGCCACAGAACTACTCGATACAGCAGGATATCCCCTGGCAGGACGAACCGCTGGTGGAGCGGCGCCACCGGAAACCGATTCCCGAACGGATCGTCCCACCGGACGGCGACGTGGAAGTACCGCTGGACGAGGCGGCGGTCGTGGAGGCAGCGAGGGTACTCAGAGCCGACAGCGTCGATGCCATCGCGATCTGCTTTCTGTTCTCGTATCTCGACGATACCCACGAGCAGCGGGCCAAGGAGATAGTCGAAGACGTACATCCGGACGCCTACGTGACGACGTCGAGCGAGGTCCACCCACAGTTCCGCGAGTTCGAGCGGTTCACCACGACCGCGATGAACGCCTTCATCGGACCGCCGGTGACCGACTACATAAGCAGGTTCAAGCAAGAACTCGCCGACGCCGGGGTTGACGCCGAACTCCACATCATGCAGTCAAACGGCGGTATCGCGACGGAAGAACTCGTCGCCGAAAAGCCGGTCTCACTGCTGTTCTCCGGACCGGCGGCCGGCATTCTCGGCGGCAAGTGGCGCAGCGGTGCGAACACGCCAGAGGGAGAGCCGAACAACACGATCACGCTCGACATGGGCGGGACAAGCGCCGACATCGGCATCATCAGCGACGACGAGATAGTCGAAGCCAACGTCAGAGAGACCGATATCGGCGGATATCCGGTGATGATACCGATGATCGACATCGAAACCATCGGTGCCGGCGGCGGCTCCATCGCCTACGTCGACCAGGGCAGCGCGTTCCGCGTTGGGCCACGGTCTGCTGGAGCGATGCCGGGACCGGTCTGTTACGACCGTGGCGGCACCGAACCGACGGTGACCGACGCCCACGTCACGCTCGGTCGCATCCGTGAGGATTTCTTCCTCGGCGGCCAGATGAGCCTTGACGCTGACGGGGCCACCACAGCGGTCGACGCGTCCCTGGCCGACCCGCTCGGGATGGACTCCGTCGAGGCTGCACTGGGTGTGCTCGACATCGTCAACAGCAACATGGCGAACGCGATCCGTGCGAAGACGGTCCAGAAGGGACGTGACCCCGGGAAGTTCACGCTGGTCGCCTTCGGCGGCGCGGGACCTATGCACGCTGCGGACGTCGCACGGGAACTCGGCGTCGAGCGGACGCTCATCCCGAACAGTCCGGGTGTGCTCTCGGCGGTCGGGCTCTCGTCGACCGACCTCCAGTACGACTACATCAGCACCGAGTTCACGCTCACACACGACGCCGACCACGGCGAGATACAGGCAGCCTATGATGACCTGGTCGCGCAGAGCCGCGACCGGCTGCGCGCGGACGGCATCGACGCCGACACGGGGATTACCATCGAGATGACCGCTGACTGTCGCTACGAGGGGCAGGGGTACGAGCTCACGATTCCCGTCGGTGAAGACGGCTCGCTGGACTCGCTGTCGACGATCCGAAAGCGGTTCGACCACGCCCACGAAGCGGATTTTGGTCACAGCTTCACCGACAACGCCGTCGAGATCGTCAACGAACGCGCGACCGGCTACGGTGAGATACCCTCCTCGGACCTCGTCGCTGTGCCCGAGAAGGAACACGACGTTGGCCGCCATGTCCTCGCCGAGGAGACAGTCCACTTCCGGGTCGACTCGGAGACGAAGAGCCGCGTGACCTCGTTCTACGACCGGGCCGACCTCCGGAAGGGGCACGTCGTCGACGGACCGGCCATCGTCGGAGAGAAAGACTCGACCATCATCGTGCCCCCGGACTTCGAGGGACGGGTCCGGGAGTACGGCGACATCGAACTCGTCCACACGGAGTGATACAAATGAACAACACCCACACTACCACGACCGTCCGCGACCAGACCAGCGCACGCACCGACGTCGACGACCCCGAATCTGAGATCGACCCCGTCAAACAACGCGTGATAGGCGGGAGTCTGATAAACGTTTGCGACGAGATGGGACACAAGCTCACGCGGATGTCCTACTCGTCGATCATCCGGGAGTCGGAGGACTTCGGCTGTGCCCTGCTCGACGAGCGGGCGCGCCAGATAGCCGAGACGGATAGCACGCCCCTCCAGATGGGGCCGATTCCGGCCTACGTCAGCGGTGTCATAGAACTGTTTGAGGAGAGGGGTGAGATCTTCGAGGAGGGCGACGTGATTCTCCACAATGACCCGTACTACGGCGCGAGTCACGCCCCCGACTTCGCGGTCATTGTTCCAGTCTTCCACGGCGGCGACCTCACCGCCTTCTCCGTGACGACGGCGCACCATCTCGACGTGGGCGCAGACAAGCCCGGCACCTGTATCATCGACACCGTCGACGCATACAGCGAGTCCGTGCGCCTGGATGCGCTGAAGATAATCGAGGGCGGGACGCGAAACGACACCGCCTGGCAGCTCATCGAAGACAATATCCGCGTGCCGGACATGGTGATGGGCGACATCGAGGCACAGATTTCCGCGGCCCGCGCGGGTGCCGACCGGCTGCAGGACCTGTTCGAAGATTTCGGCCACGACACGGTCAAAATCTCCGGGCAGGCGACGATGAGTTATTCCGAACGGATGCTCCGCGAGGAGATTTCGAAGCTGCAAGATGGCACCTACTCGGCGGAGGGGCGTATCGACGGCTACCTGGACTCTGACGACGAAAGCGAACGGGACCTGCTGCTTGCCGTCGACCTGGAAGTCGACGGGTCGGACATCCGCGTCGACCTTTCACGGTGTGCTGACCAGGTCGACGGGCGACCGATAAACATGCCATACGAGGGGACCGTCGTCCCAGCGGTGTTGCTCGTCATCCGGTCGACGCTGCTCGACACCGAGGAGTTCGAGCTCGTCCCGCAGAACCACGGCATCACTCGACCGGTCCACATCGACGCGCCGGAGGGGAGCATCGTCAACCCCCGGTTCCCAGCCCCGACGATAGCGCGGTTCGGACCGGGAAACCGGCTAGCCGACCTCACGCTGAAAGCGCTGGCGGAGGTCGTCCCGGAGAAAACGGCGGCCGGCATCGGAAACCTGAAAATCTGCACTTACAGCGGGGTAACCGACGACGACGAGTACTGGGTCTACATGGACATCACCTCCGGCAGTTACGGTGCCCGTCCGACCAAGGATGGACTCAACGCGACGGACACGCTGTACGCGAACACCCGGAACAATCCGATCGAGGACATCGAGAGCCACTACCCGCTCCGGGTCAACCGCTACGAGCTGCGCGAAAACGCCGAAGGCGCGGGTCGGCAGCGCGGCGGCATCGGCGCGATTCGGGAGATGGAGTTCCAGACGCCGGGCCGCGTCTCCATCGAGGGGGAAGGGAGCAAGTACGCGCCATGGGGCTTCGACGGCGGCGAGGACGGCACACCAGGCGCCGTCGTCGTTGAGGACGAAATCGACGAGTCGACGCCGCGCTCGAAGATGTCGAACAAGGGCATGGACGAAGGGCAGTACCTCCGGATGGTCGGTCCCTGCGGTGGCGGCTGGGGCGACCCCGAAGAGCGCGACCCCGAAGCCGTCCGTCAGGACGTCCTGAACGACCTGATCAGCTGCGAGCGCGCCAAGTCGGTCTACAGTGTCGTCCTGACCGACGAGTTGGAGGTCGATGAGGCGGCGACCGGCCGGCGGCGTCGCTGACGGGGCGATACCCGCTGAAAACTGTGTTGTTCGCGACCAGAGTTCGATCGACGATGCGAACCGTGATGTCGAGCGCGCCGTCCCTCAGCGTCCGCTCTTCGAGTTCAGCGAGGCGCTCGCGATCGGTGTCGAGCGTCGCGAAGTGGTTCCCGGCGAGTTCGCCTACGGGGCTCTTGAAACAGGTCGGGCCACACGGGACGAGTATCTCCTGTTCATTGCGGTAGCCGGGATACAGCAGTAGGTCGCCGTACGACGGATAGACAGTGTGGTTCTCTCTGGGTACCTCCGGCAGGTCGATCTCATCGATGTTGGTCCAGGTCGCGTGGCCGCTCCAGCGGACATGCATTAGTTCAGAGTGCAGCGGCAGGAACTCCCGGACTGCGGCGACGGACTCCGGTGCCTTCTCGGGCAGCAGTGTCGCGGTGAGCACCTCGCCGTCGACGATGAGTTCGAGGTCGCTCATCCGCGCTGCACCACCACTGGCTCGGCTGGTCGTTCGTCGGGGCTTGACTCCAGTCGTGTGGTGTGTGTCGAGTACAGGTATCGAATCACGTAGCGTGTCTCGTGGCGAGGACAACCGGTCACTTCAGGTCGGTGTCCGTCGAGAGTTCGCGGACGCGGTCGGAGAGTTCGCGAACAGCACGTTCTTGTGTTTCTGCCCCCTGTAATTCGTCCTTTGTGGTTACGACGACATCGGTCGCCTCGTTTCTGACGCCGTCGATCGTCGCAGTCACCTTCTCGACGGTCACCGCCTGCTCGTCGTTGGCGTCGGCGACCTCGAGGATGTCGTCGGCCGCGTCCTCGACGGTGTCGGTGATGGTGCCGAGAGCGTCGACCGCGGTCTCGCTCTCCGTCTCTACGTCCTGGATGCGGTCGTGTGACCGCCCCCACCTCCGCGACCGTCTCGTCGGTCCGGTCCTGTGTCAGCTCTCCGACCTCTCCTGTCGCCATGGGCACAGATTCCTGGCGACCATACATCATGGTTCTGGCGCTGGCGGCCCCACAGCTTTACTTACGTTGGCGACGCCATCCCGGGCACTGTAGACGAGCACGACCGATCACCCACTACGACACAAGTGGAATCACTCGCACGACAGGTCGGCGTCGACGCGAGCACCGAGCAAGCCGAACAGATTCGCTGGAGCATCGGCAGTAGCCTCGACGGTTACGAGTCCCTCGCCGAGGACATGGAGATATGGGCACCGACCGCAGACCAAGACGTGACCGTGACGGTAAACCCTGGGGCCAACACGGACCCGCACAACGCGTTCACCAGTACGTTCAGGGTCGACGGTGGTACGGGTCAACTCGGCGACCTCGCGGTGGCGGTCAAAGACAACATCTCGGTCGGCGGTGAGCCAATGAGCTGCGGGTTGGGCGTGTTCGCGGATGCGGTTCCGGCCAGCGACGCTGTTGTCGTCACGCTCCTGCTAGCGGCAGGTGCGACACTAACTGGGAAGGCTAACATGGACGAGTTGGCGTACGGACCGACCGGCGAGACGAACGCGTTCGGCACTGTCGGGAACCCGGCCGCTCCGGGGCGGGTGTCCGGTGGTTCCTCGGCTGGCAGCGCAGCCGCCGGCGCTGGCGGGCACGTCGATGCCGCACTCGGTACCGACACCGGCGGCAGCGTCCGAATTCCTGCCTCCTTCTGTGACATCGTCGGGTTCAAACCAACGTGGGGGATGGTCCCGACTGACGGCGTCCTCGAGCTCTCGTATACGCTCGACTACGTCGGTACGCTAGCCCGCGACATCCAGACAGTCGCCCGTTTGGCAAGTACAATCGCCGACGACCCGACCACCGCTGACCTCGTCGCCGACCGCGTATTCGACACCGCTGTCACCGACAGCCTCTACCACTCCAGCGAAGTCAGAGCCACTGATCAACGGGAGTTCATCGTCCCAGAGCCCCTACCGTCGAAGAGCATCACAGGGGTTAACATCTGCAGCCTCTACAGATACTCACACCTCTTCGCTTCGAGGCTCGAGCAGTTCGATCTCCTCTACTTCGATGACATCTGGTGCCCCGAACTCGTGGTACCGTGCAGCGCGCATTAGCGGGTCAAATAAGAATACTACGCATTGGTTGTTATATTACCTGCGAACAGTCGAATTGCTCACGAACAACTAGAGGCTCGGTTGCCCACGACTGAGCGTACGACGGCCGTCAGGTTTTGTCGATCGACGGCAATTCGTCAATATCGGCTGGCTCGTCGACGTCCGCGCAGACGCCCGGGTCACCGGTCTCGATGAGAGCCGCGGCGTTAGTCTCAAACAGGAGATTCCGACCGCCGGTGTCGCCCTCGACGGCTGCAAGCGTATCAAAGTGAGACTGGTCGAACAGCACCGGGTTGCCCCGGACACCCCCGTACGCCGCAGCGAGTGCGGTTCCAACCTCATTATCGAAGGCAGCGAGCAACGTGTCAACGGAGGCTGGGGCAACTGCTGGCATATCACCAAGGGCGAACACCACCGCATCGACGTCTGGTCCCGACCTGAGTGCACGGACGCCAGTCGCGACCGATGTCGCCTGACCCTCATCATAACGGTCATTTTTTACAGTTTCGACTGCGAGTTCGAAAAGCGCGTCCTTGACGGCCGTTGCCTCGTGGCCGAGAACGACGACGACTCGCTCGACAGCAGAGTCACGTAGGGTCTCAGCGGCCCGGTTGACAATGGGTGTCCCGTCAATAGTCGTCAAGAGCTTGTTCGACTTACCGAAGCGTGAACTCCTGCCGGCCGCGAGTAGGACGCCAGCTGTGCGTGTTGGGCTATCAGCAGGGGTGGTCCCGAACTGTTCAGGCGTCACCACTGGGAGCTCTGCATTCTCGTCTGCCATACACTGACAGAGACACGTAGGCCGAAAAGCCCTTGTGACGGAGTCAGGTCAGTCTAGGGGTTGTATCTCCGAACCCCCGTGGGAGCCATCTGACGGTAGCCCAATCTTTTTAATTTATTGGCTTTATTGTACATAGCATGCGTATGTGTAACTACGCACAAGGGCCGCACCGGGATGGCGGCCAGAGGCCCCAATAGATGTCAAGACACGATATCTCTCTCACAGTAAACGGAACAGAACACGAGCTCACGGTTGAGCCACGAACGTTACTTGTCGATGCCCTTCGGGAGGACCTCGGATACACCGGTGCAAACGTCGGGTGCGACACGGGCCGGTGTGGTGCCTGTACCGTCCGCGTTGACGGCGACGCAATCAAGTCTTGTACGACGTTCGCTGTCCAGACCGACGGCGCGTCGGTTGAGACGGTCGAGGGGCTTGCCGACGATGACGACTTGGACAGCCTCCAGGCGCAGTTTCAAAAAAACCACGGACTGCAGTGTGGCTACTGTACGCCCGGCATGCTGATGACCGCCGATACATTCTTACAAGACGCCGAGGACCCCTCGCGTGACGAAATCCGAGAAGCCATCGAAGGGAACCTCTGTCGCTGTACCGGCTACCACAACATCGTCGACGCCATCGAGGACACTGCGAGGCTAGCGGGCCAGAGCCAATGAGCGACAGCGAGAATCCAACGACCGAGGACGTTTTCGGGTCGGCCGTCGAACGTCAGGAAGACGTGCCACTGTTGAAAGGAGAGGCACAGTTCACTGACGACATTTCCCTGCCGGGGATGACACATCTTGCGGTCCGACGGTCGGACCACGCCCACGCACGTATCGTCGGCATCGACACGAGCTCGGCAAAGGCGATGGAAGACGTCGTCGCTGTGTTCACCGGGCAGGACGTCGAGGACAGCGGTGTTCCCAACGCTATCCCGACCGCCTGGGACCTGCCCAACCTCGTTCAGCCACAGTACAAGATGCTGGCCACCGACAAGGTACGCCACGAGGGAGACGGTGTTGCCGCGGTCGTCGCTGAGTCACCACAAGTGGCCCGGGACGCTCTCGAACACATCGAGATCGAATACGAGCAGCTGGACCACGTAACCGAGCCCAGCGAGGCGGTCGACCGCGACGTCCCGCCGGTCCACGCGGAGGCCGAGGATAATGTCGCATTTGACTTCGAGCTGGGTGACACCGAGGCGGTCGATGATGCCTTCGTCGAGGCCGACCACACAGCGTCGGTTGATCTCCGGCTGCCCCGGATTATCCCGAATGCAATGGAGACGCGTGCCGCCGTTGCAGACTACGAGTCAACAACGGAGGAGCTCCGCATTTGGATGACCAGTCAGAACCCCCATCTTCACCGGATGCTGATGTCGGCAGCGACCCTGGGCATCCCGGAGAACCGTCTTCAGGTCATCGCCCCCGAAGTTGGCGGCGGCTTTGGGAGCAAAATATATCACTATCCTGATGAAGCGGTCACGGCTTGGTCATCTATGCAACTCGACCGGCCGGTGAAGTGGCAGGCGGCTAGGACCGAGAGCTACCAGACCGACTGTCACGGCCGCGACCACGAGACCACCGCCGAGGTTGCGATGGACGGTGACGGCACAGTGCGAGGGCTGCGTGTGGAAACCCACGCTGGCATCGGCGCACACCTCTCGCAGTTCGGGTCGGCAACACCGTCGTACCTGTACGCAACGGTACTCTCAGGGCAGTACACTATACCAGCCATCCACGCCCGGGTGGTCGGTGCGTTCACAAACACTACGCCGGTCGACGCATACCGTGGCGCAGGCCGCGCGGAGGGTATCTACGTAATCGAGCGTGCGATGGACGTCGCCGCCCGGGAGCTCGATATGGACCCTGTCGAGTTCAAGAAACGGAACCTCGTTCCAGCCGAGGAGTTCCCCTACGAGTCGGCCGCTGCTCTCGTGTATGATAGTGGCGAGTACGAGCGCGGTATGGACACCGCTCTCGACGATATCGACTACGAGATGCTCCGCGCGGAGCAAGAGGAACTCCGCGAGGAAGGGCGGTACATCGGCATCGGTGTCGCCAACTTTGTCGAGTCAGCGGGCCTCTCACCCTCGGAGGCGGCCGGAAACCTCGGGTCGCAGGCCGGTGGCTGGGAGAGCTCCATCGTCCGGTTCGACTCGACCGGGACAGTGACAGTACTAGCCGGGACAGCCGACCAGGGCCAAGGCCATCGAACGACGTACGCCCAGATTGCCGCCGAAGAGCTTGGCGTTCCTCTCGAGGACATCGAGGTAGTTGAGGGTGACACGGACCGCATCCCCCAGGGGATGGGGACTTACGGCAGTCGTAGTGCTTCGGTCGGTGGCGGCTCCATCGCCCGCGGCGCGCGAGAGGTGCGTGAGAAGGCGCGTCGCATCGCGGCACACCAGCTCGAGGCCAGCGTCGATGATATCGAGTTCGACGACGGAAAGTTCCACGTCACTGGCGCGCCCGATCGGTCGATGCATATCCAGGGCATCGCCCGCGAAGCATATCTTGGCCACGACCTGCCTGAAGGGATGGACCCCGGACTGGAGGTCACGGACTTCTACGACCCGGAGAACTTCACCTTCCCATTCGGCACACACGTCGCCGTCGTCGAAGTTGACCAAGACACGGGCGATATCGACATCAGAAGGTACGTCGCTGTCGACGACTGCGGAGAGATAATCAACCCGCTCATCGTCGACGGCCAGGTACACGGCGGAATCGCACAGGGTATCGGCGCTGCGTTGTTCGAGGGAGCATCATACGACGAGGAGGGCCATCTCGAAACCAGGCGCATGGACGAGTACGCCGTCCCGCACTCGACACAGTTACCCGACTTCGAGACAGACAACACGGTCACGCCTAGCCCGCACAACCCGCTCGGAGTGAAAGGAGTCGGGGAGTCGGCGACCATCGCCGCGACGCCGACGATCGTTTCGGCCGTCTCGGACGCGCTCCAACCGTTCGACATCGACCATCTGGACATCCCAATAACCCCAGAGACAGTGTGGCGGGCCACAGGAGGGGACGATTGATGCACACGAAGAAATTCGACTACTACCGTGCCGACAGCGTTGACGACGCAATAGAGCAGCTCGAGGCCCATGATGGCGCCGAGCTGATGGCGGGGGCACACGGACTGTTGCCCCGCATGAAGACTGGCGAGGAGTCGCCGCCAGCGCTGGTCGACATCAGCCATCTCGACGGACTTTCGACTATTGATCGCGACGGCGACACGCTCTCGATCGGCGCCCTTGCGACCCACGCCGATATGGCCGAGTCACAACAGCTGAAACAACACAGCTCGGCGCTCTCGGATGCGGCTGGAGAGGTCGGCGATTTGCAGGTCCGTAACGGTGGGACCATCGGTGGGAACATCGCCCACGGTGACCCACGGTCGGACCCGTTGGCGGCCGTCCTGGCGCTTGACGTCGAGCTATCGGTACAAGGACCCGACAGCCAGCGCACCATCGACGCCGATGACGTATTTCGCGGAGCCTACGAGACGGCTGTCCGTGATCACGAGTTCGTCACTGGGATCGGCGTCCCGGTCCAAGACAATGCGGTCAGCGCGTACGCGAAACGGCGCAACCCACTGTCGGGCTATGCGATGGTCGGGGTCGCCGCAAGACTCCGACTCGACAGTGGCACTGTGACCGACGCCCGCATCGGCGTGACGGGGGTAGCGGACACACCGTTCAGGCTATCGGCGGTTGAGAACGCACTCGAAGGAGAGTCAGTCGACGGCGATATCGTCGAGGAGGCGGGCGGTCGTGCTGAGAAGGCGGTCGACCCCAGTGAGCTACGTGGCGACCCCCAGTCCTCCGGTGAGTACCGGGCGCACCTGCTCTCGGTGTACACCGAGAAGGCGGTGACGGCGGCATTCAACCGGGCCGGATGAGCACCCGAGCGGTCGACTTTTTCGAGCTCGGGGTGTGATTTGTGACAGACGGAGCGAGTCCGTTGTCTGAGACAGTTCTGCTGGCTAATCCGACGAATCCTCGACTTTCGTTCACTCACCGGCTGTGTCTATGTCGAGACGCTCGTGGATGGGCCCATCTTTCCCGGAGAGGTGCTGTGGGGTTCGGTCGTTATGGACCGCGAGCACCTCCGAGACGATGCTCGTCGCAATTTGGTACGGTGCGCCACCGCCCAGGTCGATTCCGATGGGGGTGTAGACTCGATCGAGGGTCGCACGGTCAAAGGTCTGCCCCTCTGCTTCAAAGGCGTCGAGCATCTCAGAAAACCGGTCCGTCGGCCCCATCAGTCCGATGTAGGGCGTCGCCGACTGGGTAAGCTTGGCGAGTGTGAGGCGGTCGTCGACGAAGTTGTGCGTCATCACCACCGTGTACGTTCGCTCGTCGATGTCGATCTCCTCTCGCACCGCCGTCGGTGAGGTGGAAATAACATGGTCGGCCGACGGGAACCGCTCCGCTGTCGCCGTCGCGCCCCGGAATCCGACTACAGTTACGTGAAAGTCCGCGAGCGTCGCGAGCTCGACGACCGGCCGAACGTCGTGACCAGTACCGAACACCAACAGCTCCGGCGGGGCGGCGATACCGTCGAGAAACACCCGCACTGACCCCGCCTCGAGCGAGATGTCGATAGTGTCTGCTTTCCCCGCCGTCGATAGTGTTGCGGCCGGTTCAGAGAGACGATCGATCAGGGCCGTTGGCCACCCCTCAGTATCTATGAACCTGCCTTCCCTGCCACAGAGGCGGTCGCCAAGATCGAAGCCCGGGTAGTCACTCTCAAGCACTGTGGCAACGGCGCAGTTCTCACCAGCCGCGGCGGCGTCGAGCGCTGGCTGGAGGGATTCGTCGAGAGGTTCCAGCAACATCCGGATGACTCCGTTGCAACCGACGCCCAGCCCCCAGACGTCGTCATCGCCGGTGAGGTCGAATACCTCTATACGTGGCTCCCCAGCGTCGAGTACCTCGCCGGCGAGCGTCTGCACCTCGTCTTCGAGACAGCCAGCGGTGAGGCTGCCGACCCCGTCGCCGTCAGCGCCGACAACCATCTTCGCGCCCGGTTGACGGTAGGCACTCCCCTCAACGCCGACGATAGTCGCTAAGACCGCTGGTTCGTCGGCTGCAAGCGTCTCCCGGATAGTATCAACCACCGCTGTCTCTGGAACACTCCAGTTGCTGTCCATCATGCAATTCTCCGTGCTAGGATGTGTACTGTCATGGTCAGTCTGTGCAGTCCAATATGGGCGTTCATACCTGATTACTCTGGCTAGCCGTCTCCGTCGTCCCGCGACTGTGTCCGCGGCCGTCGTACTGGTAACCGATGGCTCCGGTCAGTCCACGCTGGGACACTTGTCTACCGACCTCGTCGAGGTCGGCGGGCCTCCCGAAGGCGAACAGCCCGTCGAGAGACGGACAAGCGGTGGCCATCCCCTGGCAGGTCGGCTCGTAACCGGGGGCTGTCGCAAGTGGGTTCAGCCACAGGACCGCCGCTGCAGCTGTCGACAGGTTGACCATCTCGCGGTCGAGGAGGTCGAGTTCGCCCACTTCGAGGCCGTCACTAACGATGAGGACGATCGTCTCGCGGTCGACAGCGTGGGAGTGGGCGCTCCTCAGTGTCGCAAGCGCTCTGCCGATCTGCGTGCCGCCGCCCCAGACGGTCTCGGCACTCGCCAGCGCATCGACTGCCCGTTTGGGGGAAGGCTCCGCGAGATGGGCAGATACCTCCGCTATCTCCGTATCGAAAAAGAACGTCCGCACCGATCGCCAGCTGGCGTGCATCTGCCGGCACATCTCGAGCAGTGCCGACCGATCGAGCGTGTCCAGCACCGACCGGCTCACGTCGATTAGCACGACGGTGTCCATAGCCGTCCGGTCAGAGTCGATTCGGGGGGGCTCCAGCATGGCTCCACCAGTCCCCGCGCTCCGGCGAAGCGCACGCCGGACGTCCACGCTAGCGCCAGTGCTGTCGGGGACCGACCGCCGTCCGTCGAGCTGGCCGAGCACACGGCCGAGCCTTGCGACTGGCTCTCTGAACGACCCCTCATCGATAGCTTCGCTGTCGGCCACCAGCCGCTCGGACGTGCCCGTTGGAGTGTATGTAGCTGTCGCAGCCGATTCGTCGTTGTCGGCCGCCCCATCCGAGAGCCCCGACGGCCGTGACCGGGAAGTGGTTCCCGCAAGGGCATCGACCTCATCGAGTCCGTCTGTCGCCTCGGAGTGGCTGGGGTCAGCCTCTAAAACCCGATCGGTCATGTTGCTGGTTGACTCGGATTCAGCCGTCTCATCGCCGGAAATCGTAAGCCGCGCCCAAAACGCTGGGAACACAGCCTCGAACACCGGCAGGTCGGCCGCACGTGAGATGAACGTCGACCGCAACGCGTGGTGGACGCGAGTCCGTTCTGAGACGCCGATAGTCGAGAGTGCGCGTGTCGCGGTGATACCCGCGTTCGGCGGAACTGTTACGCCCTTCGCCTGGAGGTCCGATTCGAGGGTCACCACCGCGGTTATGATGTGTTCTCGGACGGAGTCTGAGAGGGCGGCGTGGATGGTTTCGGCCGACAGATCGACCGGCCGCTGTTCAGTCATAGGTTCCTACCTCTGCCCGTGCTTTCGAGCCAGCTTCCAGTAGCGTTGTGAGCATCTCGTCATCGATGCGGCCGACATCTTCGGTGTCTTTCAGGAGACAGGACAGCGTCTGCTCAAGCAGCGCCGGGGAGAGGTCATCGGCGGCATCCAGTGCGTCGAGGGCCTGTGACCAGTCCAGCGTCTCGGCGACACCAGGTTGTTTCACGAGCGGTTCCGCGCGCAGGCGTTGGACAACACCGCAAAGCTGGGCGACCGTCGCCGAAGGGAGCGTCGGGACTTTCCGCTGGATGATCTCGCATTCGCGCTCGAAGGATGGGGGCTCCATGTTTAGGTACAGACACCTGCGCTTCAGGGCGTCGCTCAGCCCACGGGTCCGATTCGAGGTGATAATGACAATCGGTGGGACCGACGCCTCGATCGTTCCGAGCTCGGGAATCGACACTTGAAAATCTGAGAGTACCTCCAACAGCAATGCTTCGAACTCTTGATCGGCGCGGTCGATCTCGTCGATGAGCAACACTGGGGGCTTTTGGTGCTCGTTAGACAGCGCCGACAGCAGTGGGCGCTCCAACAAGAATGATTCCTCGAACACTGAGCCAGCGTCGTCGCTGGCACCGTCGGCGACGCCACGCTCGTCGCTCTGAACAGAGAGCAACTGCTTCGTGTAGTTCCACTCGTACAGGGTGTTTTCGGCTGCGAGCCCCTCGTAGCACTGAAGACGAATCAGCTCGGTATTGAGACCGTCGGCCAGCACCTTACCGAGCTCTGTCTTCCCACTCCCGGGTGGACCCTCGACGAGAAGCGGCTTCCTGAGCCGGAGCGTGAGTAGCACCGGAATGACCACCTCGTCGTCAACGACGTAGTCCTGCTTGTCGAACAGAGCGCGAAGCTCGTCCTCCTCGAACGTCGGGAACGTTTCTTCGGTCATCGCATGGGCCTGTGGATACGTTGGCCGACTGAGAATGTGTGATTGCCTGTGTGTGTGTGTATCATTCCTGTCTATACGTGCTTGTCAACTTATGTCGAGCATAAGTATTGAGTGTTACCCCGAGCAGGGTGGCACGAGGGATGATTCTCGGTGTCGAGATGGTTAACGTCGAGGAATATGGTATCACACGTGTTGCACGATCAAATATACAATTCGCTGTCTCTTTATATATCCCAGTACGAGGTGGTTGCACGATGACCGACGATTCACTTTTCGATACGTTCGAACTGAACGGGCACACCCTCGACAACCGCATCGGTCTCGCACCTATGACGCGCACGAGCGCGACCGACGAGGGCCACGCGACCGACCGGATGGCACGCTACTACGCCTCCTTTGCCCGCGGCGAGTTTTCGTTTGTCCTCACCGAGGGTATCCACCCGGACGCAACCCACAGCCAAGGCTATTTCAACCAACCCGGCCTCGCTACTGACGAGCAGGCGGCGGCCTGGGAGCGCGTAGTCGACGCCGTCCACGAAGAGGGGAGTCCCATCTTCGCACAACTCATGCACGCTGGCGCACAAGCGCAGGGGAATCGCTACGGCTACGGTCCGGTCGCTCCCTCAGCCTACCGCCCACCGGGTGAGATGGCCGAGATGTACGGCGGGTCCGGTGAATTCCCAGAGGCCGACGCACTCGATGCCGATGGTCTTGTAGAGGTAAAAGATGGATTCGTTGCTTCCGCCAGACGCGCGGTTGAAACGGGCTTCGATGGCATTGAGGTTCACGGGGCCAACGGCTATCTACTCCACGAGTTTATTGACCCGCTGGTTAACAACCGTTCTGACGAGTACGGCGGCTCGCCAACGAACCGCGCACGATTCCCTGCCGAGGTGATATCGGCCATCCGCGAGGCGACGCCGGATGAGTTTGTCATCGGCGTGCGCGCCTCGCAGGCGGCCGTCAGCGACGAAGAAAGAGTCTGGCCAGACGGTGAGACGACCGCCGCCGCGCTATTCGGCGCACTCTCGGATGCAGGAGCTGACTACGTCCACGTCACCGGCGGCGATGCGACTACTGCGGAGGTGCCAGACACTGATCGCACACTTGCGGAACTAGCGATAGAGCATGTCGGCGACGATGTCGCCGTAATTGCCAACGGGAGCCTCGGAGACCCAGAAAACGCGCGGGCAGCACTGTCGGACGGCTCCGACCTGATCACGCTCGGGACAGGGGCACTCGCCAATCACGACTGGCCCAATCGGGTCCAAGCAGGCGAGCCACTCGATGAGTTGGACCCGAGCATCTGTTTTGAGCCCGACGCCTCGCTTAGCGACGCCGAGGTCCCCGGCGACGATTGAGAGCCCCGAGACGACGCCACGACTGCCGATTAAGCTCAGTATTCAGCTGTGTCCAGCTTGATTATCGTTGGTAGTGTTCAGATAAGCTGATTCCATGCGAAAGCGAACGATCTCAACCACTCGTTTGCTGTTTCTGCTTCGGCGTTGCTGAAACAGTTTGAGAAACAGATAGTTCTGCGTTTTATCTCACAAAAGACACGTTCAACGCTGTTCCGATTTCCATGTCGTTCGTATCTGAAATCGAGATCGTGTTTGCGACAGGCTCGATGAAGTGGAGCCGCGCCATCGACGAGAATGATCGCGTCATCTACGTCGTGTTTCTCCCGGGTATCTGCGAAAAACTGATCTGCAATAGCATTGCTTCTTGTCGGTTCAAGCTGTGTAAGGAGCAGATCATTCGTTTCTGGATTGACAGCAGCGTACAGCCAATACTGTTTATCATCGAGTCGAATCACGGTCTCATCGACCGCAACGTGATTCGGGCTCCGACCAGA